>VFQN01007012.1_pt1 | contig 12400 bp, 4 predicted proteins | sample 3512371 | NCBI WGS metagenome assembly VFQN01 (sample SAMN10412370, study PRJNA504923) | tailings metagenome | isolation source: Replicate 2 from Balatoc abandoned mine | place: Philippines: Itogon, Benguet | collected 2017-08-28
GAAAAATCGAATCTCCGATACAGGCTTCACCATTAGACGCGGTGAGCAACCGTGCGGTATAGCGCCGATAGAGATACCGGTATAAGTGAAGAACTGTCGGTAATTTCATAGAAAGTGAAAAAGTGAAAGATACTTTTTTCATATTGGTTGCCGTGAAAGAATGATGAAAGAACCCGTCGATGAGGAAAGTGTTTTAAAGGAAGGACTTTTAAGTGCACAAGTTTCCACAAAGAAGGAGGAGGAAAAATCAGATTGGGAAGAATTAACGATTTGGTTTTTCAAATGGACAGATGATGGCATGGGGATGGTTGTTGCTCTCTATTTATTTATTTTGAGCGTTATTGTCTCGAGTACAGGTGCGGATCTTTCTGGTGGTTATTCTAAAACGTCAGAATGGACTATTGGTGCGGTTGGTGTTGCTCTTTTCACAATTCTTTCCACACATTATTTTATGAAGAAGGAACTTGTTTTTGAACCTTATTGCCTCATTTTACTGATTGCAGTTATTTCTCGTTCGATTGGAAACTATGATCCTTTACGTGATGCTGGTTTAAGTGCCTCACTCTGGGCAATCCTTATTGGCATGTTCTGTCGATATTTAGGAGTTGAAGTAAACTTTAAAAAGGTTTATAACGGTGAATTCTTTGTTAAGATTGGTGTAACTTTGTTAGCCATGGATTTTACAAGTATTGTCGCTGTTGGTCTGCCAGGATTGCTTGTTGCATGGGTTGATACTCTCATCGTCTTGAGTTTTGGCATCTTCCTTTGCATGAAGCTCGCAGGTTTCTCGATTGAAGACGGTGTTGTTATCGCTGGTGCAACCTCGATCTGTGGCTCATCTGCTGCCACTGCTTTATCGAGTGCTGTGCATCAGAAAGGTTTTGATGATGCTGTAGCTCGAACAATGATCGCGATTATGGGTGTGTTTAATGCGCCTCTAATGCCAATTATGCCACTTTTCAAGACCTTATTAGGAATGAATCCAACAGTAGTTGGTGCATGGATTGGTGGATGTATTGATTCCACAGGTCAAGTGACAGCATCTGCTCAGATGGGTGGTGATATTGTTTTACGTTCAGCTGTCATTATTAAAATGGCACAAAATATTCTGATTGGTCCTTTATGTTTACTTTTTACAAGTTATTTTCAAAAATCATTGAAATTATCAATATTAATTTCAAAATTCCCACCATTTGTTACAGGTTTTCTCATTACATCAACCATGGCAACGATTTTTTTACAAGTGAATGAATTATCATCCAATAACTTGAAAAATTTAATTATTGATAATTGTTGGTGTATTAGTGAATGGATTACTTTAATTGGGTTTGTTGGTATTGGATTAGAGATTAATATTAAAGAATTATTTCAAAAACAGGAAAGTCAAATGAAACATAAAGTTTTTCTTATCTATCTTGTGATTCAAACCATTGATGTTTTCACAACGTTAGGATGGTCCTATTTAATGTTTTATCGAAATGATGATAATGATGATGATTATAACAATAATGATTAACGAACAGACAGACAGTTGTAAGATCTACGATAGAAAGAAGAATATTTCTTTTTCTCTGTTTTTCTCCTCTTCTTCTTCTTTTTTCGTGATTTTATCAATTTCCTTTGTTTGAAATGTCTGAAACTCTTTTCTTTAGTTCAGATACTAGTTAAGGTATTATTTTACTGTAGTAATTTTAGGTTTTTAGTTCAGATGTGTATTTATGAGTTCATTTTTAGTGTTTTTTTCTTAGGAATGCAGATAAATAGTTTGATCATCAAAATGAAATGTTTAGTTTGGAAATGAACCACAATATCGAGCAGATAAGATAAGATAGAATAGAATATATTAGAATATAATAGAATAAAGTTTAATGAATAAGACGACTATCGCACCCTCCATATCCATCATTTCCTCCCACCACTCGTACGACTCTTTTTCGACTCTTTTGAAAAAGTCGTTCGAAAGAGTCGTTTCTAACCAATGAGTCATCGTTTGAGTCGTTTCGTCGTTGGGTTTCTCTCCAGCAAGATTTTGTTTCTCGTTCGAAGAAGAAGTGCGAGAGCTGACTCCAGAGATTGAGCCATTTATTATCCTTATTGAATTATCAAGGGAATCATGAACATGGAATATGATGTAAATGAATCTGTCTTGAAGTCATTCAGTGGATCGACTGACATCGAAATGATGGATGATCGGAAAAATACAAAATTGGTGTCAAAGAAGGTTCTAAGAACACCTTGGCCTACCAAACGCTACAGTTGGAGTTCTAAGGAACCTCCATCAACCCCTGAAGATGGACGTGTTGCCTCTCACGAACAAAAGTTGCCTTCAGAACCATTAGTAACTATGGAAAAGATTTTCGTCGATAAATCAGAATTTGAGGAAGAAATTGATCATGATCGTCATCTTGATTCTTTCTATCAGATGAATAATGATGATGATATTGTAGAAATTGCTGTTTCTGATACTCATTCTTCTGTAGCATCGACAGAAGAAGCTCCTTCACTCAAGCGATTAGGTGTAAAATCTTCTTTTAAGTTAACATTAAGTTCTTTCAATACTTCATTTATTTTACCTCCAACCAAGACTGGTCCTTACAAGACAGAATCGAAACTTATTCATCCTCAATCCTCTTTGGCTGATCAAGTCGCTGCTGAGATTGGTGCTTTATATTATGAAGCCACTCAATGCAATAGCAAAGAAGCTTTAGAAGGTTTACACAATTACAGTCACCTTGGTTACCACATTGCTGAAGGGTTTTTAATGCGAATTTATGCTTTAGGACAATGTGGAGTTGAAAAAGATCTTCCTAGAGCTCAAACCATTGCTTTAAGATTATATCCAATATTCCGCGATATGGCCGAAGCCAATGAAGGAATTATCTCGATTTATGCGCATTATCATCTTGGAGTATGTTATTCCGAAGGATTAGCGGTAAATAAAGATCCTACAATTGCTATTGCTTGGTATCGTGAGAGCGCAAATCGGGGATATACCGGAGCTCAAGCTTACCTCGGCTATTGCTACTACCATGGCATTGGTGTGCAAAAGAACCAACCAGAAGCAGTCAAATGGTACCAATTAGCTGCAGATCAAGGTCACAGTGCATCACAATTCAACCTCGCTGTCTGTTATGAACAAGAACATGGTGTCTCCAAGAATATGGAACAAGCCGTTCGTTATTATCGAATGGCAGCTGATCAAGGTTCTGCTGCAGCACAGTATAATTTAGGACGTTGCTATGAAAAAGGTGAAGGAATTATGCAAAATTATCATAAATCCTTTGATTGGTATAATGAATCAGCAAAACAAGGTTATACCATGTCAGAATATGCATTAGGATGTTGTTATTTCAGTGGTTTTGGTACAGATAAAGATTTATCCAAAGGTATTGAATATCTAACCAAAGCATGCAATAAAGATTATGATCTAGCATTACTGAAACTTGGTCTTTGTTATGAAGAAGGTAATGGTGTAACCAAGAGTTTAACGACTGCAATACAGTATTATTATAAAGCATCAGAATTAGGGAATAGTAGTGCATTATATCGTATTGGACATTTCTTACTCCATGGTAAAGGTGTTGAAAAAGATTTTAATAAAGCAGTGATCTTCTTTCAATTAGCATCACAACGTCATCATCGTATTGCACAAATTCAATTAGGGATATGTTATCAAACAGGACAAGGAATTAAGAAGGATCCTTCAATTGCTTTTAAACTATTTAAAACTACTGCATCTGCTGGTATCGCTGAAGGTCAATATCAATTAGCACGTTGTTATGAGATTGGTTTAGGAACAAATGTTGATATGAAAGAAGCAATTAAATATTATAAGATAGCAGAACGTAAAGGGAATGCTGAAGCTCATCAAGCTTTAGAAAGATTAAGAGGAAGTTTATAAGAAAAAATTCATACATGTATTTTTATAAATGATATATGTCTGATGTTTGTCATGGTAGTGTAAGAAATGTGTTAATAAATCTTATAAAAGAGGGAATAATATAAAATTATAATCATTTTCTTCTTCTTCTTCTTGCGAGTATTATTCCCTCTTTTCTTTGTTAATGAATTTGTTGTTTTGTCGTTGTTGATGTTGTTTTTCTTGAGTATGATTCATATGAATAATAAAAATATATAAAAACATTTAACTTTGATGATCATGTATGATGAAAGACCAAAATTCTGTAGTGACCTTCTTCTTATTCCTTTCATTTCTTCTTTATTTCTTGTCTTTTGGAGGTTTTCTCTCATCTCTCTCCAAACATTCTTTCCCCTTTAACAAATTCATAATGATGATTATTCATAATTTTTTGTTGGTTTTATTCTTTCTTTCCTTCTTACTTTATTAGGGAAAAAAATATCATTATTGTTATTATTCTTCTCATTCTTTATACTTTCTGATTCTTCTTCTCTATTTTTTGTTTGTCCAATTGCTATTTATTTGTTGTAAGGGAAGTATAAGAGAAGAATAAAAAGAAAGAAATTGAGAAAAGAATTAACAAGAAAAAGAAAAGGAGAAGAACACTGTACAATATTACAAGAAAAGGACATTGATGATGTGTTTTGTTTTGTGAATAGTTTTCAAAAGGTTTTTAAATCGATTCATTCAAGTGAATTCTTTCGTAATATTCTCCCCCCTAACTCCTACTTTCTTTCCTTCCTTCTTTCCTTCTTTTGCTTTTCGTCTGTCTTTTTATTTTCCTGCAAGGACTTTTTAGAATGTATGAATAATCAACTGTGATGATTGAGAAGTGTTCGTTGAGTTTTAAATTAAGTATTAGTAGTAGTAAGTGTAAATAATAAACCAAACTCAAAAGGAATCTTTCCTCGAAGCAAAAGACCGAAAGAAGAGTTGACAACTCGCCAGTGATTCGTATTGATTGATCAACAAACTCAACAAAATGGTCGCTGTGGTCAATACAATAAAAACATCAATGAGTAAGTAGTAGTAGTGGTATTATTATTTTATCAAAAATTAATGGAATAAAACAAACAAACAACAATAACGAAAACAACAAAAGACTATAAATCAATGATCAATTATTGGATGTCGAAAGTCAGACACAGCAAAAGAAAACAATGAAAACAATTGAGAGGGACAAAACTTTGTTGTGATCTATTAAATCAATGTAAGGCATTCTATTCATCTTATCCTTCTTTCTTCTTTTTTTTATGTGAACTACACATCACTTTGCAAGTTAAAGATCTTTGAATAATAATAATAGATTGATAATTGATTTGTTTTCTGTTCTTCTTTGTTTATATTATATTGCTTTTAAATCTAGCGAGAAAGAGGAAAGGATGATGTGAGAGGAATGCAGGAAGTAGAATTGAATCATTAGATAAAAAGGTTCTCATCTAATTATAATCCTTAAAAGATACGTATATATTACTTCATCTTGTTCAACAACGAATAATCCACACTTCATCTTGTTCACTTCGCGTACCTTATGAAAGAAGAAATGACACTAATATTTTGATATGATATGATACTACCATTTACAAAGTCCTCTTCTTCACTTATAAAACCAAAAAATAATAATAATAACACGTGACAACTAATTATCATTATCAGAAGAATGAGAGAATGAATGAAAGAATGAACCATCTGATTGATAGTCAGAAATTAAAACACGAAAACAAATATACAACACCCTATAAATGGTAATTAAAACAACATGAGGAAGTAGGAATAAGACATTGGATTTAAAAGCTCATTCCAAAGAAAACGTAAATTATTTATGACAATAACCAACCAACCAACCAATCTCACCAGAACAAAATTAGAAAACACATTCTCAACCTCCCTATTCATTAATTCATCTCGTCATATCCTGTATATATATATATATATCCTTCCCTTTTCATGAACTTAATTCATACTATTTCTAATATATATTTAATTAATTTATTTAAATGTTTCAACTTGTATAATATCTTGATTCGGATGATGTCCAAATTCTAATGGAATATCAATTTTTAATCGTTTTAATGATTCCATTGCATTCGGATTTTGATTTTTTGCACTTAATTTATAATACTTTATCGCTGTTTGTATATCTTGCGAGACACCTTTACCATATTCATACATCGACGCAACTTGGTATTGTCCTTGAGCATAACCTGCATCAGCGCTTGCTTTAAACCAACGGAATGCGATAGTTAAATCTTTCTTGACACCAAATCCATTATAATAACAAATACCTAAATGATGTTGTCCTAATGGATGACTACGTTCAGCAGCTAAAGTATAGAAATCAACAGCTTTGGATAAATCACGTTCAACAGTAATACCATAAAAATGATAATATCCTAACTTATATAAAGCAGTAGGATTACCACCATTCTCTGCAGCTTGTGAATATAATTTCATTGCTTTAATTGGATTACATTGTACTCCTTTACCTTCTTCATAACATTCACCGAGTTTTACTTGTGCTAATATATAATTCTTTTCTGCTGCCGATGTTAATAATTGTATACCTTTGTTTAAATCAATCTCACAACCTAATCCTACTAGATAATAACATCCTAATGCATATTCTGCTGGTGTATAACCTTGTTCAACAGATTGTAAATACCATGAATATGATTCATAAAAATTTTGTTCAATTCCTTCACCACGTTCATAACAATTACCTAAATTATATTGTGCTGATGATGCACCTTGTTCTGCTGATAAACGATAATACTTGACTGCTAATTCCATATTCTTCTCTACACCATGACCATGTTCATAACAGATACCTAAATTTGATTGTGCACCAGAAAATCCTTGATCTGCCGCAATACGATACCATCGAACTGCCTCAGAATGGTTTTTCTCAACACCAATACCTAGATAATAGCAATAACCTAGATAAGCTTGTGCTCCAGCATAACCTCGTTCAGCACTTTCTTTATACCAGTTAGCAGCGAGACGATGATCTTGTTCAACACCTAAACCTTCTGAATAACAGACAGCTAAGTGGTATCTTGCATAGATCGATCTTAATTCAGTACCAGTCTCTAAAAGGAGTTGAAACCATGGGAAGAGCTTATTCCCCATCTTTGAAGCTTTTTCTTTATCTCTTTTCTCACCACATTGTCCGAGTGCAATGACACGCATAAGAAAGCCTTCCGCGATTTGATCACCTTCACTAACGTAATGCTTTAATTTATTTAATGCTTTTGTATTACGACATTGTGATGCTTCATAGTATAGGTTTGCAATCTCTGCAGCAGATTGTTCTGAACGACAATAAGTTAAAGAGTTCATATTCGTCACTCCATTCGATGCTCCGTTATTAGTATTACTAGATCTTCTCTTTTCAGAAGTTGAAGAAATAATAGAGAAAAGGGAACGAGAACGACGTAATTCATTATTATTATTGTTGTTATAATTATTGTCATAATAATTATTCCCAACACTTCTGTTACCACTACTGCCACCTAATTCCATACCATTATCACGGAAACTCACCGTACTAATCGATTGATCAAATCTTTGACTGTAATTATGGTTGTTATTCCTAAGAATCGATGATGGGTTCCGCGATAAAGATGATATACGATTAGGTGGTGTAATAGTAGGTGATAATGAACTCGATGAAGATGGTGAAATCATGTTATTATTGCCACTATTATCAATTAATACTTCATACAAATCTTCTGCTAATTCATCTTCAATATTTAACTTTATTAATAAATCTCGATCACGTTGTAAACGTCGTTTTAATATACTTGCATCTAATATACCATTCTTCACTAAGATTTGTGCACTTAATTTCGCATAATTATTTGTGCAATGGGTTTTCTCACGAATAAATTGTGCTAATACTGAGATATGTTCATCATCCATGGTAGAATATGAATCATTTGATAATGAAAATGCTCGATTAAGAGGTTTGGCGTTCCTAACCGATAATCTGTTACTGTCATTGCTTTTTGAAAGTCGAGGATTGATTTGGTTGTTTTTAGGAGTGATCGAATCACCGCTAGTAGAACCACTTAAAGGAGGTGATTTAGGGAAGTTAGCAGCAGATCTCATCCAATTTGATAATGTATCATGTGGTGGAGTTGGAGGTGAAATCTTCTCTGGTAGCTCTTTAAAATCATCCTCGTCTTCTTCTGGAGTAATTCCTGCCTCGTCAGAGATTGATGAAATAAGACTCGCTGTTGTAATCGACTGTGTTGAATACATCTCTGCAGTTGCTGGAGGATAAGTCTCTGGCATGGGACTTCCTTTCTTTCTCTCTTTTTGTTTTCTTTTCTGTAAAGCCATATCTTCTAATTTCACCATATAACTTCGCTGTGATTCATGTGATCTTGGATCACCACCTAATATCTTTAATATTTGATTCATTTCTGTACGAATTTTATCACCTGATGGACGATTCATCTCTGTTTTACCATTATTATTGTTTAAAGAAGGATCAAACTTGACACAATCAGATAATAATGCAAATAAACGATTACGTATATCCATAGCATTTAATCCAGCAACATGTAATGCATGGACTATCTGTTGTTGGAAATTATCTAATAATGGTTTCTTTCTTGTTAATATTTGTACAACGGTCATAGCAAATGAGAAAATATCAAAGGATAAATCAACTTCATTACTATCACCACTACGTGCTTCAGGTGGGAGAAATGGTAAAGCTTCGTCTTTCTGTAACATCATTTTCATTGCATCTTTCTCTGGTGATTGCTTATTGCGGTTAGAAGCAGTCTTTAATGATGTTCTTAATAAATGGAAATTCCCTAATTTAATTTTCATTTTCTCAAATACTAATAAATTCTTTGCTTGTATATTACCATGTATTACCTCTTTCCGTTGAATATAGTATAATGCTTCAGATAAATCACATATCCATGATAATTTTAATGCAATTGGGAACGTTGCAAATAATTTTTCATCGTATAATACATCTTCTAATGAGCCGTATGGTGCTAATTCCATTATTAATTGTATACTTGAGTTCCCTTTCACTAATGCACCAAAACAGTTAACAAGGAAGGTAGAGGGATGTGGTGGTGCGCCAATACTCATCTCATTAGAATATGTTGGTGTCGTTAATGATGCTTTATTTAAATATTGTAATGTTAATAATTCATTTTCTAATAATCGGATTTTATTATCAGTAATATATTTATGTTTATCTGTTGTCATTGTTTTAATTGCAACATCTTGGTGATCATGGAATTTACCTAACATAACATCTCCCATACTCCATGTTGTTAGAATTGTATCAGTAATTAACACTTCATCATATAGTAATCTTTGCCTTTCAATGTATTCTTTCTTACGATAATGATCATTATTGGACAAAGCTCCTTTATTAAAACGATAGATGAAGTTTTTAGTAATTTCACCTATGATAATCTCATCACGATCTTCAAAATCTGTGGATATGTTAACACCGCTTTGATCTAATAGATCATGTTGTTTACGGGTATACTCCATTTCAGCACCTTTTTCATTGACCATAAGTGAGAGTTTCTGTAATTCACCTTTTAATGCACGAGCTTCAAAGACGGACAATGCCCGAGCTTTACGAAGTGAAAGCATTTTAATGACAGCATCTTCTGCTGCATGAATATCACGTTGTAAATCTTTAATTTCATTTGCAATCGAATAATCACGTTTCGTAGGATCCATACCTTCAACGTTAATTTCCCGTAATGTTTCGGTGACAGCGAATTTGAAGGTTTCCTTGATATCCTGTGGGGAAAGAGAAAAAGAAAGGGAGAAAGAGGGATTAAAGGAAATAGTCTCAAAAGACACTAAGAAGGATCTTACCTCAAGGTCTTCATTTCTAATTTGTGTCAGATCTTCTTGATCTTCAAATAAATTTAATGATTGTCCATATTGTGAAATAAATCCATTCGCTGTAGCAATATCTGAAATATGAGCTTGGAAAACTTGTGGTTCAGTAAACCCCTTCACTTGATTACGTTTAATTACATCTTCAATTAGTTTTTCAATTAAACGAAAACATTTTTGTAATCCTAACAATATTTCATTCTCTGAATCAGATAAATCATTTAACATGGTAGAGTTTTCATGTAAATCTTTGAGAAAAATTTCAAAGATAATTGAACGATCACATAATCTACTTAATTGTTTCCATGATTGGAATGTACCAATCTTAATTTCTTGAAATAACTTTAATGATTCAATACAAGAGGAAACGACTGCTTCCATTTTCTCGTTCTTTTGTCTTCTTTTTTCTTCGTTTTCAGCACGTAGACTGATGGAAGTTGTTCTTTTGAGGTTATATTTACCGATTTCGTTCACGTAAAAGGGAATCATTAGGTGGAAAGATGATAACTTATGTTGATGAAAGCTTAAAAGAACTTGTCGAATGCAAGCTCTTTACCTTTCATACAAACCTTAATTCCAATGGAATTTTCACTACTAATTTAAACTGCCAGTAGGTTAGCAGGATAGGATGGGTCAGACCAGGACAGTTTGAACGCCTAGAGAAAATACAATCCTCTTTCATCCAACTAGATTCCCAACCAATTCCATCGTTTTTTTTTATCGTTTTTCCAACAAAACGGATCTCGAATCCGTTGGGTGGGAACTTTCTCTAATAATCTTTTAACCCAAGGAGTTTTTCTACTCTCCTTTGATTTTTATGAATTTAGTCCAAATGGGAAGATTTCAGAGAATTAAGAGAAAAGACGGTTTCATCTCAGTGCAATTCAATTCATTGATTGTGTTGGGCAGCTGACAATGGAACATGAAACAAGATATGAACCAACTCCAAATGAAGAAAATCTTCCGACAGCTAATCCTGTAGCTGAATTACCAACGGAAACTAGACGAACTGAACCGATCGCCAATATCTCAGGAAATTATGAAGTCGTCCAAGCAAATCCTGAAATTGTTTCCCTAAGCATGGAGCGTGATGAAATTCCATCCTCCAATGTCGATGATAAAGACTATTGCACTTGGTGTTGCTGTTGTTGTTGGTGTAAGAGGCGCTGCAGGAGAAATCAAAGGCGTCGTCGTGACAATGATAATTATAGAGACGATGATCCTTGCCTTTGTGCAGATGATGGGTGGACTTGGTATTTCCTTTGGAGCAGCCCAACTTCTAATAATAATCATTCAAGAATTGATTGTGGAAGCAGCACGTGCTGTAATGAATCCTTAAATATTGGAGATTGTCATTGTTCTGATAATTGTGATAATTGTGATTTGAGTTGCGACTGTGGCGATTGCGATTGCGATTGCGATTGTGACTGTGATTAAATTTCTTGTATTGACTTACCAATGTCTTTTACCGTTTTGATGACTGCATCAAACCATATTCTGTTGTTTCATCTTGTAAATTGTTAAAGTATCAGAAAAAGTTGCCAGCAAAGGTGCCAGCAAAGGTGCAAATGATTTTTCAACTTCATTTACAAAAAAAAAGAAAAAGAGGAGGTAGATGGAAAAACCAAAGCAAGAAAGAAATATTAAAAGAGAGAGAGAGAGAAAAAATAAGTAACTAAGAATCGCAAAAATGAGAAAAAGTTATGAATTGAAATTATGATTAAAAAAACATTATCAAATTTCATATGATACTTCTTTGAGGAGTGATATTATTTCTAGTTTTTCTTGAATTTAAAGTTTCTATCTATATTTCTATGAAATTATTTCATCTGGAGGTTGAGAGAAAATCTCTAAAAATAAATAATAATAATTGCAATGTAAGTGGAATGCAAGACTAATACGACTGCTATCGAATCTCAAAATTGTCTCTTTTTTCTTGTTCTATCAATGTAATTTGAGAAAGTATTGTCATAAAGTAATATCGTAGAATATAGAGAATATGTAATCTAAGGTCGAAAGTTATCACCGAAATAACTATTGAGTTTGTGACAATTGTCACAGGATCTCTATCTAAGCATATGGCTAGTATATATCGAACGAAAGATGTCAAACAAAATGAAAATTGAAAATGAATAGAACGATAAGAAGAAAAATAATTCAAATTATCCTTCGATAGCAGGATTGGAATAGAGAGAGAAAAACAGAAAGTAGAGATATTGCCAAAATGACTAAGCCCTTACACAGATGTTGAAACCATTTGATAGCTACCAATTTCTGAATTACTTCTTTCAGTTTTATTGGTTTTAGTCTCGCTCATTGATGACCATGCTACCAAATCAAAGTCACCTTTAGTCTCTGGGACAAGGAAATAAATAAATGCGATACATGCGGCTGACAGTCCTGCGAAGATAAGGTATAATGCAGCTACACCAACCTTTTGACCATCTTCTTTCTTATTATCGTCATCCATATCATCTGTAACATGTCCCATACCGTTAATGGCTGTTAAAGTGACTAATGTAATAATTAAATTAATCGCCCAGTTGATGGATAAGAACAATGATACAGCTTTTGACCGCAATCTTGTTGGCA
>VFQN01007013.1_pt1 | contig 12398 bp, 21 predicted proteins | sample 3512371 | NCBI WGS metagenome assembly VFQN01 (sample SAMN10412370, study PRJNA504923) | tailings metagenome | isolation source: Replicate 2 from Balatoc abandoned mine | place: Philippines: Itogon, Benguet | collected 2017-08-28
TATAAGGTCTTTTGTATCGCGGTCACATACGTTTGGACGTTGGACCACTGTCGCACTTGGGCACGTGCCGGGGTGAGACCGGGTTGCTGTTCAGGGCGCGTGGCGGCAGTTGTGAAAGCCCGCCTTCGAGGCCTCCTACCTTGCGATTAAATCTCATGCAATAAACTTACTTTCAACGTAGAATGCTTGAAACGGGAGAAGGTACCTAGTTGTCGGTGGGTTCGAAGCGCCGTATTCTAAGGTCCCGTACAAATTAGCGGAGGGGCATTACCGGCGCTGCCCAACCAACGAAGGCTCAACCACAATCTCACACGCTGGTCGATAAACCTACCATATAGCCCTTTACTACTCGTCGCCCTGTACCAAGGCGTGACAAGAGACACAAGAGACACAGGCAATTGATCGGTGAACGATAGTACTTGTTCCAAGTCTGGAGCTCTACACAAGAGTAGTAGCACCCTAATCAGATACATTTATACGTTGTTTACGGAGAAGCAGGTCGGCTTGACCTTGCTGCCATAAGCAGCGCGCCGTCCTGGTGTGCTCACCGCGATACTGCGGCCTTTCTTGAACCACATACATACATTATAAGCCCTAACGCCAGATCATTTCTTGAGGTAAGCTCAGGAACCGCACACAATAGGATGGCTGGCCCGTCCGCATATTAAGGCACACACTGGCAGTCACTGACAACGCATCCTTTGCAAGCCAAAATACTAGCAAGCAATTGCGCAAACAAATGCGTCCCCGCCGTTCTCACACTGTGCACTTTCCCCTTTCACGTCGCAGATTTCCTGGAAAATCTGCATAGAAATTAGCTGAATGGCCAAACTCATCAAGTCAGTCGGCACCTCTCTAAGTGAGTATGGCGAATGGGCCCGGCGGGCCTTGCAGGATGCACAATATGCCTTTTCGGCGTGCCGTCTGCAGTGTTGCTTAAAGCTAAGATGGAGCGCTTGTGTATACATTAATGCAATCACATGACAGTGAACCGCAAGTGTTGCCCACCACGCTGACCTGACCTCCGTCCTTCGAACCTGCCTCGGCACTCAGGACCTAAGACCTACGACGAGCAGGACGATATAATGATGAAAGGACGTGGAGCCAGCAGCATCTTTCGGAACATGGCTTTCCAGGACGAGGACCAGCCAGTCGCCTCCTCACGGGCCCTAAACTCCCAAGAGAGCCTGAAGAAAAACAACTTCTTCGGGGGCGTGTCTGATACAGCAGCTGGTTCTGTCGAGTAAGCACGGGTTGGCGAGCTCAGGTCGTGCGCGTGCGCTGAGCTTTATCGCGTTGGGCTCAGGGGTTCGTTTAAGGGTTCCTGCACGTTCCTGGCGACGCGGGGCTCGCATGCTGCCAGTTGTCAGCACCTAACCTCTAAAACCTTCTGTTCATCGCAGTGTGACACCGCGGGCAAAGGATGCTGGCGCTGGGGCCGCGGTCTGGAGCCACCAACCCGACATCCCCTCAACAGCAAAGCGGACAGGAAGCACAGCCTCCATCGGCAGCCCACCCGTGTCACGAGGGAGCGCCAGCTTCCGCCCCAACGCGTAAGTGTCACGTCAATCGTACCGGGCGATAACCTGGGGGCTCTGCAGCCTTCCCCGTGCGTCAACCACCTGGTCCCACCGCCTGGCCCACGCTAGCAACCCGCGCACCCTGCTGCACACGCCACCCTTAAACCGCCTGCAAACTCTGCCCAGCCCTGCTCCTGCGCTTCCATTCCCGGCCCAAATGCACACCTACACCTCTACACCTGCAGACCCCCAAAACCCAATTCCTCATTAACCCCGTCCCCTCTTTCTCCCCCCAATCGCCCTCTAACCCACAGCTCCGCCAAGCGCTCCAAGGCCGCAACCACCACCGTGACCGCCATCTCAGCCTACGAGCAGGAAGTCCAGGTCATGGACGAGGTCTCTGGCGGCTCTGAGGACGGCACAGGGCAGCACATCATTGCCGTGCGACACGTGCAGCGGGGCCCCAGCATCTCCTCCTCCACCTCGTACTCGGTCAAGTCCTGGGAGGAGGAGGTCCGGCGGCTCATCGCCTGCGGGCGCGCGGAGGACGCCCTGCGATCCCCCGCCCCCTCGGACGGCCTCATCCGCTGCACGGTCCGCCGCACCAAGAACTTCCTAGGCCAGACGCTCTCGTACCAGCTCTACCTCGACAACGGGGACGTCTTCCTGCTCGCCGCGCGCAAGCGCAAGAAGTCCAAGGCCTCCAACTTCGTGCTGTCCACCTCCCAAGACGACCTCGCGAAGGACTCGGACCACTGCGTCGCCAAGCTGCGCGCCAACTTCGTCGGCACGGAGTACTCGCTCGCGTCGCGAACCGGGCACTTTGCCGCGAGCCCCTCCTCAGACGACCACTCGTCCGGCTCCGGCTCCGGCAAGCTCGCGCCCCCCGCTGAGCCCTTCTCCCGCGAGGAGCTCGCCGTGCACTACAAGCAGACCGTGCTCAAAGCCAAGGCCGGGCCGCGTGTCATGCTGGTCGCCACGCCCCTGCCGGAGCTCCCCTGGGCGCCGTGCGCCGCGGACGGCAGCGACCAGCTCGCCGCGTGCCTCGAATCCGCCCGCAAGCGCGAGCTCGCGCCGCGGCTAGAGCGGCAGCTTTGCATGCTCGCCACACGGCCGCCGGAGTGGGACGCCAACCTCAAGGCCTACACTCTGGACTTCCACGGTCGCGTGCGGGCCAGCAGCGTCAAGAACTTCCAGTTGGTGCACTGGGACCACAACACGGACCGCAAGGGGTCGGACCTGGTGCTGCAGTTCGGCAAGGTGGAGGAGGGCAGCGAGGACTTTGCGCTGGACTTCACGTACCCGCTCAGCATCCAGAAGGCGTTTGCCATCGCGCTGGCCAGCATCGACTCGAAGCTGTGCTACGCGCTATGAGGCGGTAGTTTTGGCGGTTGGGATGTGGGGTTGCTAGGGCGAGGGCGGGGGTGAGAGCGAGGGAGAGGGCGTGCGAAGGGGCAGAGGAGCGCAGGGGGCGAGAGGGGCGTGGCTGTGCGTGCGTGCGCCTTGCAGGGTGCGGGCGGTTGGTGTGTGATGGTGGTATTAGTGCGTGCGTGTGGTTGCGTTGTTTTGGCGTTGCGCTGTACTGCTGCAGGAGAACAAATGAAAGATGGGCGAGCGTTGCAATAAGCACCTGCATTGTACGCATGTGCCCCGCTCGGCGATTTGCACAGCGGGGAACACCGCAGGACACCTGGGAACTCGTGCGGTGTGGAAACAGCAGGGTTGGGGGCCGACAAGCTGTGGGCGCTGTTGGCATGGGCACACAGCTTGCTGGCTTGATTTGTGACAACGGCGTTGTATGCTTGGACGCGTGGCTGGCTAGCTCCGGTCGTTGTGCAAAACCGTGAGCTGCCCTACCATGACCCCTGACTTTCAGTGTGCTCGGCTACACGCGGGGTGTGCGCGCCCTTTTGTGGGCTAGCGGTGTTGATGGCAGGCGGGCAGCCGTCAGGCGCGCCTACAGCGCCCAGCCTTGTCCTAAAAGCAATGGTTTGCACGCGGCGCTGGTAGCGGGTGCTGAACTGGCTCGTGGGTGCCATCATGTGCGGTTTTCGGGCAATGTGTGTACCGTGCTGTTGCTCGTACCGTTTGTCGTACACGCTGTCAGATGTCGTAGTAGGCTGGTGTTGAAAAAGGGGGCTGTGAGCCGCCGGATAAGGTGGGCACCCCAGTCATGGACCGCCACCTGCGAACCTCGTGTGACTGGCAGCCACCAGCTGGAACTGTGTAGCAGCGGTGTGGGTTAGCTGCTGCGTTGTGGGCGCCGGTGTGGGGGCACGTTGCGACAACCCCACCTGGACGTGTGACATGCATCATGGTCACCACAAACAGCACTGTGCACTGCATCATGTTCATCTTTATTTGCTTTTCGCCTTTTCGTCATGATCCAGGGCATGCTTGTTGGTGGTTGAGCGGCCGTCGGTGAGCCGTTTCCTGATGGCCAAGGCCAGACCTTGGCCTTCAATGCTGCCCAGCGCAAGCCAAACACGTTGCCCATTCGTTGCTGTCCAGCGGCGTTTTCATTTCTCGTAATCGCATGACTGCATGCCAGGCTACACAGGGCTGCGGTGCCCCGGCTTTCTCGCCCACAGCATGGGCAAGCGCCTTCAACAAGGGGCACATGTAACAACACCCACTTGGCTACGTCTGTTGGGATCGAAATCGCAGCATCCGTCCTCTTTCTGTGCCTGCAAAACCTTGGACAGCTTGGCGGCCCTGTACGGTACAATGAAAGGGGCTTGCATTGCTCGTCAATCCAGACACAGCTGACGAAGTACAAAGTTGGCGAAGTGCATAGAGCAATAGTGCAGCCACACCCGCCGGGCTGCCGCGAAGCCCTGGAAGTTCCACGATCCACTGGACGCTCCTGCTGCCAGTTCGGCTTTTGAAGCATGATGCCACACGAGAGACGAGCCCTTGATATGTTACAGTCAAGCACGGCCGAAGCCATTATTGCGTACCGGTAGTACGAAACCCGTAGCCCCTGTAGCACTGCGATTGTGTGAGCAGGGGAGCTCCGCTGGGTGTGTGTAGGGTTACTCGCGTGGTTGACATGTCACGGCACCAGTACGCTACAATGCCACACGTCCACCGTCTTCACGTCTGGCTAACAGGACAACGTACGACACAGCGCGTTGCTTCACAGCAACTGCCCTAGAGGCCCTGGCAACGCCAGCAACTACGAAGCTCAGTCACAATTCAGCCTTCCTGTGCGAAGCCACCTCCCACTCAAGACGATGAAGAAACTTTGCGAACATCTGTTCAGCGTCTGAGGCCTCTGCCTCGCGTCGATGACACACGTGTTGAATGATAAATCAAGAAGGCACTGGAAAGGACACCATACCGCTATCTCAGCGACGTGGCTATCGTACACAGCAGTGCACAGGCCCGTGTGTAAGGAGCACGCTCTTCTCCGTGTGAGTCAATGCCCAACAGTGTTCTTTATTATGGTGAAAAGCTGTAGCCGGCTGGAGTCAGCAGCCAGGGAAGGTGCTCCAACGAAGCGCGTCATTATTGTTTGCTACATGTCTAGCATACGAGCACAATTCGCATACTACTGCACAGCGATTGTCAGCTTGGGGTCGAAGATAACGCGAGCGCCGCCCCACGCACAGTGCGTCCGCTGGCAACCGCCAGTGGCTGAATGCCTTTATTCATCATCACACCACTTACCCCTTTATAGGACATCATAAAGGAAGGTAGCACCCAGGACATCCGCATGCCCCGGCTCACATGCCCCAGCACCTGTGCAGTTCACCTCCACAGCCTCCCTTCCAACCCACCACCACGCCAATCTCCTCACCTCCCTCCTCACCTCCCAGAACCCTTCCGCCGGCCCGCTCCCCCATCATCCCCCTCCCCCTCCTCCTCCCCACCGCCCCGACCCCACCTCTCCTCCTCCCACTCCCCCGTCTCACTCCCATCCCGCCCCCGCCCCAACCGCCCCTCAGACTCGCTCGACCGCCGCCGCCCCGCCGCCCTCCCCGCGCCCCGCTCCTGCCTCGCCACCGCCGCCGCCTCCGTCAGCGCACTAGCCGCCAACGCGAAATTCAGCATCGCCTTGTGCTTCCGATCCGCGGCCGTATCCCCATGCCCTCCAGCCGGCACGCTCCCAGCCCGTGACGGAGCCCCACGGCCGAAAATCCTCGCCGCAGCACTCTTCGGCCGCTGGATCTTACCCACCCCAGCTCCACCCAAAGCCCCAGCAGCAGCAGCAGGCGGCTCCCTCACCACTACCGTCCGTACCCCACGCGGGCTGAACCCCACCTCGCCACCACGCGTGACGCTGCGCGACGTCGCAGCGGAGGTCCCCCTCGACGGCGTCTTCGCCCCCGCCGTAGTACCCCCAGCAGCATTCAGCTGCCCCTCCGTCCTCGTCCCCGCCCGCCGCATAGACTTCGGCACCTCCCGCCCCTCATCCTCCCCCTCCACCACATCTCCCAGCCCCGGCGCATACCCCCCACCCCCCGTACCCCCACCCCCCGTACCACCTCCCTCTCCCGCCTCGCTCTTGTGCCGCCCGCCGCTTTTGAACGTGAGGAGCCGCCGGAAGCCCGCCATGATGGCCCAGCGCCCGCCGCCGCCGCCGCCACCGCCGCCGCCACTGGCGGCGCTCGTCCCGCTCGTCCCGCTGATGCTGACCCGTGGGTTGTGGTCGTCAACAGAGTTCCGGCGGCTGCGGCGGCCGTTGGTACCGTTGTTACCGTTATTACCGTTGTCGTTGTTGGCGTCGCCCCCGCGCACGGTGGACACCATGCGCATGAAGCGCTCGTGCAGCGTGGCCTTGCGGGTGGCGGTTGGCGGGCGGCCCTTGGCTGCGGCGGTTAGCGCCTGGCGCAGGGCGGGCGGCGCCAGGGAGGCGTTGAAGCGCCAGCGGGCCTCCCCTGTAGCGCTGACCGCTGGCACGGCGGGGGCCGCGGAGGGGCCGACGGTGCCTGGGAGGGCACAGCATTGCCGTACACGCACACGTTAACCAACAACCGTAGCCAAGAGGCTTCAAGCGCCAGCAGGTATCAAGTGCCTAGGAACGGGTTTGCGCGCACTACTGTACTTGCAGAAACAAGCGCCAGGCGTATTGCCGTACTGGTACGGCACCACACCGCACATGCAGGTGTGGGTGCGCGCTGCGCCCACCTGTCGCTGGCAGGGTGACGGCCCTGCCGCTGCCCGGCCGCGCCGCCGCCCGTGCCGCCGCCTGCTGCGTGTCCAGGAAGTGGCGCCACGAGTCAGCCACCTCTACTCGCCGGTCGGTCATCATGGCCTGGGGTGGGTGGGTGGGTGGTGAGGTGGGGGCGGGGCGCAGACGGATGTTGGAGGGAACGGGAGGAGGTGTGAAGGCATTGACATGCAGGCGCGGTGGGATGGGAGCAGGAAAGGGGAGAGGGGCGGCATGTGGGGCCCTTTGGGTGCCCATTGTCAGACACGGACGGAAAGCGGTGACAAAAAAGAGACGGCGTAATGGCTTCCCGCAGGCGCAGTAGCGGCCGCAGTGCTGGGCTCTGGCGCTAATAGGTAGCGCGGCAGTCCGTTGCGCACCTTGTAGGTGGGGATGCCGGTGCGGCGCAGCGCGCGCCAGATCTTCTTGTTGCGCAGCCGCGCTGCGCGCATGCGCGTGCGCCAGCGGCGCTGTATGAGCATGACCGACACGGCGATGTTGAACTGCATCTGGTCGTCGGGGTTGGCGGCCTGCAGGTCGCGGAAGAAGGCGTCGATCAGCGCCTGCAGCTGGACCTGCGGGGGAGGGGGGAGGGGAGGCACGTGGCAGGGGGGGAGCGTGTGTGGGTACGCGTAGGACGCGAGGAAACCGTGTGGGTGGTTATGGGCGTGCGGCTATGGCAATGCTTCCGGTACATTTTCAATGGCCGGGTTGGAGCCCGGGTGGAGGGTGGGGGAGCGAGCAGGCCAAGGGGTGGGGGCGGGGGCTTGAGGGAAAGGAATGGTGCGCTTGACGCGTGTGCCCTGTGCATCACCGGACATATTGAATAGAATGACGTTGCCCGCCCGGACTGACCTTGAGTTGGCCGTCCGGAATGTCGGCCTGGCTTGTGCGCTTGACCAGCTCGAAGGCGGTCTTGTGGAACGGCACGCGGCCGTTCACCAGCGGGATGTCCAGGTCGTACACAAACCTGGGAAGGGAACGAAGGGCGCGATGACGCATTGGTATTATGCTGCAGCATCCGCTGTGCAAGTACATGCAGCAGCAGCATCGGCAGTCACCTATGACGGTATAGCCGTGCCTCATCCAGCCCCTGTCCGCGGCTCAGCCTCTAGGAGAGCATGCCTGCGCTTTCCACCTTCGCGCCCTATCCAGCCCCATCCTTCCACCCTCACACCCAGCCCCGCACGGCCCCAGCCCCCGAGGACCACCCACGCCTTGCCCTGGACCCATACCCCAAACACCCCATGACCCTTATACACACCCACCGTAGCACCTCCTTGTTGTCCGCGTACGGCCCCAGCCCCAGCGGGGGTCCCAGCCGCAGCAGCTCGTTGCCCCTCACCTAAGACACATGCACCATCCTAATACACACCCACCGTAGCACTTCCTTGTTGTCCGCGTACGGCCCCAGCCCCAGCGGGGGGTCCAGCCGCAGCAGCAGCTCCTCCAGCGCCCGAGGGTCGATGGTGCCTGTGCCGTCGTCGTACTCGCTCCATAGGGTAACAAAGTCCTCCAGGTTCTACACAGGTTTCCACAGGGGGCCCATGTGCACGTTTAGACCGGTTATAATGTGCACACTTTGAACCAGGTGCGGGTGAACCCCCTGATGGGCAGGAGCTCCACAGCGTCACGAAGTCTTAGTCTTAGTCTTAGTCTTAGTCTTAGTCTTAGTCTTATGCAGAATTGAAGAGTTCGAGGGGTTTTGGGACACGTGGACGACGCAAGTGCGACGACACGGGTAAGAATCCGCTGTTACTGCTCTTCCCCTGCCTCACACCGCTTGTCTATCATTTGCGTCAGGCATCTTACGCCTGCGTCCCTAGCCCCATCCACGCCCCACCTGCGGCGTGAGCCTCCAGGCGTCCTGCTCGTGCGTCTTCTCGAAGTTCTCGATGATGACGGCGGTGAACAGGTTGAGCATGATGATGGGCGCCACCAGGAAGAAGGTCAGGAAGTACGGCAGGGCCAGCCACGTGCCGCAGTCGCCCAGGGAGGGGTCGCAGTCGGGAGGCTGGGGGGCACGGGGGAGGGTATGGGGTGGGGTCGGGGTACAGGGAGGGGTCGCAGTCGGGCGGCGAGTGGAAAGGGTAGGGTACGGGGTGGGGGTGGGGCGACCGTGGCTTGACAGAGTCATGTTGTGTCACCACTAGGGAAGGAACAATACGTTGAAAGCTACCAACAGCTTGAGGGTGCAAAGTGCGAAGGGGATTCCCTTGCACGCCAAGGCCGGTGTTGGTGGTGGATTCAACATTAAGGGACGCACCGTGAAGCGCCCGCCCTCCGCCTTCCCCCCTTTGCCCCCCTACCTTGAGCATACAGCCGTACATGAGGTCCGTCCAGTTGTCCCCCGTGGCCAGGCGCAGCAGCGCCGACAGGGCATACAGGAAGTTGGAGAAGTTGGCGGAGGAGTTGATGCCCAGGTTGTCGTCCTGCGGGCACACAGGGAGACCAAGGGCAACAAGTTGAGCGACAGACAACATGTGAGTAACGAGTTGAGCTTGTCTGAGGACTAGTAAATTTGGCAGGCTCAACAGTTCGAGGTTAGCATGCATGCCGTACTGCCGGTACGCACCTGTCGTATCTTTCCGAACAGCATGACGCCCACGTAGGCGTACATGAAGAAGAACAGCCCCAGCAGCGCCCCCACGTTGCCGAAGGCGGGCAGCGACATGACCAGCGACTGGAACAGCGTCTTGATGCCCTGCGCCGGAAAGGGTGCCACGAGAATATTACATTCCAGAGTGAAAACAATGCAGGTAGGGGCATGGCGACATGACCAACGGCCGGGACAGCGCGTTTGATGCCCTGCGGGAGGAGAGGAGAGGAGGAGGAGGATGCCCTGTGCCGGGAAGGGTGAAATGAGAATAGAGTATAATGACAAAATGAGAGCGATGCAGGTAGGGGCACAGCGACATGACCAGCGACTGGAACAGCGTCTTGATGCCCTGCAAGGCAATAAGGGGGTAGGCAAGAGCACGAAAAACCTGTGATCATCCAGAAATAAAAAGGTACGACCACAGCGACATGGCGAGCGAATGGAACCGCGTCTTGGTGCCCTGCGGTGGCAACAGCGACAGAGTTGCCCTTAACAAGAGTAGAGATGCGCTGAACTTGTTGATATTTCAAGATTAATGTGGCAGAATAGGGGGACATTGCTGTCATGCATACTTACGGCGGCCTGGTGCGCTACGCCCACCCCGCACTGTGCTGTGGTCCGCGCCCACCTTATCCTCGCACAGGCACAACAGGCCGATGACAACAAACACACAGCCTTTCACAGCGAATGACAGGCTACGAACACGAGTGCAAAGAAACTACAAAAGGCATACAGGATGTCCCAGAAGGCCTGTGCTATCGTTAGCCCCTCCTGCCCCCACGCAGCTTGCTCTTTCGCATCAGGCGTATCACAACCAACAACAGCCTACATACTTCACCCCGCCGTGTCCCACCCCCACCCCGCCCTGTCCTGGCCCCCTTCCCTCCCCGCACCTTGCTCTTGCGCACCAGGCGCATGACTCGCAGCAGGCGCTGCAGCCTGAACACCCGCAGCACGCGCAGGAAGCCGGTGTGCAGGAACGACAGCGCGGCGTCCAGCACGCCCGTCAGCACCAGCACGAAGTCGAAGCGGTTCCAGCCGTCCTTGAAGTAGGCCTGGGGAGCGGCGGCGTGGGGGATGGAGGTGTAACGGTGTACTAAGTGTCATGCAGTAGGAACAGTGGGACCTGGTTGGACTGACGTGTGGGGAAGGTTGGTGCGTGGAGCTGAGTACTGACGGGCCTTGGGGGTGCTGTGCAAGCCGGTTCACTTAGGGGGCCACGGACGCATTACAGGCAATGCCGTACGTGGCTGTGCGCCGACTATGTGTCGCTTGGAGACCAAGGGCCGACGAAAGGGAGCGGGGGCCACCCAGGCCGCGCGGTCTGTCGTACAGCAAGGCAGCGGAGAGGGGCTGCGGAGCGGGGCTGCGGAGGCTGCCGTACCTTCACTGGCTGTTAGGCAACTACTCCGGTACGTACGTACGGTACCGTACGCCGGGGACTGTCCACGCACCTTTCGTCCCAGCCCAAACAGCTTGAGCGCCGCCTCCAACACGTAGATCGCCGTGAACGCCACGTTTATGTTGGACTGCGGAAGGTGCACGGGGTTGCGAAGGAGGATCGGGCTCGCGTTACCGGCATGCACCGGCATGCAAGGGTCCTTGTAGGCGGTGGCTGGAGAGGGAAGGCTTGAGCAGGAAAGCGGCAGCCTACCCGGCGGAGCAAGTTGTGCAGGTGGTAAGAAGGCCACAAATGCAGGCATCTTGGCGCAAGTATGTGGAGGATGGAATGCAAAGTGGCAGTAAGGAGCGTGCAAGAAATGCAGGAAGGTACCGTAGACTGATGTGGCGGGAACGGGGACACCCTCCCACCCACCTGGATGTTGATGGACATTTCAGGCTCGTCGTACCAGGTGGCTGCCAGCATGCCCACGTTGAGGATGATGACCAGCATCATGCCGCGCTCGAAGGCGGGCCGCTGAACCATTCGCCACACGCGCAGCCGCCAGCGGCCGCGCGGCAGGGCGTTCCTCTCGGGCGGCTTGAGGCGGAACACCATCTTGGACATCTCAACCCACTCCTGCGAGTGGGTTAGGGTACGTGTGTATTAGGTTGCGTGGGGGCGGCTTGAGCCGGAACACCATCTTGGACATTTCAACCCACTCCGGTTGATGGTCACGTGTGCACGTGTTGGTTACTGCGGAGGAGTTCTTCAGGAACGTGGACCCCGGGTCGGTGGGACGAGGTCTTGGTTGCACTGTGCTGCACTGTGCGATGCTCAAAGCAGCTGCGTCCCGTCGTATCATGACAGAACTTTGTGGGAGTGCACCTGCTGCATTGTCCGCACCTGCTGCTTGTTCGTGAGGAAGGCGCTGCCTGTGGTGCTCATGTTGCGGATCTTGGAGAACTGGCTGAAGATGACGCCCACGTACAGGTTGAGCAGCGTGAAGGACACCACAACGGCGAAGCCCACAAACCTGGGAAAGGTTGTGGCGGCACAGCGTGTGTCGTACAAAACGGGCGCGATAAACATGCGAAGCAGCGCAGGGGAATGACAAGCTGCTGGTGGACACCACAACGGCGAAGCCCACAAACCTGGGACGGAATGGGAAAGGAAGGGCAACGACAGCGGCAGGGTCATACAGCCAATGCACGGGACGAATAGGACGTACAAGAGAGGACAGGAGGGAACATGTGACCGACCTATTAAAAACGACTCACGCGACTCGAGCACTTCACCTAAGGAAGGCTGTTGGGTGTAAATTGGGTGTTCCAGTGCGCAGTAGCTTCCCACTGATAGATTCCGCAAGTGACCCGCCCCGCCCCGCCCCGCCGCCACGTGCTGCTCTGGTTTCCCCGGCCCCGACCCAACGCACTGCACGCACCAGAAGAAGGCTGCCGGGTTGGCGTTGAGGTGCGGCTGGCTGCCCTTGGTGGCGGGTGCGCTCATGCACGCCTCCATCAGCTCGGCATAGCCGTTGAGGGAGGCCACCACGAAGCACGCCAGCAGCGCGTTGCCGACTGGGGAAAGGAGTAAACAGGGCATAACGTGCGTTACGTCAGACGTCCTTCATGGAATTAGGGCAGTTTCAGGGCAGTCTCAGAACCCTTCAGCAGCTAGACAGGGAGACCACCACGAAGCACGCCTGGAGAGCGCGCTGCCCACTGGGGGGGGGGGGGGGGG
>VFQN01007014.1_pt1 | contig 12397 bp, 11 predicted proteins | sample 3512371 | NCBI WGS metagenome assembly VFQN01 (sample SAMN10412370, study PRJNA504923) | tailings metagenome | isolation source: Replicate 2 from Balatoc abandoned mine | place: Philippines: Itogon, Benguet | collected 2017-08-28
CCGCGTCCGCCGCCGTGTGGACCCTGCCCCCGGCCTGTGCCTGGCGGGTGCTGGCCACCCGGGCGGCTTCCGTCACGCGGTCCCATGCCCGACGGGGGCGGGCCGGATGGGCGCTGGCCACCAGGATTGCGCGGCCGCTGGCCGCTGGACTGGGCCGTCGCGCGTGCGGCGGTGGTGAGTGCCGCCGCGCCGGCGACGGCGCCGGTCAGCAGGCGGCGAAGCAGGGCGCGTCGGCTTGTGTGCAGGGTGCGAGACATCACGTCTCCTCGGGGAGGGGCAGGGCCGGTGGCATCGGGCTCTCCACCCCGAGCATAGGCCACACCGACCTCGGGGATCGGTGAAAAAACCGTGACAGGTCAGGCGCGCGCGGCGGCCGTGAACTCCTCGTACGTGCCCTTCCAGTCCTCGACGCCCTCGCGCGTGCAGTGCCACACGCGCGTGCCGACCTCCTCGATGAGATCCTCGTCGTGCGTCACGAGGAACACCGTGCCCTCGTACTTCTGCAGCGCGACGTTCAGCGCGTTGATCGACTCGAGATCGAGGTGGTTGGTGGGCTCGTCGAGCACCAGCACGTTCGGCTTCTGCAGCATCAGCCGGCAGAAGAGCAGTCGTGCCGTCTCGCCGCCCGAGAGGGCCGCCGTCGGCTTGTGGCCTTCCTCGCCGCTGAACAGCATCTGGCCGAGCAGGCCGTGGATGTCCTGCCGATGCGCGTCGGGCGCGAACGAGTGCAGCCACTCGACCGCCGTCGTGCCGTGCGGGATGGCGCCGGTGTGGTCCTGCGAGAAATAGCCGACCGACACCTCGTGGCCCCACCGCACGGTGCCCTCGTCGCGCGCGTCCGGATCGGCGTCCACGCCCGGCGCGTCGGCCAGCAGGGCGCGAATCAGCGTCGTCTTGCCCACGCCGTTGCGGCCGACGATCGCGATCTTCTCGCCTCGGTTCACCACGGCCTCGAACCCGCGCACGACCTGCAGCGCGCCGTAGGCCTTCGACACGCCCTTGCACTCCAGGGCGAGCTTGCCCGACGGGCGCTCGATGCGGAAGCTGATGAACGGGCGCTGGATGTTCGATCGCGCGAGCTCGTTGGTCTGCAGCCGTTCGACTTCCTTCTTGCGCGAGGTCACCTGGCTCGACCGCGTGCCGGCCGAGAAGCGCGCGATGAACTCGTTGAGCTGCGCGATCTTCTTCTCGCGCTGCGCGTTGTCGGCCTCGATGCGCGACCGGATCTGCGTCTTGGCGACGACCATGTCGTCGTAGCCGCCCGTGTAGGTGATGATCGTCTCGTAGTCGATGTCGGCCGTGTGCGTGCACACCGCGTTGAGGAAGTGCCGGTCGTGCGAGATCACGATCAGCGTGCCCTCGTAGCGCACGAGGAAGTCCTTCAACCAGTGGATCGAGTCCAGATCCAGGTGGTTGGTCGGCTCGTCGAGCAGCAGCGCCTGCGGATGGCCGAACAGCGCCTGCGCCAGCAGCACGCGCACCTTCTGGCCGCCCTGCAGTTCCTTCATCTTGCGCTCGTGCAACTCGTCGGGAATGTCGAGGCCGGCGAGCAGGATCGCGGCATCGCTCTCGGCGCTGTAGCCGTCCTCCTCGCCGACGATGCCCTCGAGTTCGCCGAGCCGCATGCCGTCGGCGTCGGTCATGTCGGTCTTCTCGTAGAGCCGGTCACGCTCCTCGAGCGCCGACCACAGGCGCGCATTGCCCATGATCACCGTGTCGACGACGCGGAACTCGTCGAAGGCGAACTGATCCTGCCGGAGGATGCCCAGCTTCGCCGGTCGCGTGACCGAGCCCTTCTGGGGCTGGAGCTCGCCCGTCAGGAGCTTCATGAAGGTGGACTTGCCGGCGCCGTTCGGGCCGGTGAGGCCGTAGCGCCGGCCGGCCGAGAAGGTCGTGGTGACGTCGTCGAAGAGCACCTTCGAGCCGTACCGCATGGACACACCGTGGACTGCAATCATGGAAAGCCTCGCGACACCTGCCGCAAACCTCCCATTCTAACCCGGTGTGCCCGTCGTCTGGTGGCGCAACCCCGAGATCGCCGTGATCAGGTGCGATTCTGCCGCTCAGCCACTGCCCGCCCGCGGCCCTCAGTCCGCCGGGGCTTCGCCAGCGAGGAGGGCCCTGACGCGCTCGAGGGCTTTCGCCTGGACGTCGGCCGGCAGTTGCCGGGCCTCGTCGCTGCGGCACAGCGCGATGGCGCGGCGCAGGCTCGTGGCCATGTCGCCGCAGCACACGCACGTGGCCAGGTGGGCGTCGAGTTCGACCATCTGCTCGGGCGTGAGGTCGCCCTCGAGGTACGCCGACAGTTCGATCAACCGCTGCTCGCACTGCGGCGTGGGGGCGCCCGGGTGCGCGCGGTCGTGACCGGTGCTGCTGCTCATGCCGCCTCCTCGAGCACGGCACGGAGCGCCACGCGTGCCCGGTGCAGCCGCTGCTTCACGTTGTCCTCACTAATCCCGACGACGTTGGCGACTTCGCGCGTCGACAGCCCCTCGAGATCGCGCAGCACGATCACCTCGCGCTGCGGACCCGGCAGGCGCAGGAGCGCACGACGGAGGAGGGCTCGCCGTTCCGCGGCGTCCAGCGACTCCTCCGGCGACTCGTCGTGCGCGGCAGGCTCGAGGACGTGCGGGTCGTCGAAGTGCCCCTGGTCGTCGAGCGACACCAGGTGCGAGGGCTCGGCGACGCGCTTGCGGCGATTCAGCAGGCACGCATTGCGGACGGTGCGGTACAACCACGCGCGGAACGCTTCCGGATCGCGGATGTCGCGCGCGTGCCGGTACGTGCTCACCAGCGCTTCCTGCATGACGTCTTCGGTGTCGTCGGCCCGACCACACACCATGAGGCTGAACCGGTAAGCCGATGCCTGCGCCCGCACGAGGAGCCGCTCCATGGCCTCGGGATCACCTGAAGCGGCCGCGCGGACCAGCCCGGCGTACTCGTCGGGAGGTGTCACCTTTTCGACGCCCGCGGTATCCATCTCACCGAGATGATACGTACCTTGCCCCGTTTCGTCATCGTCGCCGGGCTCCTGGGTGTCTCGATGGCCGCCGCGCCCGCGCGGGCACAGGCCCCGCTCACGCTGCAGGACGCCATCGCGAAGGCCCAGACGGGTAACCCCGACGCCCGGATAGCCGAGTTGGCCGAGCAGGAGGCCACCCATCGGGTCACGCAGGCCAGGGCGGGCTACCTGCCACGGGTGGACGCCGCGGAGACCTGGCAGCGCGGCAACCTGCCCGTGTTCGCCTTCGGCTCGCTCTTGAACCAGCGCCGGTTCACGGCGGCCGACTTCGCGCTCGACGCGCTGAACCATCCCGATCCCATCGACAACTTCCGCCTGTCGGTCGGCGCAGAGCAGTCGATCTACGACGGCGGAGCGACGCGGGCGCGCGTGCGCGCCGCCCAATTGGGCCTGCAGTTGGCTGGCTCAGGCCGTCTGTCGGTACGGCAGGCGTTGGCCGTGGCGGCCACCGAAGCCTACGGCGCCGTCCTCCGTGCCGATGCCGCCCGCGCCACGACGATGGCCGCCCTCGAGGCGGCCGACGCCGATCTGAAGCGAGCCCGCGACCGCCGCGATGCCGGGCTGGTCACCGACGCCGACGTGCTGGCCGTGGAGGTGCATCGCGCGACCGTCGAGGAGGCCCGGCTGCGTGCCGCGCTCGCCGCCGACCTGGCGCGCGCCGACCTCAATCGGGTGATGGGCGAGCCGCTCGACGCGCAGTTCACGCTGGCTCCCCCGGCGGTCGCGGCCGCCGAGGCGCTGCCGCCCATGGCGACCCTGGAGCAGGAGGCGCTGGGGCGACGCCCCGAACTGCAGCAGGCCCGGTTGATGGTGGACCTGGCCGGGGCGCAGGCCTCCGAGGCTCGCGCCGCCTATCTCCCCCAGGTGTTCGCGCAGGCGGGCTGGGAAGGCAATGGGGGGCAATGGAACTCGCGGTCGGGCAGCTGGATCGTCGGCGCCGGCGTGCGGATCAACCTGTTCCGCGGGTTCGCCGACAAGGCCCGGATTGCGGAGGCCAACGAAGGGGCCCGGCGACGGGACATCGAGCGCGATCGGGCCGAGACCGGCGTACGCCTCGAGGTCAGGACGGCCGCGAGCCGACTCGAGACGTCGCGTGCGCGCGAGGCACTGGCCCGCAGCGTGCTGGCCCAGGCCACCGAGCGCCAGCGCATCGTGCGCGACCGCTACGAACAGGGTCTGGCCGACGTGACGACGCTCCTGCGGGCCGCCGAAGCGGTGATGCAGGCCGAAGAGCAACAGACTCGCGCACGCGTGGACGTGCTGGTGGATACGGCCAGCCTCGACCGGGCGCTCGGACGATAGCGACATGGACACCGTGACCAACATGAGTGCAGGAACGAATTCCACGGCCTGGGCGCTGGCGGCCCTGGTGGTCGGCGTCGCGCTGGCGACCGCCGGTTGTGGCGGTGGAGACCACGCCACGGAAGCGGCCCCGAAGGCGGCGCCGGTGAGCGTGCAGGTGGCCACCGTCGCGTCGTCGCCGCGCGCCGCCGCCGTCGAAGCCGGCGGACTGGTGCAGGCCCGGACGACCGCCGTGGTGACCAGCCGACTGATGGCGCCGGTGCGCGAGGTGCGTGTCGGCCCCGGCGACGTCGTCCGCGCGGGCCAGGTGCTCGTGGTGCTCGACGACCGCGATCTCGGCGCGCAGGCGCGCAGCGCACAGTCGGCCGCCACGGCCGCCGAGCGATCCGTCTCCGCTGCGAGCGCCGATCGCCAGGCTGCCGAGGCTGCCCTGGCCCTGGCCAGGGCGTCGCACAGCCGCGTGGCGACGCTGCACGGGCGCAAGTCGGCCACGGCGCAGGAACTCGACGAAGCCAATGCCACGCTGCGCGCAGCGGAGGCCCGACTGTCGGCCATCGACGCCCGCATCCAGCAGGCCGAGGCGTCGCTGGCGAGTGCCCGCGCGGGCAGCGAGGCCGCGTCGGTGACCGCCGGGTTCGCAACCGTCACCGCGCCCTTCGGGGGCGTGGTTGCCGAGAAGCTCGTGGAGCCCGGCAACATGGCGATGCCCGGGACGCCGCTCCTCCGGCTCGAGGAGCGCGGCGCCTACCGGCTCGACGTCCGCGTCGATGCGGCGCGCGTCGCGTCGGTGCAGGTCGGCCAGACGCTTCCCGTCGAACTCGACGCCGCCCAACCGATCGCGCTGACGGGGACGGTGAGCGAGGTGGCCCGCGCGATGGACGCGGACGCTCGGGCCTACCTCGTCAAGATCACGCTGCCCGCCGACGCGGCACTTCGCACGGGCATGTTCGGCCGTGCCCGGTTCCCCGGGCCTTCGGCGCCGATGTTGACCGTCCCGACCGCCGCCATCGTGCGGCGCGGCCAGATCACGTCGGTGTTCGTGGCCGACGGCGACACCGCGCGCCTCCGGATGCTCGTGCTCGGTCGCCCGGTCGAAGACGGCGTCGAGGTCGTCAGCGGCCTGTCGGCCGGCGAACGCATCGTCGTGGCGCCGCCGGCTGGCCTCACCGACGGCACGCCGCTGCGCACGGGAGCGAAGTGATGGGCGTCCTCGGCATGGCCGGCCGCGTTGCGGCTGCCTTCATCCACTCGAAGCTCACGCCGCTGGTGATCGTGGCGTCCACGGCTCTCGGCGTGATGGCCGTCCTCGGCCTCCCGCGCGAGGAGGAGCCGCAGATCATCGTGCCGATGGTCGACGTGTTCGTCGACCTGCCCGGCGCCACGCCGGCCGAGGTCGAGCAGCGCGTGACCCGGCCGATGGAGAAGCTGCTGTGGGAGATCCCCGGGGTCGAGTACATCTACTCGACGTCGAGCCCCGGACGCTCGATGGTCATCGTGCGCTTCGAAGTGGGCGAGGACCAGGAGCGCGCCCTGGTGCGGCTGAACCAGAAACTCGCGGCCAACATGGACCGCATCCCGCCGGGCATCCAGGGCCCGCTGGTCAAGCTGCGCTCGATCGACGACGTGCCGATCCTCGCGTTCACGCTGTGGTCCACGCGCTACGACGACCACCAGCTCCGGCTGCTCGCGGCGCAGCTGCACGACGCGATCAAGGAAGTGCCCGACGTGTCGGAGGTCTCGCTCATCGGCGGGCGTCCGCGCATCGCGAGCGTCGAGATCGATCCGGCCCGCCTCGAGGTCTATGGCCTCGACCCGCTGCAGATTCGCGGCGCCATCCAGGGCGGCAACGCGCGGGTGGGGAGCCTCGGCCCCATGGTCGACGGCCAGTCGAGCAAGCTCGAGGCCGGCGTCAGGCTGGAGACGATCGACCAGCTCGCCGACGTCGTCGTCACGTCGCGCGCGGGCCGCCCGGTGCGGTTGTCAGACGTGGCAACGGTGACCGATCGCGATGCCGATCCGACGACGTACGTGCGGCACCACGCCAAGGGGGCCGGCGCCGCGCCGGCCGTGACGATTGCCGTGGCCAAGCGCGCCGGCACCAACGCCATCGACGTGGCGCACCGCGTGCAGGCCAAGGTGAACGGCCTGCGCGGCACCGTCATTCCGTCCGACGTCCACGTGGAGGTCACGCGCGACTACGGCGATACCGCGGCCGAGAAGAGCAACGAGCTCCTCTATCACATGGCCATCGCCGTCGTGTCCGTCTCTATCCTCATCTGGATCGCGCTCGGACGCCGCGAAGCGCTGGTGGTGATGGTGGCCATTCCCGTGACGCTCGCGCTGACGCTGTTCATGTTCTACCTGTACGGCTACACGCTGAACCGCATCACGCTCTTCGCGCTGATTTTCTCGATCGGCATCCTGGTAGACGACGCGATCGTGGTCGTCGAGAACATCGTGCGTCACGCCCGGATGCGGACGGGCATGAACGACGGGCTCACCGCCATCGCGATCCGCGCGGTGGACGAGGTGGGCAATCCCACGATCCTCGCCACGCTCACCGTCGTCGCGGCCATCCTGCCGATGGCATTCGTCGGGGGGCTGATGGGCCCGTACATGCGGCCCATTCCCGTGGGCGCCTCGGCCGCGATGGTCTTCTCGCTGATCGTCGCGTTCGTCGTCACCCCGTGGGCGGCAGTGCGGCTGCTCCGGCCTGATGCGCATCACGACGAGGGACACGAAGACGCGCTCACGCGCTGGTATCGACGGGCCATGGGGCCGCTCATCGCGCAGCCGCGCCTCCGGTGGCTGTTCCTCGGTGGCGTCGTCGTGCTGCTGCTCGCCGCCATGGCGCTGGTGCCGCTCAAGCTCGTCACGGTCAAGATGCTGCCGTTCGACAACAAGAGCGAGTTCCAGGTCGTGGTGGACATGCCCGAGGGGACCTCGCTCGAACAGACGGCGCGCGTCACCGCGGCACTCGCTGCCGTCACGCTCGAAGACCCGGCGGTGCGCCACGTGCAGGACTACGTCGGCACGGCCGCCCCGCACAACTTCAACGGCCTGGTGCGGCACTACTTCCTGCGGCAGCAGCCCCACCTCGGCGATCTGCAGGTCAACCTGCTGCCCAAGCACGACCGAGCCGAGCAGAGCCACGACATCGCCAAGCGCGTCCGCGAGCGGCTCCTGCCGATCGCGAAGCAGTTCGGCGCGACCATCCAGGTGGCCGAGGTGCCGCCGGGGCCGCCCGTGCTCCAGACGCTCGTGGCCGAGATCTACGGTCCCGATCAGGAGACCCGCGGCCGCCTGGCCGCAGAGGTCAAGCGGATCTTCGAACAGACGCCGGGCGTGGTGGACACGGACTGGTACGTGGAGGATCCGCAGCCGAAGCTGTCGCTCGTGGTGGACGAGGAGAAAGCGGCCGCGGCGGGCATCGCCCCGGCGACGGTGGCGAGCCTCGTGCGCATGGCCGGCAGCGGCGAGTCGGCGGGTCTGCTGCACGACGATGCCTCGCGCGAGGACGTGCCGATCGTGATCCGCCTGCCGCGCGAGGCACGACAGGAACTCGGGGCCTTCCAGGCGCTGCGCCTCTCGTCGCCGCACGCGGTGTCGATCGGCGAACTCACGCGACTCGAGCGACGCACCGAGGACGTGAGCCTCTACCACAAGAACCTCCTGCCGGTGACCTACGTGACAGGCGACATGGCAGGGCAGGACGAGAGCCCGGTGTACGCCATCCTGCGCATGAACGAGGCCATCGCGCAGATCCGCCTGCCGGAGGGCCACGGCATCGAGGTGTTCAACGCCGTGCAGCCCGAGCAGACCGCCGTGCCGTCGATGAAGTGGGACGGGGAGTGGCACGTGACGATCGAGGTCTTCCGCGACCTCGGCCTCGCGTTCGGGGCGGTGCTGATCCTGATCTACATCCTGGTGGTCGGCTGGTTCGCCTCGTTCGAGACGCCGCTCCTCATCATGATCGCCATCCCGTTCTCGCTGGTGGGCATCCTGCCTGCCCACGCGGCGATGGGCGCGTTCTTCACGGCGACGTCGATGATTGGTTTCATCGCCGGCGCCGGCATCGTCGTGCGCAACTCGATCATCCTGGTGGACTTCATCGAACTGCGCGTGCGCGAGGGCATGCCGCTCGAGGAGGCGGTGGTGGACGCCGGGGCCGTGCGCTTCCGCCCCATGGCACTGACGGCCGCGGCGGTCATCGTCGGTGCGGGCGTGATCCTCTTCGACCCGATCTTCCAGGGACTGGCCATCTCCCTGATGGCCGGCGAGGTGGCCTCGCTGCTGCTGTCACGAATGGCCGTGCCCGTTCTCTATTACATGGCGGCACGTCGCAGGACACCTGCGCCGGTCGTCGAGTCGATCGCGCCGGCCGAGGCGCACTGAATGCAGGAGCCGTCAGGAGCTACGACATGGCAACGCAAACGATCACGTCACACGGCACCACCGAAGCCTGCGAGACCGGCTGGACCGTCGAGAAAGCCCTTCGACTCGTGGCCGGCACGGTCGTCATGGGTTCGGTGCTGCTGGGCATGTTCGTCCACCCGAACTGGTACTACTTCACGCTGTTCGTCGGGGCGAACCTGTTCCAGTCGGCCTTCACCAACTGGTGCCCGATGATGACCGTCCTGCGCAAGGCCGGCCTGCGCTGACGCCAGTGGGCTGCGCGCCGCGCCGCTACGGCGCGGCCGTGGTGTCGAGGCGCGCTTCCGGCAGCGACGCTGAGGGATCGCGCAGCAGCCGGTCCGACTGACCACGAAGGGTGTGGTCGAAGAAGGCACGCACCAGGGTGGCCGTGACCGTCAGGCCACGCCGCCCGTCGATGGGCCCCACGCGCATCCAGCGCTCCTGACGCGTCTGCAGGCGCGACGCGAACAGGGCGGCATCCTCGAAGTTCAGGTGACGAGTCCCCTGGACGCGCACCCGCCACGTGGCGCGGCTGGCCGACGACATCCGCGCCCAGTCGGCCGTGCGCCGACGCTCGCTCCGCTCCAGGCCTTCGATGGTGCGCTGCCGATGCTCGGGCGACGGCAGGTCCGGAGCGTCGTCGATCGACGGCGACTCGGAACTCACGAGCATCAGCGGCTGAGTCGGCCGGACGTCGAGCACGCTGCCCATCGGATCGCCGTCGATGTTCAGGGCCGCCCGCACCGTCGGCTCGGTGGCGGCCAGCACGTGTGCGGTCGCGCCGCCCAGCGAGTGGCCGAACGCGCCGACACGCGCCAGATCCAGTCGATTGCGCAGAAAGCTGGTGGGATCGGCGTCCATCGCCAGGGCCTGGCGGAGCACGAAGCGCGCATCCTCGTGCAGGTGTACCTGGTCGGTGCCGATGGCGGCGCCGAGGCCCAGGGAGCGCCGCGTCTCGCGACCGTCGGGCCACACCACGACGTCGGCCAGGCCCGCGGGTGTCGTGCCCACGACCACGTACCCGTGACTGGCGAGATCCTCGACCAGGACGCTGTAGTCGGTGGGTAGCCAACCGAGACCCGGCGCGAACAGCACGACCGCCAGTCGCGCGTCACCGCGCAGCAGCGGCGCATCGGTGCGCGCGCTCACTCGCCACTCCCGGAGATCAGCGACCAGCGCGGGGCCCAGCTTCTTCTCGAGCTGCGCGAAACGGCGATCGCCCCAGGAGCCGCCCAGCGCTGGCTCGGCAGGCCCAGCCGGCAATTCGGCGGCCGGGTACCAGATGGTGACCGGCACCTCGCGACGCCGCGTCGGATCGGTGACGTCGGCGCGGGTCTCGTCGCGCCAGACGAAGTGTCGACGACCCACGGGGTGCGGGCCCGATGGCTGAGACGTTGCGGTGGGGCCGGGCGCCGCGGGGGACGGGGTGGTCGGGTCGGCCGACGATACGGGCACCAGGATGCCAACGAGGAGGGCCACAGCCGCAAGGCTTGACGCGGTCGTCGGACGGGGCAGGCGAATCGTCGCAATCACGCAGGGCTTTGACGACAGCAGCTCGATCGCCGTTCACGCGTGGACGGCCGGGCGGGACACCCGGTCCTACCCTGTGAGCGTGACGTGCAGGATCGCCTCCGCATCCGCGCCGTAGGGACCCTGCAGCACGGCGTCGCCGGAGGGGCCGACGACCAGCGACGACCCGATGCAGGCGTGCCCGGCCCACGGACCGCTGGCGATCGGCCCCACGTTGCTCGCGCCCGCGATCCACAGGCCGAACTCGCGAGCCACAGGCCCATAGCTGTCGCGCCACAACGTGCCGTACGGTTCGCGCACGTTGTCGTGATCGGGGGGGACGGCCCACGCGCAGGGTGACAGGATCACCTCGGCTCCCATCAGGCCGAGTGTGCGCGACACGACCAGGCCATCGGCAAACGCGTCGGCGCAGATCATGAGACCGAGGGTGCCGAGCGGCGTGGCCACGACCCCGAGCCTGTCGCCGCGGTCGTACAGGTCGCGCGCGATGTCGAGCTCGTTGACCTTGCGATGGTGCAGCAGGACGTCGCCCTGCGGATCCACGAGGACGGCGGCGTTGAACACCCGCGCGCCGGCCCGTTCGACGAGGCCGCTGCAGACGTACACCCCATGACGACGGGCGGCATCACGCAGGATGAGGCAGGTCGGGCCGTCGGGAATCGCGTCGGCAGCCTCGCGGTTGCTGGCGGCCATCCAGCCCAGCGGGAGCGCCTCGGGCAGCAGCACGATGTGTGCGCCGTCGCGGGCGGCCTGCGCGATGCTCGCACGCATGCGAGCCAGGTTCGCGTCGCGGTCGCCCGGCACGACGGCCATCTGGGCCAGGGCGAGGCGCACGTCGTGACGATCAGGCGCTGCAGGCACGCCGCACGATACCGCGGCACGGGGGGCTCCGCCACGTCGTGCTTGCCTGACGCCCGCGTCTCGGGTGCAATGACCACGTGTCGCGTCTCGCTCTGCCTCGCCTGCTCGCCGCCCTGACCGCCGTGTTCGCCATCGTCTGCCCTGCCAGCGCGCAGCAGATCGAGGTCGGGGGCTTTGCCACCTACTTCGACCTCGATGCCGTCGAGCAATCCAGTTGGGGCGGAGGCGGCCGCTTTGGCGTGCAGGTGCTGCCGTTTGCCACCCTCGAGGCAGAGGTCGGCCTGTTCCCCGGCGACCTGCGGGTCACGGGGCCGATGACCCAGGTGTTCGGCGGGGTGAAGCTCGGCGGCCGTGGCGCCGGCTACGGACTGTTTGCCAAGCTGCGACCGGGTTTCGTGCGGTTCGACCGCGACTTCATCCCGCCCGGCGTGGCCTGCATCGCCGTCGTGCCCACGCCCGACGCCTGCCTCGCCGACCAGTTCAACTTCGCGCTCGACTTCGGCAGCGTGATCGAGATCTATCCCTCGTCGAGCCTCATCCTTCGGGTGGACATCGGGACGACCAACGTCTGGCTCGGCACCCGCGGTGAAGACGGCCGCACCAACCGGTCCGGAAACTTCCAGCTCGCGTTCGGCGCCGGCGTCCGCTTCTGAGGCGCGGCGGCACTGGCCGCCGCGTTGGTCCCGTCCACGTGCGTTACGGCGTGCGGCGCCCCGGGATGTACGGTGCGCCGGCCGTCGCCAGGTCCGCGTGCAGCGACGACAGTTCCCCCAGCAGGGATGCCAGTTCCGTGGTCACGGCCGCAAACTCCGTCGTGGCCGCCTCGAGGGCTCGCCTCTGGGTCAGGGTTGGCCCCTGCCGTGTCGTCCATGTGGCCGCAGCCGCGCCGACGCGATCGGCAATCGAAGGCGTGTCGGACTCGTCGAGGCGCCTCCGGGCCGGGTCGCCGGTGAGCCGACGTTCCAGGGCCGCGATGGCGCGGGTGGCGGCGTCGAGACGGGCAGACAGCGTGGCGTCGGCGCGCGGGGTGGCCACGAGTGCTGCCCGCATGTAGCGCACCTGCTGGTGCGCGTCTCGCAGCTGCGCGGCAGCCGTGGTGACGCGCCGTTGCAGATCGGCGGTGTCGGCCTGGAACGTGGTCACGGCGACGGGGTCGGTGCCCGGTGCGAGGTTCGCCACAGGCTTGACCGCGAACGACTGGGGTCTGCCCAGCCCCACCTGGGACGATCTCTCGTCGATTCAGACCTATCTGAGTCGGCGAGGGAT
>VFQN01007015.1_pt1 | contig 12396 bp, 17 predicted proteins | sample 3512371 | NCBI WGS metagenome assembly VFQN01 (sample SAMN10412370, study PRJNA504923) | tailings metagenome | isolation source: Replicate 2 from Balatoc abandoned mine | place: Philippines: Itogon, Benguet | collected 2017-08-28
CCAAGGGCACCGTGCCAGCCCCCCACCCCCGCCCCCCCTTCGGCAGCCTTTCCTCTTCGACCGAGTGCATCTTGTTCACCCCCCCCCCCCCCCCCCCCCTCTACTCGCCTGCCCGCCCCCGCCACCCCAGGCCCTACACCCGTACACCCTGTCCCGCCCGCCACACCACCGCTGGCCCCCGGGGCCCCCTACGCCTCGCACGCACCGTGAACGACGGGAACTTGTTGACCGTGCTGTCAATGAGGTCCAGTACGACAGGGATGCCGTGCTTTTTCAGGCACTGCATGATGGTGGCGCCGCGGTCCTTGACCACCAGGGCCACCACCTGCACGCCCTGCTTGGCCGCCTCGTGCGGGTGCGGGAAGGGCAGGGCGTAGCTGTTGCTGTTGTCGCCCAAGCAGCCCTCGAACAGCCCCCGGTGCTCCTTCTCGCTGAACCATGACACTCCGTGGCCCTTTTTGAGCATGTGGGCCGGGAGCGGCACGCCCCGAGCCCGGAAACTGCGCGGGTGTCAGGGCAAGAGCCAAAGGGCACACGGGACACGTGGGCAGGGCGCCATAGGCAGCCAGGGGAATCCCTGGTGATCATTGTGGTGGTGGTGGTACTGGTAGTGATTGGGTAGTGACGGCAGCGTGCCAAGAGAGCAGCCGTGCCTTGGCGCCCGTGCGGCGCCCCGTTAGGCAGTGTGCACATGCGTGCAGCACAGCGAGCTGCGCTGCCTTCTCCTATCATGGCATGCCTCCGCTGCCACAGGCACACGCTGGCCTCACACCCAACTACATGGCCGCCCCCAGGGTGCGCCCCTGGAGCGCGCAGGATGACACTCACCACACGACGTGGAAGTCGTTACCCCACCACTCACCTGCCCCACATCCGCTCCGTGGCCATCGCCCCGGGCTTGATGTGCTCCCCCGTCACCACCACAAGATGTAGCTTCTTGCTGCCGCACTCGGGCAGCGCACGCACACCGGGCACAGCCCAGCTGCCCCTGCTGCGGTAGGACGGTACCAGCCCGCCCTCCTCCGTGCACAGCCTCAGCACAGCCGCTGCAGCTTCCATGGCGCCACTGTGGAAGAACGACCCGGCCGCAGTGTGCCGAATCTCGCCGACATACCCCTGACGCAGGCGCTCCATGGCTGAGGTGTTTGTGTACGTCGCTAGCAGCTTATCGAGCTCTGGGGGCGTGAGCTTTGAGTATTTGCCCGCGTCGACGACTTGTTGCAAGGTCGCCTTGGCGCGCCACCCGCACACCATGGCGTGGGCGTAGGACGCGTTCATGCGTGTTAACTCAGCATCCGCCCTAATCCACAGGAGGAAAGTCGTCACGACAAAAAGCAGAAAGTGGCGCATGTTTCAGTATACGGAGAAGTTGAAGAAGGCTTGGCAGTAATTTGCAGCGGCAGGACCTGGTCTACCCGGGTCTACAGCGACTTAGTAATACATAGAAGGAAATGCCAAAACTTGCTTCGGCGACAACATACCTCAGCATTATGGTCCCTGAACGACATGTTCTGTTGGACCTGTGTTCGTGAGATTGTACGTGTCTGTCCTTCGGGCCGGCCGGGAGCCGGGAGGGCGCCCTCGGTCGGACACGACCGCCGGTCTCCACAACCCGTGCGTCACGCAGGAGTGTGGCCATATCTGTTGATACACCTGCACCATAAAGACAATGTATCGAAAATTTGTTCCTGTTTGCGGTTGAGCCTGGCAGGAGCTACGGGCAGGGGTCGCACACGTGCCGCACTACCTCATCGGCCCCTGACGCCTCCTCTTCCACCTCCGTACGCCGAGATGCTCGCAACAGGTTATTATTTAGAGCCCCCAACGCAGTGCTATGTTGTACCTAACTAGGTATTGCAAGACGTGGCGCTGTTTCCCCGCCTGTTTCTGGCTGGTGAACAGCTCTCCGGCCGCGACCGCACTCCTTCCAATGCCATCATCTCGTACCTCATAAAATGCGATAAGGCGCATGTCTGCATGCTGCAGCACCAAGTGCTGCCAATATGCGGAAAGGATGCGCGCAAAGCAGTCCCCGCTTTGCAGCACCGTCAGTCCCAATCTCCTAGTGCACTTTTGCGCTCATAATGAGCTGGTCTGAAGAGGTGGCAGACTGGGGCGCTGCGTTCACGACGTTGAGCGCGAAGCAAAACACCGGAAACGCTCACTCGCTCCTCGCTACTTGTATGAATGCATCCCGAACGTCAGCGTATGTCCTACAGCACTTTCATCATGGTGCCCTGGAAGTTGTGAACGACGCCGAAGCGGGATAGGAAGGCCCCCTAGCCCCTACCCCCACGGATACCAAGGGGACTCCCCTGACGGATACCCGCTGCGCCACAGGGCATGCCGTGTCCCAGGGCACCAGGGTACACGCCGCCTGTGTTCACCTCCATTAGCAGAAGCCGCCGGGTGCCCATGCCCATACCCGAGGTCCCACGGGACACACCATTTGATGCAGGGGCACAGCAGGGCTGTTTTGCTCTACTACTAACAGACTTGCAGGCTGCAGAGAAGCACCCTGGAATCCTGCTTGCACATATCGTAAGACTGTCTTCTGCATTGTACCTGATTGTACTGGAGTCAGAGGCGACGACCAAAGCCGAAATCTCCCCCTGCTTGCTTCTTGTATCCTACCTGCGCAGCTCTGCGCTGGCACAAAGGTTTGGCATCAGGCGTTGGCACCAGGGGAGCTCCCCTGCTGGTACCCTACCCAAACACCAGCATCTGCCGGCATGGAACCGGAGTCATAACACTGTGTCTCCTAGCGTGACACTCTCGAAAAGCAAGGTAATGCTAGGTTCGCCACAACGCGATCTTTTTAATCACTGACACGTGTCATGCGGGCCATCACGCACCTCGGGAAATTTACGTATGATGCTGTCTGAACAGACTGGTATGCTATAAACCTTTTATTGCCGCAATATGCCGGATGCTTGTGTGCAGACGGCCAGAAGTGCTTCCGTTTGCCGCGAGCTCGCGACACTCCAAAAGTTTGAACTTCAACCATCTCGTTCTGTCGCTACGTCCAGCTTATGGCAAAAGGTTTTATTAGTAACTCTGAGCTCATTGCAAAATTGCACATTGCCAACATGTCTGGACGGCAGGGCCCTCGCGTGGCAGCCAGGCTCTTCCTTCTCGCGCTTGTTATCATAGGCCCCCTATGTGGAAACGCACGCGCAAGCCAAGGTACGTAGGATGCGCCTCTTATGAACTCCTTATCACTTTTCACATGGTATTAGGGGCGCAGACGACCGCTCGCGGTGAACCGGCTCGCGGTGAACCCGTTGACCACCAGCAATGGCCAGACCTCCAGCACGCGACTTGCCGACGAAACCGTGCAGCCATATGCATAATCATCCACTGTCTTCAGCCCAAATGCTATCAATGAGCTTACGTTATTGCGGGGATGATCACCATTCACTAACCACCGTGGAATCGTCCACCAAGGTTGGCTACCGCTCACCTCACTTGCTCCCGCGCCGCACCCCAGGCCATCGAAGTCCCGAGCTTCTAGCAGGCAGCCTCACGCAAGGGGCCCGAAAGCTACTCACCAGCGCACTGGCCTGGGACGCAGAGGAAGACGATGCAGCCACAGCTGCAAGCAAGGTGCATCGGAGCTCGGGCCGCCGGTTGCACATGGGTAAGCGCATTATCGATACGTCAGCACCAATCGAGTCAGTGTCCATACAGGAGTAGCGCCCCCCAGCGCCCTCCTCGTAACCATTGGCGACTGTTGCAAGACCAGCGTGTGGGAGAGGCCCAACTTAGCTGTCTGCATGGGGTTCCCTGCCTGTCACGCTGAGGTACCTGTTGGTGTGGGCCTTCCTTCCCTTCCCTTTTCTACCTCATCACTTTAGACCCCTGTGTGCCGCTGCTGCTGCTGTCGCAGAAACGGATACGGAGCACGAGGCGCACCAACGGGGCGGTAGCAGCGGTGTGGAGACCAGGCGTTTTGTGTACTTGACGGAGAGGGCGCTGCCGGAGCAGCAGCAGCAGCAACAGGACAAGACCGAAAGCCGCAGCGACGGGGAGACCAGGTCGACTAGGCAGGAGGGAGCGTTTGACGACATTGTTTCATTCCTGTCAATGCATCCACGTTAGCGATAGATGCTACTGCTGGTAGGTGCGCCCGTCGTACCCCAACCTGCTGCCATACACAGTTCACAGCCAAACGGTACAGTTTCGGCGTGTGTGCTTGGGTTGGCGAACAGTAAACTTCTGAAGATAACTGCGGTATCGCTTTATTTGCGCACCCGATTAATGACATTCCTTCGATTGTTTTGGCGATTACGGTTGCCATGATCGGAGTCACGATATTGTCTGATGGTACCAAGGATGCTCCATCCTAATAGAGCAGGGCATGCCGTATGCACGTGTGCATGTCATGTTGCATTAGCCATGCATGTATGGACATGCTACACCATAACCCTTGGCGCCTGTGCTGCAGTGCAGCAGGTGTCGCTAGTGGGGTATGCGAATTGTAGGGCAATCAAGGGGGCGGCACTGGCATGCGTGTGCATGCAGCTTACATGCATGCACATTCGAACCTGTCGCTGGGCTGCTGTTGCTGCATGGTGACATTAAGGGGGCTCCTGGGGGCAACGTATCACTGGCGGCATTGCGGAATGCCTGCGCGGTACATTGTACTGATTGTCATGGCGCTGGTGCGACTTGGGTGTCGGCGTGGGTGTAGGTGTGCAGCGCAAATGCTACATGATGGTCTTGCATGCATGGTTGACGGCACCGTACTCACGAAACGGCTGTCTTTTCCAGTCAACACAGTACCTGGTAGCTGTCCTGCCTGAGGATGGGAAGAGCCCTCACCGGTAGGGGCAGAGAAAATTTGCGTACTCAGCGCCGAATATGACTTGTGATAGTGTTTCGAACGCCTGATCATTTGGCCGGTGTGCGTGCAGTCTTGCTGCAGCTGGCGCGCTTGAAGGGCCTGCTAAATTCTGTGTCTGCCGTGTGGCTGCTGTTGGGCCGCCTTGCTTGGCGGGAAGCAGGGTTTGGTGCCTTGGGAACAGATTATAATGAGAGTGCATGGCCCTATCTGTGACGTATGAGGCTGCGGTTGACGGTGGCGCTTGGCGACCTGTAATGCACTGGGAGCATGGGCAACGAGAGATTCGGCACGTGGCACGGTACGGTTCCACGGGCATGCCCTTGCCCCCACATCCGTCCCCACACCACACGTGCTTCACACAAATGCCGGCAGCGTCACCCCACAAATGCCCCCTACCTCCGTCCCGCGCAGCCAACTCAGCATGCAACTACAGTATGTCAACGCGTGCAGGCGAACACGTACAATGCAGCATAACGGGACCCGCACCCTGGCACCCGGCCATCTACCCAAACCCCCGGCGCCGAAACCCCCGACCTCCTGCTGGGGCCGGACTGCCGGGACAAGCCCCCCCATTCCCCTCGGGACTGGCGGTGGTGGTTTGGCCAGACGGACTGGGATGGACGCTGGCAGGGTTCGCCACGTATCCAGGCGAGACATGTGCGAGGGCTTGGGGCGCTGGCAAGCGCTCGACGGTCAATGCGGTATTCTCTGATGCGTGTATTTAGAATCTTGATAGCAAGGAACGTGAGGCAACACCACCTGGAGTTTTAACACACATGGCTAGTCGCGTGCCGATAGCAGTGTTACCCAAGATGCTGCCCTGGCATGTGTCAGAGATGGCAGCAACTGCAATACGGTACCTCAGTCAGTCAGTGTTGCACGGCAACGTTTCAGCAACCCTCCGCACATGTGATAACCAATGTATCGCTACGATCCGGAAGCTCAAGGGTCCTCAAAGGCCAGTTGCCGTTCGTGGGCTGTAACCAACTTTTGTCCTTCTATGGCTTTCCTGCAACAGCTAGGCTGCGCTGGGCTCATTGTGCCCCTGGCGCACAGCTGCGTTGAGGGTTGCAATCCTGCGCACGGTCCCTGGTCTTGCGTGCTTTGGACCCATTGTTTGACCCATTCATCGGTCCGCCCTTGTTGTACCATGTACGCTCACTGCGCACCGGCATGTCACATGCCCCATGTCGTGCGCGATCCCATGCAACCTGCATGCCCTTTGTCCGTTAAGATTGTAGCGGGTATCTTATAAGGCGTTGCGCAAAATCCTCGCATGCAGGCTGGTGTAGTCGAACAGCGGGCTGTCAAAAATTTGCGACTTTGTCGGGACTGCAAGCTCCGCCCTGGGGCCGCTTACCATCACAAACATGACGTATGAGCGCAACGTTCAACTTGGCGCGAACGTCCTCTGGAGCTCTCCTATAGGAGCCCTGTGCACACCATCGATTAACCTGGTCAAGGTCCATCGCAACAACCGTGCAGCACTTCGCACCCAGCGATGTCCAACAACCTCTGCTGACACAGTGAGCGGCATTGGCCTCTGTTATGGCGTTCTGGGACTGCGGCGGCGTGGACTGGTCCAGGATTCTGGTTGGGTCAGCCCGTCTGGCGGAGAGCAGCAGAGGGGACAGCGCCAGGAGCCCTTCCGTACCTCGTCTAGGGGTTTGATCGGCCCCGCCCTGGCGCATGGAGCAAGGGGCACATCACCTGCGCAGGCAGGAATGCAACCTTGAGCAACACGGGTGAGCACACGGCAGAGAGACTTGGATAGGTTCTCCGCCTTGAGGGCTGGCTTTTGACGCTTAGCATACAATCACAGTCTTGCAGTCCTCATCACAGGCCTAGGGGCCTTCATCTCGAGAGTCACGGAGGCCATAAGGATAGCCCCTGGATAACCCGTAAAAAGCCCTGGGACTGCATGCCAGAGTAACTCCCCTGCTGCATGCAGTCCCCTAGGGTGCACACCTGAGCACTAGCTTCCCGGGCACCTGCTGGCTACTTATACGCCTACCAAGATACACAGTGGCTCTGCTGCGTCTGCTGCAGGTGGTGCCGATTTATAGACACTCTGCCGCCGGTAAGTCATTGGGTACGTAGGTCGGCACGTGGAGCTCCTAGACAGGTGCGAACACGCGAACGCGCGACCGGCCAATAACCCAATATGTTCATCAAGGCTTTCATCTGACTGACCATATAGAATGGCCTGCAAATTAGTCCTGCGCAAGACTTGATATGGCCTTCACGACAGGGTTCATAGTCGACAAACCCGCCAGGAGTCGACCTGGGTAGACAGACGGTCGGCTGTCCATCTATGCCGAATCCCTGCGCCAGAACAATAGCAGTTTCCTTGCTGAATACTAACCGACGACCGCGAGCGCAGCCAGCACCTACTACCTACCTAAGCCACGGTGACTCAATTCCATCGTTGCGGCCCTCTGCTTCGCTGCACATCCGGCAACCTTCTGGCCGTCTGTAGCGTTTATTTTTGTCTCCATAGCGATATCCTCGACAAGCAGTGGGAGAGTAGACGGAGGAGCGGGCGAAAGCCACGCGGGTCTGTGGCCTCTCTGCTGCAGTGCTGCAGGACCATGCCATTGTACCTTCGTCGCTGCTGGCTGCTTGCACTCTTTGTAGTTGTGCAACAACAGCCTAGTGTGGCACATCCTGGCCGGCCATCAGCCTGGAGTGCCGAGAATGCCCCTGCTGATGGCACAGTAGACGGGACTGCTACTGGTACCGCTGCTCCCAGAAGGCTGTTACAGTTGGCGACGCCAGAACCCGACACGCCCCTTCTGTCGGCTTCGGAGCTACCCCCGAACAGCCAATCCTCTTTGGAGTGGAACTACACGCTTCCCGTCCATCAGCTCCGGCGCTCGGTGCAAAACTGCTGCGGAGCCCGGGTGGTCAAGGTGCTTCAGGTAAGCAGCACGGCTGTCCAGCAGCCGGCAGTTAGCAGTTGCCTCGGGAGCTGCGCACGCACACAGTCCATGTGCATGGTAGGCACGCACCTTGCACATTTCGACCGCAGTACCACCACGGAATGAATAAGTCCTCCTGTAAGCTAGCATGTCCAACTTAGCGCATTGACCCGCGTGGCACTGCGGGCAAGGGTCCGCGTGCAAAACAGACCCCAGGCGGTGCCAGGTGACGAGGTCCGCTAAACTCGCCAACATAGGTTCGTTCCAAACCCTCTGAGCGCGCCCTGCACACATGCATGCTGCCGTTGCTACCTGCCCACTGTGGTGTACCGGCACGGCGCATGCAGGCCCTGGAGCGGGGAGATCCAGTGACCATTGCCGTCGTGGGCGGCTCCTTTTCGCTCCCGGACCACATCTCGTGGGACAGCGTCTGGTAAGTCCACGCACGCGGGGCTCCCGGTTCGCAGAGAAATTGAGCAAGGACCCTGTCCGGCCCACAAAGCAAGAGCCCGCGGGCCAAGGCACACATGGAAGTGAGGACGGGCCCGTGCACATAGGTAGGTAGAGCACCGCATTCCGTGCACATACGTAGGTAGAGCACCGCATTCCGACAGCATGTACCGCTGATCGTGGGTGTGTTAGCAACCTGGGCATGAACGCCGCGCACGGGCAGCACGCAGCAGCAGCAGCTGCTTGCCTGCACGCGCTTGGTCACCGAACGCATCGCAAATGTCTCGATCCTTGATGCAGGTTCACACGCGTGACAGGGTACCTGAGGCGGCGCTACCCCCGGGCCAACATCACAGCCATCAACGCGGCCATCGGCGGCTCGGCGGCAGGTGGGTGCGCAGGCTGGGCCGTGCAGGGAGCGGCACGTGCCGGGGGTGGGCGCGTAATAAAGTATGGCGACTATGAGTATAGCAATGGGAGGATAGGCTGCATGACCTGTACTAGTAAGCAATGCGCAGCGTTGAGGCCCTCGCGCCACGCTACCGTACCGGGGTTGTAAGCATCTGAAATACGCACCGAAATGCGTGTTTACCCCTCGCCAGCAGACTGGGAAGCTACGTACCCCGCCTAACGCATACCGCTGTGCCCCTGACGCAAGTGCGCATGTTCACAGTACAATCGGCTGCGTGCGGTTACCGCCATTCTCGTGTTCCACGCGTTACCCCATGCTCGCGCTGCAGGCATTGCGTACCTCTGCCTCCACCACATGCTGCCCCCAAAGGTAGGAGTACCGGTATATGCTGGGCATGGCGCACAGCAGCAAGCGTGCGACTCATCACTTGGGCACATGTCTGCCGCTGGCTGGATCGATCGCAAAAGAAGAAACTTGCAGCCAAGGTCATCTGCAATCTAGGGCATACATGCTCTGGCTGCGTGTGAGGTACTACTAAGCTGTGCAGGTCCAGCACCTGCGCCTGTCGTTCCCTGCCGCACACCTGCCGCCGCTACCTTAGGCGGTCAGTATGGCAAGAGGCTGGGGCGCCTGCTGCCTGGTATCCATGCCTAATCCCCAAGACCGCTCAACAACTGTCGCCACACCACTGGGTCGCATGCAGGTTGACCTGGTGTTTATGGACTACGTTCCGAACATGTCTGCGGAGCTCGAAATGGTCAAGAAGAGCCTGTATTTGGAGAAGCTCATCCGCGCCCTGATGGAGCACGGAGGCAACCCGGCGGTCGTGGCCATTGAGGTGAGGGCTGGCGCCCTGGGTGCTGCTAGCTGGTACTGCTGGTGATACGGTGGTGGCTCATCATGGATGCACTCCTTGCCAGGCAACCAGGATTATACCTGTGGATGGCTTCCCTGAAGGGTGGGCAAGCATGGAAGTCCATGCAACGCGCATGTAACAGTACGGCATGCATGCGCACGTACGTTTTACCATGGTTGCGGCGGCCGGCCTGCTTGCTGGCTGGAGCTCACCCCTTCGCTGACGGGTACCGTACTGCCGTGCCACTCATCCATAGCTTCAGCTAAGCCTTGTGGCTGCCCTCCTCTTCTGTGCCTGCATGGATGCAGCAACTGCTCCCCCAAAGCCAGGCGTTCTGGGAGACAGCTGAGGTGACGGACTCGGTGCTGTACCGCTACTACGACATACCCTGGATCTCAGTGGGCTCCTCGCTCTACCACGTGGCAGCAGCCAACGCCTCTGGCTACAAGCCGCTCGAAATCCGCGTCCCGAGCGCCGCCAAGGGCCCTTGCCACTACAACGACCGGGGGCACAAGCTCGCAGCTGACCTGGTGGTCCACTATTTCCGGTACGCGGAGGCACTGCTTAACGGCGGTCTGCTGGACGGTCAGCATGACACCTTCTGGGTTCCTGTGGAGACTGAGGGCGGACCCGGCGCTGGAAAATCGGCAGAGGTGGTTGCGACGGTTGGGGAAAGCGGCGGCAAGGTCGTGAGCATGCCCAGTATGCTGCCGCCACAAATGCACCCCATCAAGACCCCGCTCGAGTGCGCGCTTGCGGACAGCTTGCAAGGCTACGTCGTCCGTCACGACGGCTGGGTGTACGCAGCGGACGACAGCGCCGGCCGCAAGTTTGGCTACATCAGCTACTACGGCGTTAAGACAGCACCGAATGCGAGCGATGCCAGCCGCATTGGCGCTGTCCACGTGACGCCGGATAGCCCGCCGCCGACGCTGGAGATCTCGTTGGAGCTACCCACACCTTCTTCGGTGCTTGAGGCCGATGCCGGCTCGGCAGCTGCTGGCTCCTCCTTTGCGTTCCTGCTGGCATTCCTGTCGTCGTACGAGCACATGGGCGCGGCGACCATGGAGTGCAAGGGCGGCTGCCGGTGCGCTGCGCAAAGATTGCATGCCACCAACCAGCACAAGGTGTCGGTGACGAAGGTGCGCGGGTCTAGGGTCGGGCCGTGCGGAAATGCTTGGACGGGGACGAACGTGTGCATGTGCGCTCATACTTGGCACAGCTGCCGCGCGTTTGTGTCAGTACTACGCTGTCTGTGAAAGGGTTTACGTGCCGGTACGGCCCAGGGGGGTTCTCCCTAGTACGGCACCGTGTGCATGGAGCCAGCGCTAATTGCTCAGTGGTAGGGTCGTCACTATGCGGACTTGCCTGCTGCTTGGGTCTTGAGTTATATGCACTGGCCAGCCTATCCGCTTGCGGGATGAACTTGCTTGCTGCTCTAACCCCTCATTGGGCCGTCCGGTGGCAACTCGGCGTAGCACAAGCGCTCTTGCAAGGCGTAACCGTGTTCACCTGCATCTCCGCAGCCTGATCACGTAACACCCTATACTGGGGCTCTCCTTGCTTTCTTGCTCACTAACATGTCTGGCATGGGTACACCCACGCACGCACGCATGTCCTGCAGGTGCATCCTGTGGTCGTTACTCGGACGGGAGACAACGGCCAGTCGTGCAGTGTGGTGGTAACCAACGCCAGCCCCGGCGGCGCCAACAGCAAGTTCAAGGTGACGGGTTTCATTGTGGCCGAGATGCACCCCGGCAAGGAGAAGAGCATCGGCATGGCAGGTTTCGACTGGAGCGCAGGGGAGGTAAATAAGGTGCACGTCAAGGGTTAGCGGAGGCGCCGTACACAGGGCCTTGCCTACGGCTGCAGCACCATGTACGGGGTGGTGTATACTGCCGGGGTTCGATGGGGCGTAAAAAGTCTCAAGGGCCACATGCATGCAGGAGCGTTCACCATCCAGGAACTGTTGTAGGACTAGAGAGCGTCTGGGATGTGCAACGACTAGGCGGGCAGGGTATACTGGGGGCACTGGTCGAGATCACCGCGAGGCCCCATGCATGGTGTGTGCCGTCGTGCTGTGGCCAGCCGCTGTTGCGCTCAACCACCCGTGTAGGGCTATGGCCACAACAGCGGGCGAGAGGAGTGAGTCGGGCAAGGCATCAACCTCTTGTAGCTTGCATAGGTTACACCAACCAGTGTTGTGGTGTTGCACCGGTACCCCGCATGAAGGGCCAGTCCCCGTAACTGATTTTCACTTTGCTATTGCTCGTAGTGAACCGGAACATCAGGGCCTTGTGGACAGGCGCTTGTGAGCGACCCTTAGACCGCTTGCGAGCCGTGTTACTTATAATACACGGCGCGGGTCAGAGCTGGGGTCAGAGCCATCGGAGGTTAACTGGCAGCAAGCAGGATTGGGCCATCCACTTGTGCCGGTAGGTGGTGGATGGCGACACTAGGTTGGCATGTTGGTTTCAGTATGTACCGGTATGCAAGCACTGTGTACGGCATGTGCGTGGATGCCCGCCGAAAGCGGTGCTACGGAAGTACGAGTGTGCGGCGCTGATCTTCATGGTCCGTTGTACATGTTGCTGGTCTGCACCTTCAGTCCACACAGAAAGGGTGCTAGAGGGGGTGCAAGTCCCCGGTCACGTGGAATGGTCCATGTGTGTGAGGATGCATGCCGTGAAAGCCTCTTCGGGCTTGACATCGTGCTGAAGTCCGTGGAGTGTACATGTATATGGGGGCCACGAGGTGTCGAGCATTGACCGAGAGCGGACAATGGGCGTACCGTATGCATTTCCTCGTCGGGTACACGTGCCGATTTTTTTTTTCGATGAGAACGGTTACAGGATAAAGAGGCGAGAGGAGAGCCGCAGGCAACCAACCAACCACCCAGGGCAACAGCCCA
>VFQN01007016.1_pt1 | contig 12394 bp, 15 predicted proteins | sample 3512371 | NCBI WGS metagenome assembly VFQN01 (sample SAMN10412370, study PRJNA504923) | tailings metagenome | isolation source: Replicate 2 from Balatoc abandoned mine | place: Philippines: Itogon, Benguet | collected 2017-08-28
CCACATTGGGGTGGTCGCAGAGTTGCAACGCAGTGGTCAAGCTTACAGTAAAAAAGTTGCGTGAGTACAAACAAACGCGGGTTTGATAATACTTTTTTGCCTTAACTCCCAAACTCATAAAATCAACCCAAAACCAACCCATTTAGTAATAAAAACTTGTATATCAATCAAAGTATAATTAATTTTTAAAATCATTGATTAAACCTATACAAATGCTGATCGGTTACGCCAGAGTGTCAACAAAAGACCAAAATTTAGAATCACCCTAGGATGACATCACTAAAGCGGGTTGCGAAATGATCTTTCAGGAAAAAGCTTCAGACATCAAAGCCGACTGGCCTGAATTGGAGAAGATGATGTCCCAACTTCGCAAGGGGGATGTGATTTGTATTTACAAGCTTCACCGGCTTGGGCGTTCCCTGAAAAACCTGCTGGAACTGGTAGCGGAATTTGAGAAACGCGGAGTGGGCCTGCGCAGCCTGACCGAGTCGATTGATACCACTACGCCGCAGGGGCGATTGGTGCTGAATATTTTTGCTTCTCTGGCCGAGTTGGAGAGGGACCAGATTCGGGAGCGAACCAAAGCGGGATTGGAAGCCGCTCGTGCCCGGGGGCGAAAAGGTGGACGAAGCAGCGGGCTTTCGGCCGAAGCGCAGAAAAAAGCGATGTTGGCCGAAATGTATTACAAAGAGGAAAAATTGGGCGTTGATGAAATTGCCAAAACCGTGGGTATTACCAAAATGACGTTGTATAAATATCTGCGACTTCGGGGGTAAAGATCAGTGCGTATCAAAAAGGAAAGTAAGTAAATAAGACGGCTGCTTTTAATCGCTGAATGCCCTGATTGAAGGCTTAGAACGGCCATGTTAATTTTATCATTTTTGCGTTTGTTATCACTGATACTTTCGATCTCAGTTCACTCATGTTGGAAAGGCCAGATCTACGTGTCTACGTGGCGGATTTACTGTAAATATATTAATTACCTTAATATATAGCATTGATAAGTCAATACTGTTATTGCTTTACTAAGCTGTCTTTTAGCTTTGCAAGAGACTGTAAAATAAGTATACTTACAGCTCTATTTGGAACTGCCACAATATTTCTCCTTATGTTATGAAAAAAATGCTGCTTCTAGCGTACCTTTTAGGAACGCTTATCGGTTTGAATGCCCAAAATGTAACCATTACTCCCAACGGCATTACACCCGCAGTTACTCACCCACGCCTTAGTTATGATGATATCTTGGCCTTGCCGAACCCGCAGGAAGGCGATATTGCTTACGATTTGACATTCAAATGTTTAAGGGTGTATACCGTTAATAAATGGCTGTGCAGTTATCAGGCGTACAGTGATAATTACAGTTCTCCCAATGCACAGGTATTTGCAGTTACGGGAGGAACCGAAGATGATTTACCGCAAGGTGTTGCCGTAGATGGCAGCGGGAATGTGTATGTGACAGGATATTTTAACAGCACCGCTAACATTGGCAATACTTCAATAACTTCTGTAGGTTTCAGTGATATTTTCTTAGCAAAGTACAACAGCAGCGGCAACTTACTTTGGGTTCAATCTGCGGGAGGAGTTTTTGGTGATCTTGGTTACGATGTTGCCATAGACGGTAGCGGAAATGTGTATATGACTGGCTCTTTTCAGGCCACGGCAACTTTTGGCAAAAATACTCCTAACCAGGCAATTATAGGTTCTTCAGGGATTAGCGATATATTTTTGGCTAAATACAACAGCAATGGAGTGTTTCAATGGGTAAGATCTGCCGGAGGGGCGGCGGCGGATTATGGTCAGGCAATTGCACTGGACGCGAATGGTAGTGTATATGTAACAGGCAATTACCAGGGTACTGCCAGTTTTAATATTACACCAAACATTACCACATTGACCTCTGCAGGGATGAGAGATATCTTTCTGGCCAAATATGACAGTAATGGCACGTTTCAATGGGTAAAATCTGCCGGAGGTGCGTCTGATGATTTTGGGATCGACATCGGCTTAGATAATAGTGGGAAAGTATACATAACGGGATATTATTCGGGTACGATCAACTTTGGTTCTATTTCTAAAACCGCTATGGGTAACACAGAAATATTTTTAACCAAATATGATCCGGTGACAGATGCTTGGGTTTGGGTACAGTCGCCCGGTGGTACAAGCTCCGACTATGCCTATTGTCTTGCCGTGGATGGCAGCGGCAATGCCCATATCGCAGGCAATTATGGGGGAACGGCTGCTTTTGGTGATACGACGCTCAATTCTACTTCAGGCAATGCCTATATTGCTAAATATAACAGCAGTGGTATCTTACAATGGGTACGTTCGGCTTCAGGGTATAATCCTAAAATACCAGAAGGTATAGTATTGGATGGAAGCGGTAATGCTTATATGACGGGTTATTATTTTTATACCGCGAGCTTTGGTACCATCTCTACAACGGCTGCTGGGCAAAGTGATATTTTTGTGGCGAAGTATAATAATAATGGTATAATTCAATGGGTTAAATCGGCGGGGGGGACGAATTTTGAATATGTAAGCGGCATTGCTGCCAAAGAGAATGGGAGTTTATTTGTAATCGGTTATTATCAGGGAACTTCTTCCATCGGGACTTCCACTGTTACTTCAGCCGGCCTTAATGATGTGTTTATCATGCGAATGGATAAGTAAAGCCAATAATCGCTAAGTAGTTGTTCAAGAATAGTTTAAAGAATTAAGTTGCGCTCATGGGACATACTAATGAACCGATATTAAGCCAAGAAAAGCAGGCAGAATTAGAAAAAATGTTGAAAACAAGTGATAATCATATATGCGCAAAATTCTGTTATTTTTTCTGCTCTTAGGGGCCTGCTCCAAATCTAAAACTGATATTACACCTGAAGATTGTTTTGTTTCCTCAATATTTTCTACTTCCTCAGTGCTTTCGGGCACAGAAAGGTTTCTTTATAAATTTGATGAGCAAACGCGCATAGCATCTGTGGAGCGAGTAAATTCGTCAACCAGTACTACTTATACTTATGAAGCGTCAAAATTAGTTATTGTGGATAAATCGCCATCAGGCGCAACTAAAACATATCAATATACGATTACGAAAGACAGTCAGGGTCGAATCCTTTCCATTTTTGAACCAATTTTTGGTAATCAACATGTAATTACCTACAACGCTGAGGGGTATTTGTCTACTGTAGAATATCGGGTAAATGGCAAGATGTATGTTTCATCAAAGCGCATTTATAAAGATGGCAATATGGTAGAAAATACAGTTACGGATGATCAGGGTAGAGTCAATGTTTATAAATACACCTATGATTTAACTAAAAAAAATTATTCTCGAATAGCTGAGTACGCTTTGGGTATTGAGCTTCTGGCATTCTCGGCAGGCAAATTTCTTTTGGGGCCAATGTTAGGGGAAAGTTTAAAAAATTTACCTGTCAAAGCCCAATTGGGTTCAGAAGAAAGCCCCATGACTTACCAATTCGACAGTCGCTCTCGCCCTACACAGCTTACCATACTTATCAAGAATACTACTTTACAGTCTTTTTGGGAGTACAATTGCCCTTAGACCGTTCTCTAAAAATAATAATTTGTGTTATAAAAAACTCCAACTATGAGTATTTATAAATTAATTGGTCCGTTATTTTTGGGATGTGTGAGGTGGTCCATTTTAGACGGACAGTTCCTTGTGGCCAGCCAGCATCTTAGCGACAGTTTCTTGGCGAAAGGCTTCTTAATCAAGGCCGTTTATCCCCCTTTTACATCCATTTGAAAAAAGCTGTTGGGAAAATATAAGTAAGTTCATAAACACCATTAAGCCCTGAAATCTTGGCAAATACCAACATTTGGTGGAAAAAGGACGCTTAAATTTGCATCATAATCGTCCACTAAGACCATGCAAACACAAACGATTTTTAAACGAATTGCTCAGGGGTTTATTCTTGTATCAGCAATAGCCTTATTGTCCGTTAGCCTCATGGCTTTTTCCAATCCGCAATCAGTGATGAGTCTAGTTCAGGTAAAACTCACCAACACCGATGCCTTCAGCTCTATTCGGGGCGTTTACGGTGGTGTGGGGCTCACATTATTCATCAGCTTGCTTTACCTGATGGTACAGGATGTGCAGAAAGGGCTGCTCTTTCTAAGTTTACTGTGGGGATTTTACGCGCTCTCACGAGTCATAACGTTGTTTGTGGAAGGACCTCTGGGAGCGTTTGGTCGGCAATGGCTGATCATGGAGACCCTTTTCTTCATCATTGCTCTGACCCTATCCTGGGTAACACGGAAAGCAAGGCCATTTCCAGTTCATCCATAAAGCATCTTGATTTATTTTGAGTGCTCGCTAAGATCATCCATATCATGACTCCTCAGGGAACCATTTCCAGTGAACGTTTTCTCTTACGTTACACGATTGACGGTGAAGGGCCGCCAATGGTTGTTATTGGAAGCGCCGCCTATTATCCACGGACATTTATGGGAGATATTCGCCAACAACTTCAACTCCTCTTTATCGACCATCGTAGCTTTGCTCAGGCAACCAGCCCCCAGCCCAATACGGGCGCCATCAGCATGGACGTCCTGATTGAGAATATGGAGCCCGTTAGACAAACACTGGGTATTAAGTAGTTTACACTGGCGGGTCACTCCAGATATGCTTTTTTGACTCTTGAGTATTCCAAGCGCTACCCTCAGTATGTATCCCATCTGCTTCTGATTGAGGTAAGTCCTGACTTCAGTAACCGCACCAATCAGGCTCAATTTGATTTTTTTGAGCAAGATGCTACGCCGGAGCGAAAAGCAGCTTTACAACCGAGTTTGACTGCACTACCCGCATTGAACGCTGCCTAGCCCGAAGCTCGTTTCATCAGTTTATGTTTTTGTACAGTCCCCTAGGCTGGTATAATTACGACCGTTGATGCAACTCCGCTTTGGGAAGGAGTTACCACCAATATGACGATGATTGACTATGTATAGTGGGTACTTTTTCGAGATATTGACATTTTCCTAGGTTTAGATAAACTAACGCAGCCTGTACTTCTGGCGCTTGGACGCTACGATTACTAAACCGGAATGTCCTTCTTGTGGGAGCAAGCAAAGACCAGTTTAGTTTCAACAACTTACAGATTGCGATTTTTGAGCAGAGAGCGCATACACCCCATTGTGAAGAAGGCAGTCGGTTAAATCAATGCCTGCGGGATTGATTAGCACTTTATCCTTTTGAAAAAAAGCAGGAGGGATTTCATTTGCAAGCATCATAGCCTAATGAGCTAAAAATGAGCAGTACGCCAAGCACGGATTACCACACTTTTTTAACAGTTGATGCAGCCAATCAGGCAATTCAGGCAGCGGCATCTTTATCGCAGGCAGCTATCGGCCCAATTTTGCATCAACCAATTCATTTTCCTTAAATCAACTGACAAAATTTCATAAAATGACAACCTTTTTTAAGAATATTTTCTCCACCTCATTTATTCTGTTCGGCCTGCTGCTGAGTTTGGCCTCCTGTCAGACGAATCAGACGCCTGGCCCACAAGGCCCTAAAGGTGAAGACGGAGCACAAGGCCCCAAAGGTGACCCTGGCACGCAGGGACCCAAAGGTGAACCAGGTACTGTCAACGCTTGGAGCTATACATATAAAAATCAGCGCTTTAGCGTCTGCTGTGCTCCCGACTACAACAGTATAACAAAGACCTACACGACCACTGGGTATCTGTCACTAACGCCTGAGAAGTACGCCGAAATCGCTGACCAGGGCGTTGTGCTGGTTTATTTGCGCGATGAAATCAATAGTTGGACGCTGAGTTCGGTTCGTTATATAATACTCGGCGTTGACCCGACGGAGCCCGTCAGCGTAATCGAATCCACGACACAAACCCTGGCCGATAAGGTCCGTATTCGGGCCATCCTGACCAGCCCACGTAATGGCAACCAGTCACTGCTGAACTACCGAGTTGATGTGAAAGTTATTTTGATTGCCCCAACCAATACCTTTGCCACGAACCTGCAGAACGCCCGCATCAATTGGAAAGACAGTCAGGCGGTTGAAGCGTATTTTCATGTTAAACCGAATTGATTAAGACGTGAAACTTTCCACGTAGTTCGGGGCGTATCCTACTGGACTTGCGACCTTTGAGAAAAACACTGCATTTTTTGAGTTTATAAGGTTTGCGTTGACTAAAAATTGTACTTTTTAATTAAAAAGAGTACCTAAACAGTTACAAAAAAGACATCGAAATTGGGACAAACTATTGACGGAAATATAAGGGAATGATATAATCTACGCCATTTATGTGGTGTTTGGTTCATGGCCGTGCGAGTGTTAATTCACGCTACAAAGAAAAAAGGCCACGATGCAGCAAAAAAGGACAGGAATTCAGGCGTTGCTTAGAGGTAGTACTGTCAACCAGGGACTGAGACAGAAGAATGTCCGCTTGATAACTTTTTAACATATTTTTTAGGTAATACCTTTCAAATCAGTATTTTGGCATTTATTATTCTTCGCTAAATACTACTTACCTACAGTTATGAAAACCTATCTACACCTGTTATGCTTTTCTTTAGTCGCCTTATATGGACAGGGACAAAAACTGACTTTTTTGAATCAGACTCCCTATCCCCTAACCGCCTATCTTGAAGTAATGTCAAGATATAAAGATTTTCAGGTTATAGATTCCTTCATTGTCAAGCCTCAATCCAATGTAGTTATTGAACGAAAAAAGCATCCTGTAAGCTTTTTTAAACTAAAAGTTAGTGGTAAACAGCAATCTCAAATTACCTTCATTTGGGACAATGAAATGAAAGTAATCCTTGACACAACGGGGAATCTGGTGAGCGCTAACAGTGATTTGACCAACCAATGGGTAACGTTTGAGGCCCTTCAAATTAACCCTTTACGATCCCAACTGATGCAGAATACTATTGAGGCAAATAAGCGTATTCAGGCCGGAGATACCATAGGGGCAGAGGTGCAAAGATTAAAAACGGATGCGTTAGTTCGCGTTTTTAATAAAGCTTTGGACAGTCTTATTTTTTCGGGACAAACCAGCTTCATCAATTTCTATCTATTGGCGGGTAGGTGGAATGCTTGGCCAAGACAAACACTCAAGCAGCAACTTGAACGATACTCTTCTAATTGGGCAAATCATCCTTTGATGAAAGAGATAACGGATGAAATGACAAAAATAGAAAGCTTTGGTGAAGGGGTTAGAATTAAGCCCTTCAAAAAGAAAACTATCCTGAATACTGAGTTAAACCTGTCAACGATAAAATCTGAGTATATTTTGTTGGATTTTTGGGGAAGCTGGTGCGGTCCCTGTCTGAAAGCTATACCCGAATTAAAGGCACTCTACAGTAATTTTGATGAATCAAGACTTAAAATTGTCGGCATTGCGGGTGAAAATACCATCCCCAGTCAAGCAATGCGCGATATAATCGCTAAGAAAGAAATTCATTGGGATCAAATCGAAGAACTGCGCCAAGGCCATGAAACGTTAGCGCAAGCATTCAATATTACATTTTATCCAACGTATTTTTTACTTGACCGAAATTTAAAGATTATCAAAAGGGGAGATTCACGCATCCTGCCAGAGGTACAAAAAATACTTTCTGGAAAATAGTAGGCTTGTTTTCATTACTCTAAATCAAGGCTTTAACTGACAAAAATATTGTAACAACCTTGGTAAATCCAGAGATTAAAACTTATCATTACTAACTTTCTCCTGACTTGCTTAATGAAAACACATGTTTGAAACTATTCGTGAATTGAAGGAAACTTACCCCAATATAATAGGGGTAAGGTTTCAGGAACGACCCAAGTAGCTGCCCCACTCATTGGCAAGGAGTTTGCTCTTTTTGAGGAGTCTCAACGAAAGTTCACCGCCTGCTTTGGCTGAATAAGGGTTACTTAACGGCACAAACTCTACAGGATAGCCCAACGCCGCTTTGTAATCGCTGGTCAGTTTATCGCCCATCTGCCCCGTATTATAGCGCAGCACCGTTTGGCTATTTTCTTCGGTCCAGCTTGATTCAGCAGGATGGATCTTTTTACCATTGTTGAGCAGGCTCACGTCAATCATGCGGTCGCGTGCAGTGACTTTCTCGCTTTTACTGAAAGTGCCGTTATAGATGTAAACAAACGGTGTTTTGGTTGGGTGTTACTTAAAATGATTTCATCTTGAGGTACATATCATGCGATGAAAGTACGACGAAGCCAATCCTGGCAAGGGCGAATAGTGAAAGTTTTTCAATTGTGTTTAGTTTAGGTTTATATTCGTTATGGTCAACTAAGCCACTGTAATTGATTTGTCCAAATACACCTCCTGAATTAAGTTCAATAGTTCTACTCCTTCTCCCATCGAGCGTTGGAACGCTTTCCGACCGCTGATGAGCCCTGTGCCCCCAGCTCGTTTATTGATTATGGCGGTTTCGACGGCTTCCGCAAAATCATTTTGCCCTGATGCTCCCCCCGAACTGATCAAACCCGCTCGCCCCATGTAGCAGTTGGCTACTTGGTAGCGGCACAGATCAATGGGGTGTTCGGTTGTGAGTTGGTTATAAATGCGAGGGTCATTTTTGCCATAGGCCGATTCTTTGGTGTTCAAGGCCAAATAACCGCCGTTGTTTTCGGGGAGTTTTTGTTTGATGATGTCGGCTTGGATGGTTACGCCCAAATGGTTGGCCTGCCCTGTCAAATCGGCGGAGAGGTGGTAGTCTTTATCTGCTTTTTTGAAAGCAGGATTCCGAAGATAGCACCACAGGATCGTTGCCATGCCCAATTCATGCGCCATCTCAAACGCCCTGCTTACTTCCTGTATCTGCCTGCCTGATTCTTCGCTTCCAAAATAAATCGTGGCCCCTATGGCCACCGCGCCCATATTCCAACAGGATTTGATGCCAGCAAACATGATTTCGTCAAATTTGTTGGGGTAAGTCAGAAACTCATTATGGTTGATTTTTACGATAAACGGAATCTTGTGAGCATATTTTCGGGCCACCGACCCCAATACACCATACGTACTTGCTACGGCATTACAGCCCCCCTCAATCGCCAATTTGACGATATTCTCGGGATCAAAATAAAGTGGATTTGGGGCAAACGATGCCCCCGCACTGTGTTCCACACCTTGGTCTACGGGCAGAATAGAAACATAGCCTGTATTTGCTAATCGTCCGTGAGCGTAAATAGTTTGCAAATTACGCAGTACGTTGATGTTGCGGTCTGAATGAAGCCAAACTTGGTCAATGAAGTGCGGATTGGGGAGGTAAAGCTGCTCTTTTGGAATCGTTTTTGATTCGTGATTTAAAAGAAAATCGGCTTTGTCGCCCAATAAATCAATAATTTTGTGAGATGCCATTTGTTTCAGCGTTTGAATCAAATAGTAATGTTAGTGAAAATATTCCATGACGTTTCTTTTTTTAGGTAGTATCTTCTTTGTGAATCTATGAAATGGATTACCCGTGCACGCCCCAAAATTGACCGCATCGCCTGCCCATGGCTCATCCGAAAATTCATTGATCCTGCGGCCGAATTTATCTTTGTACCTTTCGATGAAGTCCTTTCCCAAGCTAAAGCACTTAACGCCATTCCATTTGATGTACCGAACGTCGAGCTGACTCACTATGGCGATAAATGTACCTTCGATTGCCTCATTGAAAAATACGTCATTCAGGATACTGCCGTGCATATCATGGCGGCGGTGGTAAGGGGAGCCGATACGGACCGCCACGAATTTGCGGCAGAAGCGGCGGGTTTGTGGGCAATTTCTGCAGGACTTGCGTACAACTTTACGGACGACTACGCACTGTTGGAACAGGGAATGATACTCTATGATGCCCTGTACAGTTGGGCAACTCACTTACATGGAATCAAACATTTGCAGACTCCTTTTGAAGATTTGTTGGTCAATATTGTAAAAAAAGCATTTGCGGAAAGCCCTTCCAGACGCAAACCGGCGTGGGCGATTACGCTTAAAAACATAATTCAGGACCAGATTGATACGCAGTTGTCGCTCAAAGATATTTCCAAAGAACTGGACATCAATCCCGCTTATTTGTCTAGGGAGTTTTCCAAGTATTTTGAAAACGTCAGCTATGGTGAATACATCCGCAAACTCCGCATCGAAAAAGCCCTTGATCTGTTAGAGAACTCTGACCACACCCTGACGGAAATTGCGTACTTAACTGGCTTCTCGGATCAAAGCCACTTTACCCGAATTTTCAAAAAAACAATGGGTGAGAACGCCTCTTCTTATCGAAAAACCAAAAAAAAGTAAAGAATATACAAAAGGTAAGTTTTGTTCTATTTTGGGAAATCGGTTTAGTAAAACTTTACCCGAAAATTACATAGAACGATGACAGTACAGTATTCACTGAAAGACTTAACGTTTTACTTTCTAAAACTCGGCTATGCAGGTTTTGGCGGACCTGTGGCGTTGGTAGGCTACATGCACAAAGATTTGGTGGAACATCGTCAGTGGATTTCAGAAGAAGAATATAAAAACGGATTGGCGTTGGCGCAACTTGCTCCTGGGCCCTTGGCGTCACAATTGAGCATTTATCTGGGCTAGTTGCATTATGGAGTCTTGGGGGCCACGCTCGTTGGGACTGCTTTTGTACTTCCTTCATTTATGATGGTGCTTTTGCTGGGCATTGCCTACCAGCAATTCGGCGGGCTACCGTGGATGCAGTCGGTTTTTTACGGCATTGGGGCAGCGGCTATCGGAATTATTGCCCTAAGTTCGTACAAACTCACCCAAAAATCCATTGGAAAATTTACGCTTATCTCTTTGAAAACCAATTGGCTACTTTGGTCGTTTTTTTTAGGGGCTTGTACGGTTACGTTTATTACCAAACAAGAACAGGTATTGCTTTTTGTAGCGGCAGGTTTGTTGTACATGTTTGTCAAAAATCCGCCCAAAATACCTTCAAACGCAGCCCAAGGATTGGTATTCTTACAAATAGATTTTTGGCAATATGAATCGACGACGCTGTGGAAAATTGCCCTTTTCTTTGCCAAAGCGGGAGCTTTCGTATTCGGAAGCGGCTTGGCGATTGTACCCTTCTTACACGCTGGGGTCGTGGAGGAATACGGCTGGCTCAACGAGCAACAGTTTCTGGACGCCGTGGCGGTAGCGATGATTACACCTGGACCCGTTGTCATTACTGTCGCTTTTATTGGGTATTTGGTCAATGGTTTCTGGGGGGCGTGCGTAGCGGCTTTGGCTACCTTTTTACCCTGCTATCTCTTTACGATTTTACCCGCTCCGTATTTTCAGAAAATCGCTAAAAATAAATCTATCAAAGCGTTTGTGGATGGCATCACGGCGGCAGTGGTGGGCGCATTGGTGGGAGCGGTGTTGGTCATTGCCAGGCAAAGCATCATTGACATCCCAACGGCACTCATCGCCGTGGCGGCAATGTTAGCCTTGATTTACGTCAAAAAAATAAAAGAGCCGTACATCATCATTGCCGCGGCGGCAGTCGGATATTTACTAAAATTATAGGATCAAACCCATATCATTCATAATTATTGATCAATGAAAAAAAATCGTACCTTTTTTGCTTATTGACAAGTGCTGTTTTTGCCCAAACTTCCCACTGATGAACAGCAAGTTTGGGCAAGGTACTTCAATCAAACCCGCCTTTCAGACAAATGGGGACTTTGGGGCGATTTCCATTTTCGTACCACCGATCACTTCATCAAAGAACCCTCAAAAGGCATCATTCGCCTGGGTTTGATGTATTGTTTCAACGATGATCTGAAGTTTACAAACGGCTACGCCTTCATCAATCACTTTCCCGAGGAGGGTCACGCCAACGTTTCGATGCCCGAACACCGTATTTGGCACCAAATACAGTTGCACAACAAATACGGCAAAGTGCGTACCATGCAGTGGACGAATGTCTATGACGTATTCGAGCAAAACCGCCTTTTTGTGGGTTTGGACTATAATTTCAACAGTCATGCCCATGTGCAATTAGGCTATATGAATGTTTATCAGCAATTTGCAGCGGGCAGCAAATTCAAATATATACATTCGATACGGGTGTTTTTCTTCCAAAACTTAGATTTTTTGAAAACAATTAAAGAAGCACTGAGACCATGAATCGTAATCAATTCCTTGCCAATACCGCCCTGCTGACGGGCGCAAGCCTCTTGAAAGGCAACGATGTTTTCAGTGCGAGTCTTGCCGAAGGTGGCGACAAGCTTACCGACGAAACAGGGAAGTTTGTGTTGGGGGCGTTACCTTATTCAGACACGTTTTTAGAGCCTTTTATGCCCGCCGATGTGCTGAAATTGCACTACACGGCGCACCACGGAGGGGCGGTTACTACGGCCAACAAAGCCACGGGCCTGATAAAATCGGCCTTGGAATCAGGTAATTTTGAAGGCGTGGAT
>VFQN01007017.1_pt1 | contig 12391 bp, 11 predicted proteins | sample 3512371 | NCBI WGS metagenome assembly VFQN01 (sample SAMN10412370, study PRJNA504923) | tailings metagenome | isolation source: Replicate 2 from Balatoc abandoned mine | place: Philippines: Itogon, Benguet | collected 2017-08-28
GCCAGTGGTGGCAGCAGTTCGACGACCCGCTGCTGCCCCGGCTGATCGACGCCGCGCAGGCCGCCAGCCCGACGCTGGCCGATGCCCGCGCGCGCATCGAGCAGGCCCGCGCCGCACGCGTGGCCGGCGGCGCCGCCCTCGGCCCGACGCTCGACGCCAGCGCCCAGGCGGCGCGCGGCCGCTTAGCCCTCGCTTCGCCGGTCGGCACCAGCACCGGCGCCAGCCTGCAGGCCGCCTGGGAGATCGACCTCTTCGGCGGTGTGCGCGCCGGCCGCGACGCCGCCCAGGCCCGGCTCGACGGTGCGCAGGCCTCGTGGCACGACGCGCGCATCTCGGTGGCCGCCGAAACCGCCTCGGCCTACCTCACGCTGCGCGCCTGCGAAGCCCAGCTCGCGCAGACCGAACTCGACGCCGCCTCGCGCGCCGAGACCGCACGGCTGACCGAACTCTCGGCCAAGGCCGGCTTCCAGGCCCCGGCGAGCGCCGACCTGGCCCGCGCCAGCGCCGCGCAGGGCAACGCCACGCTGACCCAGCAACGCGCCGCCTGCGACCTGGCGGTGAAGTCGCTGGTGGCGCTGACCGCCCTGCCCGAGCCCGAGCTGCGCACGCAGCTGCAGCCGCGCAAGGCCTCGCTGCCGAAACCCGCCCAGCTCGGCGTAGCCGCCGTGCCGGCCCAGGTGCTGGCGCAGCGGCCCGACCTGGCCGCCGCCGGACGTGAGCTGGCCGCTGCGCTGGCCGACGTCGGTCAGGCGCGCGCCCAGCGCTACCCGCGCATCGCGCTGGCCGGCAGCATCGGCCCGTCGCGCTTCGAAACCGGCGGCGGCAGCACCCGCGGCACGCTGTGGAGCGTCGGCCCGGTCAGCGTGAGCCTGCCGATCTTCGACGGCGGCGTGCGCCGCGCCAACGCGGCCGCCGCGCAGGCCGCCTACGACGCCGCCGCGGTGCGCTACGCCGCCCGGCTGCGCACCGCGGTGCGCGAGGTCGAGGACGCACTCGTCGCGCTGCAGAGCACCGCCGCGCGCGGCGAAGACGCCCGCACCGCCGCCGACGGCTTCGAGCGCAGCTACCGCGCCGTCGAGTCGCGCTACCGCGGCGGCCTGGCCAGCCTGTTCGAGCTGGAAGACGCGCGCCGCAGCGCCGTGGCCGCGCAGGCCGCGCTGATCGAACTGCAGCGCGAACGCGTGGCCGCCTGGATCTCGCTGTACCGATCGCTCGGCGGCGGCTGGACCGCCGCAGCACCCGCCCAGGCGCAGACCGAACCCCCACCCCGCAGCTGAACGACACCGGCCGACCGCCCACGAAGCCCGACGCCTCCACTGGACTCACCACCATGCCCAGCTCCAACCGCCTCCTGCTCGTCGCCACGCCGATCGCCGTGGCCCTCACCGCCCTCGTCGTCACGCTGGCCGTGCACGCGGCCGACAAGCCCGCCGCGGCCGCCCCGGCCAAGCCGGCGCTGACCGTCACCGTGACCTCGCCACAGGCCTCCACCGTGCCGCTGAAGATCGCCGCCAACGGCAACGTCGCCGCCTGGCAGGAAGCCAGCATCGGCACGGAAGCCAACGGCCTGCGCCTGGCCGAGGTGCGCGTCAACGTCGGCGATGTCGTCAAGCGCGGCCAGGTGCTGGCCACCTTTGCCGCCGACACCATCGCCGCCGAGCTGGCGCAGACGCGCGCCGCCGTCGCCGAGGCCGAGGCCACGCTGGCCGAAGCCAGCGCCAACGCGCAGCGCGCCCGCGAGCTGCAGGCCACCGGCGCGCTGTCGGCGCAGCAGATCAACCAGTACCTCACCGCCGAGCGCACCGCGCAGGCGCGCCTCGAGGCGCAGCGGGCGGCGGCCAGGACGCAGCAGCTGCGCCTGGCGCAGACCCAGGTGCTGGCGCCCGACAACGGCGTGATCTCGGCGCGCAGCGCCACCGTGGGCGCCGTGCTGCCGGCCGGCCAGGAGCTGTTCCGCCTGATCCGCGGCGGCCGGCTCGAGTGGCGCGCCGAGGTGGCCGCGGCCGATCTCGCCCAGCTCAAGCCGGGCCTCCCCGCCGCCATCACGCCGGCGGGCGGCACACCCATCGTCGGCAAGATCCGCATGGTCGCCCCCACCGTGGACCCGGCCACGCGCAACGGCATCGTCTACGTCGATCTGCCCCAGCCCGGCACGGCGCGCGCCGGCATGTTCGCGCGCGGCGAGTTCGCGGTTGGCCAGGCCCCCGGCCTGTCGCTGCCGCAGAGCGCCGTGCTGCTGCGCGAGGGCTTCAGCTACGTGCTCAAGGTCGGGCCCGACTCCAAGGTGCAGCAGCTCAAGGTGAGCACCGGCCGGCGCTGGGGCGACCGCGTGGAGATCACCGGCGGGCTCGACAGGAACGTGCGCGTGGTCGCCGCCGGCGGCGGCTTCCTCGGCGACGGCGACCTGGTGCGCGTGGTCGACGCGGCACCGGCCTCGACGCAGCAGACGGCCTCGAAGTAAGGAGCACGCGCCATGGCGATCAACGTCTCGGCCTGGTCGATCCGCAACCCGACCCCGTCCATCCTGCTGTTCCTGATGCTCACGCTGGCGGGCCTGATCGGCTTCCAGTCGATGAAGATCCAGAACTTCCCCGACATCGACCTGCCGATGGTCACCGTCTCGGCCTCGCTGCCCGGCGCCTCGCCCGGGCAGCTCGAGACGGAGGTGGTGCGCAAGATCGAGAACTCCCTGGCCACGGTGCAGGGCATCAAGCACATCTACGCGACCATCCAGGACGGCACGGCCACGCTCACCGCCGAGTTCCGCCTCGAGAAGCCCACGCAGGAGGCGGTCGACGACGTGCGCGACGCCGTCTCGCGCGTGCGCTCCGACCTGCCGGCCGACCTGCGCGACCCGGTCATCAAGAAGGTCGACCTCGCCGGCACGCCCATCCTCACCTACACGGTCGCCTCCGCGCAGATGGACGACGAGGCCCTGTCGTGGTTCGTCGACAACCAGGTCACCAAGGCCATGCTGGCGGTGCGCGGCGTCGGCGCGGTGTCGCGCGTGGGCGGCGTCTCGCGCGAGGTGCGCGTCGAGCTCGACCCGGCGCGGCTGCTGGCGCTCAACGCCACCGCCGCCGACATCTCGCGCCAGCTGAAAAGCGTGCAGCAGGAGGCCTCCGGCGGCCGCGCCGACCTCGGCGGCGCCGAGCAGTCGGTGCGCACCATCGCCACGGTGCAATCGGCCGAGCAGCTCGCCGCGATGGAAGTGGCGCTGTCCGACGGCCGGCGCATCCGCCTCGACCAGGTGGCCAATGTGCACGACACCGTGGCCGAGCCGCGCTCGGCCGCGCTGCTCAACGGCAAGCCGGTGGTCGGCTTCGAGATCGTGCGCTCGCGCGGCGCCGGCGAGATCGAGGTCACCGACGGCGTGCGCGCAGCGCTCGACAAGCTCAAGGCCGAGCACCCCGACATCACCATCACCGAGGCCTTCAACTTCGTCGACCCGGTGCAGGAGAACTACGACGGCTCGATGAAGCTGCTCTACGAGGGCGCGCTGCTGGCGGTGCTGGTGGTCTGGCTGTTCCTGCGCGACTGGCGCGCCACCTTCGTCTCGGCGGTGGCGCTGCCGCTGTCGGCCATCCCGACCTTCTTCGTGATGTGGATGATGGGCTTCACGATCAACGTCGTGACGCTGCTCAGCCTGTCGCTGGTGGTCGGCATCCTGGTCGACGACGCCATCGTCGAGATCGAGAACATCATGCGCCACCTGCGCATGGGCAAGACGCCCTACCAGGCGGCGATGGAGGCGGCCGACGAGATCGGCCTGGCGGTGATCGCCACCACCTTCACGCTGATCGCGGTGTTCCTGCCCACCGCCTTCATGAGCGGCGTGGCCGGCAAGTTCTTCGTGCAGTTCGGCTGGACGGCGGCCATCGCGGTGTTCTTCTCGCTGGTGGTGGCGCGCATGCTCACGCCGATGATGGCGGCCTACATCCTCAAGCCTCCGAAGCACGAGGAGAAGGAGCCGCGCTGGATCACGATCTACCTCGGCTGGGCGAAGTGGTGCCTGAAGCACCGCTTCGTCACGCTGCTCGGCGCGGCCGTCTTCTTCGTCGGCTCGTTCGCGCTGGTGCCGCTGCTGCCCACCGGCTTCATCCCGCCCGACGACCTCTCGCAGACGCAGGTGACGGTGACGCTGCCGCCGGGCAGCACCTTGAAGGAGACCTACGCCGCCGCCGAGCAGGCGCGCGCGCTGGTGGAGAAGAACGAGCACGTGAAATTGGTCTACACCGCCATCGGCGGCGGCGCGGCCGGCTCCGACCCCTTCGCCGCGGGCGGCGTGCCCGAGGTGCGCAAGGCGGTGCTGACGATCAACATGACGCACCGCAACGACCGGCCGGGCCTGTCGAAGCAAGACATCGAGGGCCAGCTGCGCGAGGCGCTGGCCGTGCTGCCCGGCGCCCGCGTGAAGGTGGGCCTGGGTGCCTCGAGCGAGAAATACGTGCTGGTGCTCGCCGGCGAAGACGGCCGCGTGCTCGCCGACCACGCGGCGCAGGTCGAGCGCGAGCTGCGCACCATCCCCGGCATCGGCGCGGTGACCTCCACCGCCAGCCTGGTGCGGCCCGAGCTGATCGTGCGGCCCGACTTCGCCCGCGCCGCCGACCTCGGCGTGACCTCGCAGTCCATCGCCGACACGCTGCGCATCGCCACTAACGGCGACTACGACCAGGGCCTGCCCAAGCTGAACCTCAGCCAGCGCCAGGTGCCGGTGGTGGTCAAGCTCGCGGAGGACGCGCGCGCCGACATCGACCTGCTCTCGCGCCTGCCGGTGCCCGGCGCGCGCGGGCCGGTGCCGCTGTCCAACGTGGCCACGCTGGCGATCGATTCCGGCCCGGCGGAGATCGCCCGCTACGACCGCATGCGCAACGTCAACTTCGAGATCGAGCTCAACGGCCAGCCGCTCGGCGAGGTCGAGCAGGCGGCGCTGGCGCTGCCCTCGCTGAAGGCGCTGCCGCCCGGCGTGATGCAGACCTCGGTGGGCGACGCCGAGGCGATGGCGGAGCTGTTCGCCAGCTTCGGCCTGGCGATGGCCACCGGCATCCTGTGCATCTACGTGGTGCTGGTGCTGCTGTTCAAGGACTTCGTGCAGCCGGTGACCATCCTCGCCGCGCTGGTGCTGTCCATCCCGGGCGCCTTCCTGGCGCTGTTCATCACCCAGTCGTCGCTGTCGATGCCCTCGATGATCGGCCTGATCATGCTGATGGGCATCGCCACCAAGAACTCGATCCTGCTGATCGACTACGTGGTGCTGGCGCGGCGCGAGCACGGCCTGTCGCGCTGGGAGGCGCTGCTCGACGCCTGCCGCAAGCGCGCGCGCCCGATCGTGATGACCACCATCGCGATGGGTGCCGGCATGATGCCGATCGCCCTGGGCATCGGCGTCGACCCGAGTTTCCGCGCGCCGATGGCCATCGTGGTGATCGGCGGGCTGATCACCAGCACCTTCCTGAGCCTGCTGGTGATCCCGGTGGTGTTCACCTTCGTCGACGACCTGGTGCAGTGGTTCGGACGGCTCGCCCACCGGCGCCGCCACGCCGCGCCCGCGCTGCCGACGGCGGGAGCGCAGCCATGAAGCGGCGCGCCTGCTTCGCACTGCTGCTGTCGGCCGCGCTGGCACCCGCGGCCTGGGCCGAAGCCGAGGCCGGCTTCACCACGCTGGACTTCGACTGGCACGACGGCGCCCGCGGCCGCCCGGTGCCGGTGCGCCTGTACCTGCCGGTGCAGGCCGACGCCGCGCGGCCGGTGCCGCTGGTGGTGTTCTCGCACGGCATCGGCGGCTCGCGCATGGGTTACCGCTACCTCGGCGAGCACTGGGCCGCGCAGGGTTATGCCAGCCTGCACCTGCAGCACGTGGGCAGCGACCGCAGCCTGTGGGGCGGCAACCCGTTCGCGCTGGTCGATCGGCTGCAGGGCGCGGCTCAGGATGGCGAGGCCATCGCCCGCGTGCTCGATCTGCGCTTCGCGCTCGACACGCTGCTGGCCGGGCCGATCGCGCCGCGCATCGACGCCACGCGCATCGTTGCCGCGGGGCACTCGTACGGCGCCAACACCACGCTGCTGGCCGCCGGCGCCAAGCTCGAACGGCAGGGCCTGAGCGTCGACTTCCGCGACCCGCGCATCAAGGCAGCCATCGTGCTGTCGGCCCCGCCCTTCTACGGCGAAGGCGACCCGGCGGCCATCCTCGCCCACGTGACCGTGCCGACGCTGCACGTGACCGCCACCGAAGACGTGATCCGCATCCCCGGCTACTACTCCGATGCGCAGGACCGCGTCAGCGTGTTCGAGGCCACCGGCAGCCGTGCCAAGGCGCTGGCGGTGTTCGAGGGCGGCTCGCACAGCATCTTCACCGACCGGCGCGGCACCGGCGGCGCCACGCTCAACCCGCAGGTCAAGGAGGCGACGCGCGCGCTGTCGGTGGCCTTCCTGCAGCGGGTGTTCGAGGGCGACGAAGCTGCGATCCGTCAATGGCCGGCGCAGTTCGCCGGCATCGTTGCGCGCTTCACCCGCAGCGGGCTGTAACCTCGCGCGGGTGGACAGCGCCCGCGACCTGACGATCGAGCAGCACCGCACGATGGCGGCGGCGCTGCAGGCCGCGCTCGGCCCCGGTGTGGAGCGCATCGAGACGCACATCTCCACGCTGCTGCTGCACGGCGAAGTCGCCGACAAGCTGCGCAAGCCGCTGACCCTGCCCTTCCTCGACTTCAGCACGATCGCCGCGCGACGGCGCGACTGCGAGGAGGAACTGCGCCTGAACCGGCGCACCGCGCCACGGCTCTACCTCGAAGTGCGGCCGGTGCTGGGTTCGCCCGAGGCGCCGCGCATCGGCGAGCCCGGCGAGGCGGCGGGCGCGATCGACTGGCTGCTGCGCATGCGCCGCTTCGACAACGAGCAGCTGCTCGACCGACTCGCCGCGCGCGGCGCGCTGGGCGATGCCGACATCGACGCACTCGCTCGCTGCGTGGCCGACTTCCACGCCGCGCTGCCGGCCTCGCCGGCGGCCTGGGGTGCGCCCGACGGCGTGCGGGCCTGGGCGCGGGCCAACTTCGCCGCGCTCGGCGGGCAAGCCCCGCCGGACCTGCACGACTGGACCGAACGCGAGTTCGAGCGCATCGCGTCGCTGCTGGCGCTGCGCCGCGCCCAGGGCTTCGTGCGCGAGGGCCATGGCGACCTGCACCTGGGCAACATCGTGCGGATCGACGGCGAGCCGCTGCCCTTCGACGGCATCGAGTTCAACCCGGCGCTGCGCCACACCGACACGATGGCCGACGCTGCCTTCGTCTTCATGGACCTGTGGCGCCACGGCCTGCCGCGCGGCGCCTGGCGCTTCGCCAGCGGCCATGCCGAACGCGGCGGCGATTTCGCCGGGCTGGCGCTGCTGCCCTTCTTCGCCGTCTACCGCGCGCTGGTGCGCGCCCAGGTGGCGGGGATCCGCGGCGACGCTGCCGCGCTGCAGCGCGACCTGCGCGTGGCCGGCGAGCTCGCGCAGTTGCGCCGCCCGCGGCCGCTGCTGCTGCTGACCAGCGGCCTGTCGGGCTCGGGCAAGAGCACGGTGGCGCTGGCGCTGCTGCAGTCGCTCGGCGCGGTGCGCGTGCGCTCCGACGTCGAGCGCAAGCGGCTGGCCGGCGTGGCCGTCACCGCGCGGCCGACGCCCGCGCAGGCCTCCGTGCTCTACGGCCCGGCGATGACGCGGCGCACCTATGCGCGGCTGAACGGCATCGCCGCCGATCTGCTGCACGCCGGGCTCAACGTGATCGTCGACGCCGCCGCGCTGCGCCGTGCCGAGCGTGACGCGCTGCGCGCGCTGGCGGCATCGGCAGGCGCCGACTTCCAGGTCGTCGAGTGCGTGGCGCCGGACACCGTGCTGCGCGAGCGCATCACCCGGCGCCTGGCCGACGACCGCGATGCGTCGGACGCCACGCTGGCCGTGCTCGACCTGCAGCTGCGCGTGCGCGAGCCGCTCGCGGCGGAAGAACAGGCAGTTCAGTTCGACACCAATGCCGACCCGGCCACGCTGGCAGGGCGCTGCGAGGCGCTGGCGCGGCAGCTCGCTGCTCAGTGATCCTCGAGCCGGGTGCCGGTGCCCTCGGCGAGTTCGCCGGTATCGGCATCCACCCAGTCGGCCAGGCCCAGCTCCTGCTCGGCCTCCTGCAGCGTCTCGCCGGGTTCGGGCGCCTCGTCGCTGCCAGCGTTCATGTCGGCCAGCGCCTCTTCGGCAGTGGCGAAAGGACCGAACTCCTGGTGGCCGTCGGGCGCGATCCAGTAGTAGCCATCGGGGTGCCGCACGACGCTGCCGGCGTCGGGCAGCGAGGCGTCGGCCAGCGAGGCCTCGTCGAAGCCGGGCTCCGGCGGGGTGTTCAGCGTGGCTTTCAGCGACTTCATGGCAGGCCCTCGGCAATCAACGACCCCATCGTAGGCCGCTGGGCACGCCGCGTGTTGAACTGAATCAATCGGTCACCCGGGTTCGATCGGGCGCGGGCGCATACTCGGCAGCGTCACCTGTCGCACCTGGAGGCCGTTCCATGCGCCTGCTCACGCTCGCCCTCGCCGCCCTGCTGACCCTGCTGATGGTCGGCTGCGCTGCCCTGCCTGGGCGCGACCCGCTGCGCGTGGAGCTGGTCGGCATCGAGCCGATCGAGGGCCAGGGGCTGGAGCTGCGCCTGGCGGTCAAGCTGCGCGTGCAGAACCCGAACGACGGCGCGGTGGAGTACGACGGCACCGCGCTCGAGCTCGAAGTCAACGGCAAGACGCTGGCCACCGGCGTGAGCGACCAGCGCGGCAGCGTGCCGCGCTATGGCGAGACGGTGCTGGTGGTGCCGGTGAGCATCTCGGCGATGAATGCGGTGCGCCAGGCGCTGGTGTTCGCCGACGGCACGACGCGCGAGGCCGTGCCCTACGTGCTGCGCGGCAAGCTCGCCGGCGGCGCCTTCGGCGCGGTGCGCTTCACCAAGGAAGGCTCGATCGCCATCACGGCGCTGACGCGGCCACCGCGCTGAAGCGCTCGCCACGCCGCGCGATCTCGCGCCGCGACAGCCGCTGCACGGCGCACAGCGCGTCGTGATCCGGCTCGCCGCCGCAGTCCTCCAGCAGTGCCGCATGGCGCTCGCGCAGGTCGGCCTGCAGGCGCAGCAGCAGGTGCGCCGTCACCTCGGCATCGGCCAGCGCGCGGTGGGCGCGGCCGTTCTTCGGCAGGCCGTGCCACTCGGCCAGCGTGCCCAGCCGGTGGTTGGGTGCCTGTGGATAGAGCCGGCGCGACAGCAGCATGGTGCAGGCGAAGCGGTGCGCCGGGTCGGCCTCGCACTCGGCACGCGCCGCCTCGGCCGCCCAGAAGCCGCGGTCGAAGGCGGCGTTGTGCGCCACCAGCGGCACGCCGCGGGTGAAGCGCATCACCTCGTGCATCACGGCGCGCGCCGGCGGCGCATCGGCCAGCATCGCGTTGCTGATGCCGGTGAGCTGCTCGATGAAGGGCGGCACCCAGGCGCCGCTGTTCATCAGGCTCTGGAAGCGGCCGACGATGCGGCCATCCTCCACCAGCACGGCCGCCACCTCGGTGGCGCGCGAGCCCATCGCCGGCGACATGCCGGTGGTCTCGAAGTCGATGACCGCGATCGCGCCCATGGCCGCGCTCAGATCGCGCCCACGCAGCCCGGCGCGCCGCAGCGGCAGGCGAGCTGGCCCTCGTGGTGGGTCTCGCCGTAGTTGACGGTGATCTCCTCGCCCGGCGCGATGTCACGCATCGCATAGAACTCGACGCGGCCCTGGCGGATGCGCAGCACCGCGTTGGGCCGGCACGAGTGGTTGGTGTAGCGCAGCGGGTCGGCGGATTCGGTGGCGTCGATGGCGCGCGTCTCGCTCAGCTCGACGATCATGATGCGCTGCCGGCCCTTTGCACGACGCCGCGCCTCGCGCACGCTGATCGGCTCGCCGCGGATCTCGCCGATCTTGCGCTTCGCGGGCACCGCCTCGGCGGCGAAGGCGCCCTGGCCGTCGATGCGGCTCGGCGCCACGCGCACGGCGAACTTCTGCGGATCGGCGGGCACGCCGCGCGGGCGCGTGACGGGGGCGGGCACCGGGGCGGCAGGCAGCGTGTCGAGTCGAGGCATGGTGCGGATTGTCGCGTCAAGCCCCCGGCCCGAGGATCGCGGCCGAATCGGCGAGCACTTTCTCACGCGAGCCGCGTCGCGATGTCGAATTGGCGGCGCACGTCACGTCTTTTCGAGTTCATGGGACATGACACCGGTCGATAAGCTTCCCATCCACAACGCATCACCGGCAGGACCCTCATGAACCGCTTCATTCACCGCATGCCGCACCGCCCCAGCGCCTTCGGCGCGCTGATCGAGTGGGAGGAGCTGCCCTCGCTCAGCGAGCGGCTGGTCAACGTCGACGCACGCCGCGCCGGCGCCTTCCAGAACCCCTCGGCGATCTGCCAGACCTGGGACGTGACCATGCCCGCCGCGCTGGACCCGATCACCGAGAGCGGCCCGTTCCAGGAAACGCTGACCGGCCTGGTCACGCGCGAGCTGCGCGAGCCCGACGTGTTCCGCCACTTCTTCTCGTGAGGTTCGATCCGCCGCGTGCACCGCGCGCGCCGTCGCAACCGCCACCGCCACCGCCGCCGCGCACCGCACCCCGGCCGACCTGATCGGCGGGAGCGCCATCGCCGCTATGCTCGGCCGATGAGCATGACGCCCCGACCGATCCGCTTCTGGTGGGAAGACTTCCCCGCCGGCAGCGTGCGCGAGTTCGGCGCGAAGCCCGTCACCCGTGACGCGGTGATCGCCTTCGCCGCCGAGTTCGACCCGCAGCCCTTCCACCTCGACGACGACGCTGCCGAGGCCTCGCTGTTCGGCCGCCTGTCGGCCAGCGGCTGGCACACCTGCGCGATGACCATGCGCATGATCTGCGACGACCACCTGCTCGACGCCGCCAGCCTCGGCTCGCCCGGCATCGACAGCCTGCGCTGGACCCGGCCCGTCTACCCCGGCGACACGCTGAGCGTGCGGCTGGAAGTGCTGGAGGCGCGGCCGATGGGCAGCCGGCCGGAGGTCGGCCTGATCCGCCAGCGCTGGCAGGTGCTCAACCAGGACCGCGAGGTGGTGATGACGATGGAAGGCTGGGGCATGATCCGCCGCCGCCCGAGCGGAGAAGACACGTGAGCCGCGCCGGCATCGAGGCGGTGACCGACGCGCTGCTGCGCGCCCGCGCGAGCGGCGCGCCGGCCGACGCCGAACCACTGGCCGAAGCGCTGGACGGCGCCGAAGAAGCCTATGCCGTTCAGCAGCGCGTGGCCGAGGCGCTGGGCTGGTTCGCCGACGGCGCGCCGCGCCACTGGAAGTCCGGCGGGCCCGGCCGCGAGCAGCCGCTCACCCATGCGCCGCTGCCGCCGGCCGGCGTGTGGCCGAGCCCGGGCGACGCCTCGCGCTGGCCAATGCACAGCCGGCTGGTGGAATCGGAAGTCGCGCTGCGCCTGGGCCATGAGGTCGACGCCGCACTGGCCGCCACCCTCGACCTCGACCGTGCGCGCGGGCTCGTCGATGCGATGGCGGTCTCGATCGAGATCGTCGATTCACGCTGGCGGCAGGGGCTGGCTGCGCCGGCGCTGCTGCGGCTGGCCGATCTGGCCTCGCATGCCGCGCTGGTGCTGGGGGCCTGGCAGCCGTTCGCGCCGCGAGACTGGCTGCAGCAGAGCTGCCGCCTCGTCATCGGCACGCAACCTCCGGTCGAGGTGCGCGGCACGCACTCCTGCGGCGACCCGGCCTGGGTGCTGGCCGACTGGTTGCGCCATGCCACTGCGCGGCACGGCACGCTGCGCGCCGGCACGGTGGTCACCACCGGCACCTGGGCCGGCGCGCCTGCGGCCGGCGTGGGTGACCGGGTTTCGTTGACATTCGACGGCCTCGGCACCGCCGAGACTCACTTCTGAGAATTCTTCGCATGGATGGATCACAATCGCAGCCCAGCCATGGGGCCTCGGCCGACCCGCCCGCGGCCCCCGAGGAAGCGATGCACTATCCGGACACGAAGGACCGCTCCGCCGAACTGCTGCGCCTGGCCATCCCGATGATGGCGCAGCAGCCGGCGCCGCTGCACCCGATCACCTACGCGGTCTGGTACGACTACCTGGCCGGGCGCAACACCGACCTGCGCGCCGAGATCGACTCGGCACGTCAGAACAACGTGCCGCTCGGCGACGAGCTGGTCTACACGCTGTACCGCCGCCACATCCTCGATGCCGCGGCGGCGGCGGCGCACAAGGTGTCGGACGGCCTGCGCGCGGTGATCGACGAGGTCGGCCAGACCGCCACGGCCACCGGCGACCGCGTCACCGAATTCACCGCCTCGCTGCAGGAGAAGAGCGGCCGCATCGCCAGCCTCGGCATGCCGG
>VFQN01007018.1_pt1 | contig 12391 bp, 14 predicted proteins | sample 3512371 | NCBI WGS metagenome assembly VFQN01 (sample SAMN10412370, study PRJNA504923) | tailings metagenome | isolation source: Replicate 2 from Balatoc abandoned mine | place: Philippines: Itogon, Benguet | collected 2017-08-28
GCCTGAAGGGCTACGTCACCACCGACCTGTCGCCCGGCTTCGGCACGGCCGGGGTGATCGTCGCCATGCTGGCGAGCCTGAACCCGCTGGGCGTGGTCCCGGCCGCCATCTTCGTGGCCGCGGTCTTCGTCGGCGCCGACGCCATGGCGCGCAGCCATGGGGTGCCGTCCTTCATCGCCGACGTGATCGTGGCGACCTCGCTGCTGTCCATGCTGGTGGCGCTGTTCCTCGTCGAGTTCCGGGTGCGCCGATGACGGAGTTCCTCGACATCGTGCTGGCCGCCTCGTTCTGGGCCGCCGCCTTGCGCATCGCCACGCCGCTTATCTTCGGCACGCTCGGCGCCCTGCTGTCCGAACGCTCCGGGGTGCTCAATCTCGGCATCGAGGGGATCATGACCGCCGGCGCCATGACCGGATGGCTGACGGTCTATCTGGGCGCGCCGCTCTGGGCCGGCATCCTGGTCGCGGCGGCGGTGGGAGCGATCATCGGCCTGCTCCATGCGGCCCTGACCGTGCATCTGGGCCTGTCCCAGCATGTGACCGGCCTTGGCATCACCTTGTTCGCCGCGAGCCTGTCCTGGTACCTTTACCGGCTGTACGTGCCGGCGTCCGGTTCCCCGCCCAAGATCGCGCCGTTCGGCCCGGTCGACCTTCCGGTCCTGAGCGGGCTGCCATGGCTGGGCGCGGCCCTGTTCCACCACACCGCGCTGACCTGGCTGGCGCTGGCCTGCGTGCTCGCGGTTGCATGGCTGCTATGGCGCACCCCGCTGGGCCTGGCCCTGCGCATGGCCGGCGAGAGCCCGCAGGGCTGCGAGGCGCAGGGGGTGAGCGTGTTCGCGCTGCGTACCGGCGCCGTGATGGCGGGCAGCGCGCTGATGGCGGTGGGCGGCGCGTTCCTGACCACCGCCGCGTTCGACAGCTTCTACTTCACGATGATCCAGGGCCGCGGCTGGGTCTGCATCGCGCTGGTCGTGTTCGCGTCCTGGCAGCCGGGCAAGGCGCTGCTAGGTGCCATCCTGTACGGCATGTTCGATGCCTTCCAGCTCAGGCTTCAACCGCTGGTTCCAGGCATCCCGTACCAGATCTTCCTGATGATGCCTTATCTGCTTTCAATCGCTGCGTTGGTCCTGGTATCGCGCCGCGCGCGGGTCCCGCAGGCATTGATGCAGCCCTATCGCAAGGGCGAGCGATAGCGGCGTATGCGCGCCGCTTCTTCCGGTCCCGGATCGTTATCGGTCTCCGCTAGTCTGGCGGCGAGTTCGTCAGCTGGACAGCCGGATCGGAGGCGCGCCGCCGATGCTGATATTTGCGCCGGACAGCGCCTTGTTCTTGGTCGTTCTGTCGGAGCAGGGTCCGTCACCTTCCACTGGTGGTTCCGCGCCCCCGTCCGCCGGCTCAGCGGGCATGGGGCTGGTTATCGTCATTCGGACCGGTCCGCCCAGCGAAGGCTATATTCACATGATCCGCAACGGCTGGGCAGCACCCAACTCAGCACATATGGCCGTGGCCCTTGAACTGGACGGCTTGGTGCTCACCCGGCTCCGCCTTCAGGGCACCGGCGATCCCACCATGCTGGAGGGCGAACTTGCGGCTGGGCAGGCGGCGTCGCTGATCGAGGGGCTTTCCTGCGGGCGGCAACTGGCCGTCCGTTACCTCGCGGGCACCGACGGGCCCTGGGCCATCCCCATCCAGGGAACCTACCGGATCCTGCAAGCCAGCTTCCAGTCATCCAAGGAGCAGCTGGGTGGAGCGCAAGAAAAGAGGGCCGTGCTTTCGCACGGCCCCTGAGTGGGAGGAAACGCCTCAAGTCGGGTGTCGTCGGGTAGGAACCCTGCGACGACGCCAGAGATATACGGTCTCCAAAACAAACGCAAGAGTAGAAAATACCTGTTAACGCTCAATTTCGAATTTGGTTCCCCGATCGCTGCTCGGTTGAGCGCTCCGCGGGTTGGAAGGGGTAGTCCACGACCTCCTGCAGCAGAGCCGCGAGCCCGGCCGCAGCGTGCTCGATGACCGCCGAGCCAAGCTCGGCCCGTGCCTGGGAAGCGTCGCCGGCCGCACCGCTCGGATGGATGTCTTCCGCCATCCATCCGAAACCGGCCGCGCCGGCCGCGGCGAGGGTGGGATAGCGGGCGGCCAGGACCTGCCGCGTCATCGGCAGGAAGTCGTCCGCCAGGTCCATCCGCACCAGGTCTGGCTCCAGCGCCTGCATGATCGAGGTCTCGACCATGCCGGCATGGATGCCGAAGCGCAGTTCCTGCTCCGGGAACAGGCCCGGGGGATAGCCGAACTGCCACCAGTTGCAGGCGACGGCAAACATCCCGGACCGGATGCGCAGTTCGCGGGCGGCCATCTGCATCGGCTGGATCTGGCCGCCATGCCCGTTGACCATCACCAGCTTGCGCACCCCTGCGCGCGCCACGCTCATGCCGACCTCGACCCAGACGCGCAGCACCGTTTCTGCCGAGAAGGTGAGGGTGCCCGGAAAGGAGAGATGCTCGTCGGACTTGCCGACCGTCATCGTCGGCAGGCGCAGGACCGGCAGGTCGGGCTCCAGGCCGGCAAGGGCGCGATCGGTGATCTCGGCCGCCACGCGGGCATCGACCATCACCGGCAGGTGCGGCCCGTGCTGCTCGATCGCACCCAGTGGCATCACCGCGACCGTGCGCGCCGGATCGAGCTCGCCGAATTCCGGGCTGCGCAGTTCTTCCCAACGTCTCGCCACCGCCTCGATCTCCGGCTAGCCTCGCTTCGCGGAAAACATCAGGCGAGGATCGGGACGTGCGCAAGCCGGTCACGGGCGAGGGTAGGGTATTTCCGCCCTATGGCCGCTACCACCACGGCATGGCGGTCGATGGTGCAGGGCGCCTGCTGTTCCTGTCCGGCCAGCTGGGTCTGGCGCCCGATGGCAGCATTCCGGCCGGCGTGACCGCGCAGAGCGAGCAGGTCTTCGCCAACATCGATGCCCTCCTGCACGAAGCCGGCTTCAGTCGCACCAACCTGGTCCGGCTTACCACCTTCCTGGTCGACCCGGCCGACCGGACCGCGTTCATGGCGGTGCGTGATCGCTGGGTCGAGCCACCGGCGCCGGCTTCGACCCTCGTCTTCGTCAGCGCCCTGGCCCGGCCGGAATTCGTCGTCGAGGTTGAGGCGATCGCCGCCGGATGAGGATCTTCTGGCTATACGCCCATCCGTGCCCGGAAAGCTTCCATGGCGGGATCCTGCAACGTGGTCTGGCGGCTGCGGCCAAGGCTGGCCATGACGTCGACCTGTGCGACCTGAACCAGGAAGGTTTCGATCCGGTGCTCGGCACCGAGGAGCGGCGTCGCTACCATGATCTGGAGCGGAACCGCGAGGGCCTGGAGCCATGGATTGCCCGGCTGCGGCAGGCCGAGTGGATCGTCTGCCAGTTCCCGGTCTGGTGCTTCGGCCCACCGGCGATCCTCAAGGGCTTCTTCGACCGGGTGTTTTTGCCGGGCGTCGCCTTTGACCTGAGCGACCCGCGCCATGTGCGCAGCCAGTTCGGCCATTGGCGTCGGGTGACGGGGATCGCCAGCTACGGCCAGGATCGCCTGCGCGCCTTTTGGATGGGCGATCCGCCGCGACGGCTGGTGACGGGCTATCTGCGCTGGTACGCCGGCAGGCGCGCGAGAGTTGAGCACCTCGCCATCTACCAGATGAATACGGCCGATGCCGATCGGCGTGGCCGGTTCATCGACCGGGTGGAACGACATTTTGCGCAGTAGCTGCCACGCGGGTGGCCTCAGGAGAGACGCACATGATCGCTCGCAGGTCCCTGGTCGGTCTGGTCATCGGGTTGGGCATGTTCCTGACATCGCCGGCTTCTGCGCTGGACGAGGTCACCTTCGGCACGAACTGGAAGGCCCAGCCGGAGCATGGCGGCTTCTACCAGGCGGTCGCGACCGGCATTTACGAGAAGGCCGGGCTGAAGGTGACCATCCGCCCGGGCGGGCCGCAGGTGAACCACGCCCAGCTCCTGGCGGCCGGCAAGATCGACTTCAACATGGGTGGTTCCATGTTCGAGGCGTTCAACTACGTCCAGAACGACGTGCCGATGGTGACGATCGCCGCGATGTTCCAGAAGGACCCGCAGGTCCTGATCGCCCATCCCGGCGCCGGCAATGACAGCCTGGAGGCGATCAAGGGCAAGCCCGTGATGATCTCGGCGGACGCCCGCACCGGCTTCTGGCAGTTCCTGAAGATCAGGTACGGCTATACCGACGACCAGATCCGCCCCTACACGTTCAACATGGGGCCGTTCCTTGCGGACCAGAGCGCGGTCCAGCAGGGCTACGTCACCTCCGAACCGTTCGCGATCCGCAAGGAAGGCGGGTTCGACCCGGTCGTGATCCTGCTCGCCGATGCCGGCTACGAGACCTATTCCACCACCGTCCAGACCTCATGGGCCCTGGTCAACGAGAATCCCGACCTGGTTCAGCGCTTCATCGACGCTTCGGTGCGCGGCTGGTATTCCTATCTGTATGGCGACCCTGCACCGGCCAATGCCTTGATCAAGCAGGACAACCCGGAAATGACCGACGAGCAGATCGCCTACTCCTATGCCAAACTCAAGGAGCACGGGATCGTCGATTCGGGCGATTCGGAGGAACTCGGCATCGGCGCCATGACCGACGCCCGCATCAAGTCGTTCTTCGATCTGACCGTCCAGGCAGGGCTTTATCCGGCCGATCTGGACCTCTCCAAGGCCTACACGCTGCAGTTCGTGAACAAGAAGCAGGGCCTGGAGATGAAGCCAAAGTGACTGCCGCCCCGGCTGATCTTCTGGATCCCCAGGCCCGGCTGACGCCGCCGCTGGTCCGATTCGATGGCGTCGGCAAGCGCTTCAGGAACGGCACGACGGCGCTCGCCGGCCTGGACGTCGGAATCGGTGCAGGCGAGTTCGTTTCCCTGCTGGGACCGTCCGGTTGCGGCAAGAGCACGGCGCTGCGCCTCCTGGCGGGGCTCGGGCGGCCGTCGCACGGCCGGATCGTCTGGCAGGAGGCGCCGGGACCGCGCGACATCGGCTTCGTGTTCCAGGAGCCGACCCTGATGCCCTGGGCGACCGTCGCCCGGAACGTTCACCTGCCGCTGAAGCTGCAGGGCATCGGCTTCGCTGCCGCCCGGCCGCGCATCGGCGAGGCGCTGGCGATGGTGGGGCTGCAGAACTTCGCCGACAGCTACCCGCGCGAGCTTTCCGGTGGCATGAAGATGCGGGTCAGCATTGCCCGGGCGCTGGTCACCCGGCCGCGCGTCCTGCTCATGGACGAGCCTTTCGCCGCCTTGGACGAGATCACCAGGGCAAGGCTGAACGACGACCTCCTCCGGCTTTGGCTGGAACGCGGCTTCACCACCGTGTTCGTCACCCACAGCGTTTATGAGTCGGTGTACCTGAGCTCGCGCATCCTGGTCATGGCGGCACGTCCTGGCCGCATCGTTGCCGATCTCGCCATCGACGCACCCTTTCCCCGCGACGAGGCTTTCCGGATGTCGGAGGGCTACAACCAGCGCTGCCGGGAAGTTTCCGCCGCGCTGCACCACGCCATGGCCGAGTGATGGACGACATCGACGACAAGCCCGGCGGTCGTGGGCGCGAGAGGCTGCTGCGGGTGCTGGCGCCGCTGGTCGTGGCGGCGGTGCTGCTCAGCTCCTGCGAGGCGGCCGTGCTGATCTACGAGATCCCGCACTATCTGGTGCCGTCGCCATCGCGCGTGTTCGCCTATCTCTGGACCGACTTCCCGTCGCTGGTGCCTTCCTGGCTGGTGACCCTGCAGATCACCGGGCTGGCCCTGCTGTTCTCCGTGCTCGGCGGCGGCGCGCTGGCGCTCCTGTTCGCCCAGAGCCCCTGGATCGAGCGCGCCTTCCTGCCGTTCGCCGTCATCCTGCAGGTCACCCCGATCGTGGCGGTGGCGCCGCTCATCATCATCTACGTGCCCAGCACCTACGCGGCGCTGCTCCTGTGCGCCTGGATCGTGGCCTTCTTCCCGATCCTTTCCAACACGACGATCGGCCTGCATTCCGCCGACCACAACCTGGTGGATCTGTTCCATCTGTACGGCGCTTCGCGCTGGCAGGCGCTATTGCATCTGCGGCTGCCGTCGGCGCTGCCCTATTTCCTGGCCGGCCTGAAGGTTTCGGGTGGCCTATCGCTGATCGCGGCGGTGGTCGCGGAATATGTCGCCGGCACCGCGGGCACCGGCACGGGCCTCGCCTACCGGGTGCTCGAGAACAGCTACCGCATGAACATCCCGGGCATGTTCGCCTGCCTGCTGCTGCTCGCCTTCACTGGCGTCGCCATCTTCGGCCTGACCTCGTTCATCTCCTGGCTCCTGCTGCACCGCTGGCACGACAGCGCCCTGGTTCGCGATCGATGAAGCTCACCAACTTCACGCTGCCCGACCGGACCGGCCGCTTCGACCTTGTCGTCACCGGCACCAAGATCAGCTCCGTGACCGAGCATGACCCACGGGTCCACGGCGATGGCCGCGACCTGGAAGGGCGGATGGTCTGGCCCTGCCTGATCGACCTGCACACGCACCTGGACAAGGGCCACATCACGCCGCGCCGACCGAACCCGGACGGCAGTTTCCGCGGCGCACTCGATGCCGTCCATGCGGACCATCTGCTGTGGACCGCGGATGACGTCGCCGCGCGGATGACCTTCGCGCTGGAATGCGCGCTGGTGCATGGCAGCAAGGCCATCCGCACCCACCTGGATTCCCTGGGCGGGCTGGCTGCCACGACATGGCCGGTATTCGCCGCGCAACGGGAGGCATGGGCGGGCCGGATCGAGCTGCAGGGGGTGTGCCTCGTCCCGACGGAACTCTATGCCGGCCCGGACGGAGAGGAGCTGGTGCGGCGTGTGACCGAGCATGACGGCCTGCTGGGCGGCTTTCCGCTGATGGGGCCCGACATCGACGCGCAGCTTGTGCGCCTGTTCGACCTGGCCGGGCGGTTCGGCCGCGATGTCGACCTTCATGTCGATGAAAGCCTGGACCCGGTAGCACGGGTGCTGGACCGGGTGGCCGAGGCGGTCCGGACGACGGGCTTTGCCGGGCAGGTCGTCTGCGGCCACTGCTGCTCCCTGGCGGCCCAGGACGAGGCGACGGCCCTCCAGACATTGGACAAGGTGGCCGGGGCCGGGATCACGATGGTGTCCCTGCCGATGTGCAATCTCTACCTGCAGGACCGCGCCACTGGCCGCACCCCCCGCTTCCGCGGCGTCACCCTGGTCCACGAGGCGCGGGCGCGCGGCATCCAGCTCGCCTTCGGCTCGGACAATACCCGCGATCCGTTCTACGCCTATGGCGACCTGGACGGGGTGGAACTGTTCCGGGAAGCCGTCCGCATCGCCCATCTCGACCATCCGCTGGATGGATGGCTGGACGCCGTGACCACGACGCCGGCGGGGCTGATGGGCGTTTCCGCCGTCATCGCGCCGGGCGCTCCTGCCGACTTCGTGATCCTGGAAGGGCGTAGCTTCAGCGAGGTGCTGAGCCGTCCGCAGGCACGGCGCCAGGTCATCCGGCAGGGCCGGGTGCTGGACCAGAGCCTGCCGCCCTTCGAGTTGCTGGACATGTTCGTCGGAGATCCCGCGTGACCACCGTCGCCTCCTTCCTTCAGGCCATTGCCGGGCTGGACATCGAGACCCAGCCGCAGAAGGTCCGGCGCCGGTCCCGGGATTTCTACTGGTATTCCCCGGTGCTCAAGCGCGAGCTGGACCACTGCCAGGCCGAGGCGGTGGTGACGGTACGCGACGAGGAAGAGATCGTCCGTGTGCTGCGTGAGGCGTATCTTCACGACGTGCCGGTGACGGTGCGGGGTGCCGGCACCGGCAATTACGGCCAGGCGATGCCGCTGAAGGGCGGCATCGTGCTGGACGTGGCGCGGCTCGACCGGATCGTGGCGATCGAGCCAGGCAGCGTCCGCGTCCAGGCAGGCGCCCGGATGATGGACATCGATCTCGCGGCGCAGAAGACCGGCCAGGAGCTGCGCTTCCACCCGAGCACGCACAAGACCGCCACGATCGGTGGCTACGTCGCGGGCGGCAGCTCTGGCATCGGCTCGATCACCCATGGGCTGCTCCGCGACCGGGGCAACATCATCGCCTGCCGGATCGTGACGATGGAGGCGGAGCCGCGCGTCCTTACCCTGCACGGGGACGACATCCAGAAGGTCAACCACGCCTACGGCACCAACGCGGTGATCACCGAGATCACCATGCCGCTGGCTCCCGCCTTTCCATGGGTCGAGCTGGTGGTGGGCTTCGCGGAGTTCATGCAGGCGATACGGTTTGCGGACGCATTCGCCAGCGAGCCCGGCATACTGAAAAAGCTGGTGACGCCGATCGCGGCCCCGATCCCGGCGCAGTACCTTCTGCGCGATCAGGTGGGTGCAGACCAGTCCGTCGTCCTGCTGATGGTGGCGCCGTTCGCGCTGCATGCCGCACGCGACGTGATCGTGGAGCATGGCGGCAGGATCCTCACCCAGCGCGACTACGTGCTGGACGAGCGCACGGTCCCGTTGTTCGAGTATTCCTGGAACCACACGACCCTGCATGCGCTGAAATATCAGCGCGACATCACCTACCTGCAGGTCCTGTTCCCGCCGCCGGATCATGTCGCCCTGGTCGAGACCATGTGTGAGCGCTACGGCGACGAGGTGCCGATGCACCTGGAGTTCGTCCGCTTCGGCAATCAGATGACGTGCTTCGGGCTGCCGCTGGTTCGTTTCACCACCGAGGAGCGGCTGAACGAGATCATCGCCGATTTCAACCGATCCGGCTGTCCCATCTTCAATCCGCACGCCTATACGCTGGAGGAAGGCGGCATGAAGCGGATCGACCCGGTCCAGCTCGCCTTCAAGCGGGAAACCGACCCGAAGGGGCTCCTCAATCCCGGCAAGATGATCGGCTGGGAAAATCCGGACTACGACGAGAGCGTGAACGCGCGGGTGTTGTACGAGCGGTGAAGCAGGACGGTACGGCGCCGCCTTGTGGAAGGCTGCGGCCGGATTGTACGCGGCTCGCGGCCAGGGCAAGCCTGTCTTCAGTCCGCCTCGCTCGCCGCATCGTCCGGTAGCGCCGCCATCGCTCGTGCTGTCCATTCCTTCTCGTGCCGGCGCAGGAGGCGGGCGCCCAGCAGGAGGAGGAGCAGGGCGCTGACGAGAAGGATGAGGCCGATCGGGCCGGCGACTTGGTGGATCTCCTTGCCGAACAGATAGGCGCCGGTGCCGAACAGGCTGGCCCAGCAAAGCCCGCCCAGGGCATTGGCCAGGAGGAAATGCGACCAGGTCATTCGGTTGGCGCCGGCGAGCACGGCTGCGAAGGCGCGCAGGAAAGCGACAAACCGGCCGAAGAACACGATCTTGCCGCCATGGCGGGCGAACAGATACTGGCCGAGCTTCAGGCGGTCATGGTCCAGGCCGATGTGGCGGCCATGGCGCTGCAGGAGCGGCAGGCCGATCCGCCGCCCGATCAGGAAGCCGAGATTGTCGCCGGCGATGGCCCCTGCAGCGGCCACCGCCACCACCTCGGTGATACTGATCGCATGGGTCGAGCCGGCATAGATGGCGGCGCTGATCAGCGCCGTCTCGCCGGGCACGGGCACGCCCATGCTTTCCATGGCGACCAAGCCGAACAGCACCCACAAGCCATAGGCCTGGATCGCCTGATGCAGCCAGGGCGAAGCGAAGAGTTCAGGCATGACATGCTCGCCGCCGACGCTTGGGCCAAGGGAGAATGGGGCGCGGATCGGAAATGGCAACGTCGGTGCTGCCGCCCTATGACCTGCGGACCAGCCAGAGCGAGGTCTCGAACACGTTCGGACGCAGGGGCAGCACGCCGAGCGGACCGGACGCCAGCCGTTCGGCGTGGCGGGTCGCCATCCAGTGGCTGGACCAGAGAAGCGACCATCCTCCGCCATGCAGGAGCGGTGCGATCACGCTCTGCTCTGCGTAGCCGCGCCATGCCCATGCTTCCGGATAAGGATCGGGCAGGAAGATGTCGTGCACGTGCACGAGGACGCCCGCCGGCAGGCGGGGAAGCAGGTCGTTGACGATCCGGTCGACATCACATCCCGGCACCAGCAGATGGCTCGAATCGACGAACAGCATGTCGCCCGGCCCGAGCAGGTCGGCGACCGCCTGCGCCTCTACCTCCTCGAACCGCCTCGGCTCGTGGCGCAGCTTCAGCCGGGTGATGTCGGCCCTGGGCTCCGGATCGATGCAGCGGAGCTCGGTGGCCAGCGCTTCATCGGCGATGGCGGCAGCCAGGAAGCGCGTGGAGTGCCCGCTGCCGATCTCGACGATCCGTCCGGGCCGTCGGGTCCGGACCAGGCTGTAGGCAGCAACCGCATCCAGCCGCGCAAACCATTCCTGGTCGAAGCGCGGCAGGGGCGGCGGTCCGTTCATCGCTTGGAAGCGGTCGGCGAATCGCTCGGCTACGGCCAGTTCCGCCAGCATCCCCGGCTCCGCCGCACGGAACAGTGGCTCCAGCGCCGGGTAGGCGCAGGGCCGGACATGGGCGGCATAGCGGTAGGGAATGAAGAAGCCCGGATCACCCGGCGCGCCTTTCGGATTCACAGGTCGACGACCAGGCCCTCGCGCGCCACCAGCGAACCCGGCATCTGGGCCTCCAGCTGTTCGGCCACGCGGTCGAGGAACGGATCGTCGTGGTCCGGCTCGTGGTGGAACGTCACCAGGCGCTTGGCGCCGGCGGACTTGCACAGGCGGACCCCTTCCTGCCAGGTCGAGTGGCCCCAGCCCCGGAAGTTGACGTATTCCTCGTCGGTGAAGGTCGAATCGTAGATCACCAGGTCGGCGCCCTCGATCAGGCGCAGCACATCCTCGTCGAGCCGGCCCTCGGTGTGTTCCAGGTCCGTCACGTAACAGGCGGAGCGGCCCTGGTACTCGACCCGGTAGCCGGTGGCCCCGCCCGGATGGGGAAGGAAGTGGGTCCGCATCTTGATGCCGTCGGCCGGCTCCAGCGTGTCGCCGGCCTGGAAGTCCTCGAAGCCGATGGTGGCATGCATGATGTCGAACGGCACCGGGAAGAACGGCCGCTGCATCAGGCTGCCGACCACCTCGTGCAACCGGCGGCCCTGCCGCAGCAGGTGGCCATTCCAGAGCTTCATCCGGTTGCCGCTCTGGTAGGCCGGCTTGAAGAAGGCAAAGCCGTTGATGTGATCGACATGGGTGTGGCTGAGGAAGATGTGGGCGCCGCAGGTCTGGCAATCGAGCATCATCTGGCGGCCGAGCGCGCGCAGGCCGGTGCCCGCATCGAAGATGAGCTGCTGTCCGCCGCAGCGCATCTCCACGCACGGCGTGTTGCCCCCGTAGCGCAGCGTCGTAGGCCCCGGAACCGGGACCGTGCCCCGCACGCCCCAGAACCGCACCGAAAATCTGGACGGCTGGCCCATGTTCCTCGCCGTTGAACCGACGACACTTCTAGACGGCGCAGGTGACGCCGCTCAAGAGGCCGCTTCCACCATGATGTGGTCGTGGCCAGGGCTTGTCACGCGATATAGATGATAACGCCCGACCTCGATGCCTTCCGGTACGGGCAATGTTTCGAAGCAGTTGCCCGAAAAAGCCTGGTCACTGACCACGATGCAGCCGTCCGGCAGGAACGTGCTCAGGTGACCTGCCACGAGTGCGGCGAGACGTGCGTTCCGGACGTCGTCGCCGGTGCCGATGTCGGCATGCACGAGCACGAGGTCATGCGGCAGGCATTCCTGCGCCCTGGGCAAAACGTCCTCGAATGTTCCGATCACGAGGTCGGCGCCGCATGGCATACAGGCGGGATGCGGCTTGGGATCGCGCTCGATGACGACGATCCGGCGCCCGGGCATGCGCGCACGCAGATGATCGAAGCTGCGCCCGTTGCCCAAGCCCATTTCCAGGATGGAACCGGCCCGGTTCCCGACCAGCGCGATCGCGGCGTCGAGGCAGGCGCGTTGTGCCGTCAGGCGGCGGATGAAGCTGTCCAGCCGAGTCAGGGAAGTGGCTCCCGAGCCATGCGTGTCGGGGCAGATCAACCTCATCCCGTCCAGCTGTCCAGCCTTGTCGGCCACTGCCGGACGACCGGCTTGCGGCCCCCGATGGCCGGAAGATGCACGATCTGCCGACGCTGGCATGAAATGTTCTACGACATTGTTCCGCTTCTTCGTTCTCGACCTGAAACAATGCGTGCGATACGATCTCAATCCGGTTCAATGCAGAGGATTGTATCGATACATGTCCGTGAACGCCACGTACCTTCCGTCCGACCCCGGCATCTGCTGGGAGCAGCAGTTCGCGACGCGAGCCGGCGGCATGGTAGCCTCGGAGATCCGGGAACTCCTGAAGGTTCTGGCGCGGCCGGACATCATCTCGTT
>VFQN01007020.1_pt1 | contig 12389 bp, 8 predicted proteins | sample 3512371 | NCBI WGS metagenome assembly VFQN01 (sample SAMN10412370, study PRJNA504923) | tailings metagenome | isolation source: Replicate 2 from Balatoc abandoned mine | place: Philippines: Itogon, Benguet | collected 2017-08-28
CCGACAGATATTGCAAAGGTACGGCTCTCACAGACGATTGCTGTGGCTGGTGACGGCAGGCGTCTGGGCGGTGTCGGTCGAATCTGCTGTGATGGTGTTCGACATTCCCCTGCGGGCGTGTCTGATCCCGCCAGGAATTTTCATAGTCATCACCGTCACTCTCCACAAGCTGGCAGCCGGAGAACTCTTGCGGAAGTCGTGGGCTTTCTGGCTCGCAATCTGCGGCTTTGCGCTCACCTGCCAGGTGACGTCTTCGGCATCCCTTCCCGAACTCCAGTTGCTCTGCGTCCTGCTGTTTCTGGCTGGTGGTCATGCCTCAATCCGGACCGCCATTCAACATGCGCTGTGGACGGCCCCCTGGATCACAGCTGCCGGGGTGCTGGTTGTCTGTCACCGGTTAACGTCACCGGCAGTGATGCTTAACGACTACGTCTGGAATGTTTTGACGGCAGGACTGATGGGCTGGACTCTGATGCTGGCCCGCGAACATGAGGCGGACTTCGCTCACCGTCCCTATGCTCTGTCGAATTTCCTGACCGTCTACCCGTTGCTGATGCTTGCGCTGTTTCTTGATCATCTCCACAACTTCTCGTGGTGGGTGGGTGGAGTGCTGGCAGTGACGATCTTCGCCCTTGTTCGCAGTCAGCGCTGGTTGAAACCGCGAACCACGACCGGTTGGCTGCTGGCCGGTGTGTTATTGATCATCGGGCTGCCGCATCTCGACTGGCAGCGCCCCATCGATACATTTCACGACGGTCAGATTATCTCGGCTGTCTATGAATTTGAGCAGGGGCGCACGCTCTACACCGATGTCTTTCCGTTGCGGGCGATGGAGTTCTTCGTCGCCTGGCTGTCACGGATGGTGTTTCCGCCGACTCTGGAGGCAGCGAAATTCGGCCTTCAGTTAGCGCCGCCGCTGCAGATGGCCGGCGGTTGCCTGATCGCGTTTGCCTGGACGCGATCGCCCCTGTGGAGCCTGCTCACCGGCCTGGCACTTTGTCCTTCCCTGGGCAATTACTCCAGCACCTTGAGAGAGGGCTTTTTCATCCTGCTGCTGGGAATTGCAGTTGAACGCCTGAGACATCCCCATCGTCTGGCCTGGCTGCCGCTCGTGCCGCTGGGCAGCCTGGCATTCTTCTGTGGCTATGATGTCTGGACCGCATACGTGCCGCCAGTCACAGCGGCAATCCTGCTCGCACCCGGAAGACGACCCGGACCACTTCGCTGCCCCCGGCGACTTGTCGGCCCATTGCTGGCCGGCGGTTACGCCTGCCTGACCATCGGACTATTCACAATCACCCTGGCAGCCTGGCAGGGAACTGCTGCCGTCAATGCGTATTTTGAGATCTTTCTCGACTTCACCAGACACTACACTGCCTTCTTCGGCCTGCAGCTGCGGTCATTAACGCCAGTTCAGAAAACGCTGATTGTCTTTGTCCTCGCAGGGCTGGGAACTTTTGCAGCCACCGGGATCTGGAACTGGAAGCGGATGTCGCAGGCTCGTCGACGGATGTGGCTGATGTTGTTACTGGCGTCCTTCATGTTCTGTCATCGCGGCCTGGGGCGTTCTGACTTTGAACACGTCCAGTCGGTCCTGCCTTGTCTGCTGGCCTTATACTCCCTGTTTGGCTTCGATGCTGCCCGCAGCTTGCTCCGCAACTCGACGTCCACAGTCCAGATTCAGTTCGCCCTGGCCACTCTGGCGATGATGGCTTTCTTTCCGTTCCACGGCTCCTTGCAACCGGCTACTCCCTGGGAGTTCATGAAAGACCTTGCCGCCGCTCCCCTGGCCGATCCACCGGAACTCCAGCCTGAGCCTGCGATCCAGACACTGGTGGCTCCCGGTGAATATCTCTGGCCCGGCGAGTACGGGATCGCCAATTATGTCAATCGACGACCGAATCCAACGCGGCATGCCATCGCCTTCTGCATCGGATCGCCGGCCGAACAGATCCAGGCGGTCCGCGATTTTCAACAGCATCGCACGCCTCTGATCATCTGGGACTGGGGATCATTCGACAGCATTCCGGGATTGCTGCGCTACTACATTCTCAGCCCGTATGTGTTGCGCAATTACAGGCCGCTGGTTGATCAGCAGATCCCGGGAAAATTTCCCTGGGCCGTGCTTGCGGAACCGGACTGGGAAGGACTGAAAGACATCCCGGAAGGCTTCAACAGGCCAATCGACATGCGGCAAATTCCTGCTACCTGGGGTCAGGAACGCTGGCCGCGTCTGCAACATTCTTGCCTGGCGCAATTGCCTGTGAATAACTGGCGATCCACGGGGGCGTCACCTGCAGCCGGAAAGGCGAACCGCTGGACCGCTGACGTGCAGATCAACCCGCGAAAATTCAATTACCTGCTGCTGGAGTTCGACACAGTTCCGGAGCATCAGCCTGCGAGTCTGCCCGTTGAGTTCACCCTGGAGTTCGGCCAGGATGAGCTTGAAGCGGATTCCAGGATCACTTTCCGGGGAGCATCAGACCAGCGCGGCGTCAGACAGCGGCTGTTGATTCCGGTGGGCTGTCATCCTGGCTGGACCTGGCGGTCGGAAATCCGGCAGTTGCATCTGACTTCCAGTGGTGAAATCCACCTGGTCCGACCTCACGCCCTCGTGTGCGAAATCGATGAATCCGGCGGTGCCACTGTAGCCGGCAGCGCCGCTGCAGCCGGACACTGAAGGATCACTCCCGGATATCTTCGGGCGTGTCCCTCCGTAACAGGAGCGACACGCCCGCGAAAAGTCTCCCATCCACAGCAATCTTCCTGCGAATTTCGGGCTTCGAATTTCGAATTTCCTCCCCGCCCCCTATACTGCCGCTCTCTGCGTTCCTTCCCACTTCGCTGAAAACCGTCGCCCTCGTCATGCCCGATCTGAACGAATCCTATGAAGCGTGTCGGCAACTGACGCAGAAGGCGGCTCAGAATTTTCACTTTTCGTTTCTGACGCTGCCGCGGGAAAAGTACAGTGCCATGTGTGCCCTGTACGCGTTCATGCGGATTACCGACGATCTGGGCGACGACATCCGCAAGCCGGATACGGAACGCCGGTGTGATCTGAAGCAATGGCGGGACGACGTCAAGGCTGCCCTCGCGGGCCAGCCGGATGCGCACCCGATCCTGCCCGCCTTCGCCGACACCGTCCAGCGGTATTCCATCCCCTGGAAATATCTGGAAGCCGTGCTGACCGGCGTGGAAGGCGACCTGGGGACCGTCCGCATCCAGACATTCGATGAACTCTCGACCTATTGCTACCACGTGGCCGGAGCCGTCGGCGTCTGCTGCATTCATATCTGGGGCTTCACCGATGAGGATGCTATCCCGATCGCCATCGACTGCGGCTTCGCCCTGCAGCTGACGAACATCTTGCGCGATGTCGGCGAGGACTGGGCGCTGGGCCGCATCTATCTGCCGGCGGATGATTTCCGGCGATTCGGTTACACCACCGACGATCTCACCGGCCAGGTTCGCGATGAACGCTTCCGCAACCTGATGCGGTTTGAAGCCGACCGCGCCCGCTCAAGCTACAAGCGGGCCGAGCGACTGTTCCATTTTCTCGAACCCAACGGCCGCCCGATCCTCCGCGCCATGCTGGACATCTACGGCGGCCTCCTCGAAGAGATCGAACGCCGTAATTACGACGTCTTCTCGGAACGCGTCAGTCTGCCGCAGTGGAAGAAGCTGTGGATCGCCGGCAGGGCCATGGTCGGTTTGTAAGCAGAATCCTGAGCTCTGTGACTCCAGGTGATCCTGCTTGACTCTGCGAAAACTTCCGTGTCACGATGATCCGCAGACAGATTCCTGCGTTCCAGTTGTTGCAGGGTCGCCTGGCGACAACTTCCGGGGCGTGCCTGCGTCTGAAGACCGGAGACTCGTGATGCGACGATGGTATCTGCTGCTGGCGTTCCTCAGTCTGGGCCTGTCGGCACGCACGGGCGCAGCGGTAGACGTGCGGATGGAGTCTGTCACGGCCCGGGATGCACGATCGGTCGAGGTGACCTACGAAGTGGTTGATGGACCGCTGCCGCGGCCAGCGACGGTTTCCATCCTGCGGTCTGCTGGTTCCAGTCTGGATCCTGCGACAGCAAGCCTGTTGATGACTGTCGAGTTAACCGAGACCAGTTCCGGCCAGCACATTCAAATCATTCCCCTGGCGGACCGTGCGCTGGCCCTGAATCCGGAACTTCCATTTGTGTTTGCTGTCGCCGATCTCCCCGCGCCGGGAAGTTCGACGGGCGCGATTGCCGAGTCCAACGAAACCAATAACATCGCGTATTACCGGAAGCACACGGTCGCGGTCATCATTCATGGTTTCACAACCGGCGACACTCTTCCCGAGTGGGTGCCGGTGCTGGCTCAACTGCTGCAGGAACGGGGATATGCGCAGACAGTGACCGCCGACTGGGCCGAGCAGAGCCGCGAATTTCGCACCGGCACGCCGCGGGAATATGCTCCCGAACTGAATTCCCGTCTGTCCGCAGCAATCAACAATCTCTCCTTGGAGCCCGCGGACAGCGTCGACGTCCACTGGATCGCCTACAGCCGGGGCGTGAGTGTCCTGAGCGCTTGCCTGGAACTGACGACCGCCAATAGCAGCGTTCCCGCCAGCAGCCAGCGCGGCTGGACGAAGATCACGCTCATTGATCCGCATCCGTGCGTCAATCGGGAGACGCCGCAGCGGAGCATCAGTCCGCTGGGACCGATCGGACCGCTCGCAGGATTTTATCTCTGGCTGTTTCAGGAGACCGTCCAGGATCCGGAAGTGACCTTTCCGGACGGCGTCATTGCGGAAGGTGAGCATTTTTACCAGCAGAACGCGTGGTATGACCTGTCATTTCGCGAGAACGGCTTTGAGGTCTTCATCAACCTCTGGGGCGAATCGTCCCTGCCGGGTATTACAGCCGGGCAGCGGTACGACGTGACATGGCGACGGCAGGGTCACATGGCGATGCCGGACGTTTACATCCAGCGTCTCGTGGCGCCCTCGGAGTGGGACTCTCATCAGCCCACGCCTGGTTGGGTCGCCGCCTGCCAGAGTTCCCTGGAGTCGGCCAGGCAGACGGCGATTGTGGCCGGAGGCCGCGTGCAGGCATCTGCCGCGGTTGCCTGGGAGACGACAAAATCCGCAGCGGTTACCGCCACCGCAGCGACGAAATCCGCCGCCGTCGCGACCTGGACGCAGGGCAAAGCTATCACCAGCGACCTCGTGAACCGTGGCCATGCCACGACCGTGTACGCTCTCAACCAGGGACGTCAGCTCAAGGACCGGCTTGCGGCAGTCGACTACTCTCGAATGGGCCGCCATGTTTACAGTCGAATGACCTCCTGGTGTCCGACGTGGTAACACACGGTGCATCCGGCATCGGAACTGGACTGACTGCCGGCCTGTTATCGCTCGTAATCCCCTGCCCGGACCGGTTCGTCGCCATCAATCGTACATAAAGCCCGCAGGAGTTGTGGATCAACCCGCGGCGACAGCGTCCGGGCTGAGCCGTCGGCGAACGCCACCGGAGGCCCCGTTCGGGACCATGTGGAAATGAGAGCATTCGAGTCCGGCTGCGCTTTGGATAAAAGATCAATTCCCATGCGTTCGCGATCGACTCGCGGATCGCGCGGTTCTGCCCACGCGAGTTGCAGGCCACTGCATTCGACGATGAGCAGGGTCTGACTCAGGCCATCGCCGCTGGAGATGTCCTCCAGCGTGACGGTCTGATCATCAGGATTGACAGTGCCGGGACCGCTGACCATGCCGTAATCGCAGCGCGGCCAACCGGATGGATTCATGAATTTACGTTGCCCCCCAAGGCTGCGGTTAGCGACTGGAGACTGAAAGATTTTCAGCCAGGTCCGGCTGACCTCGGCATTTACGGGATCATCCCAGGCGGCGTTTGACTGAAACTGCCGACCTAACGCCGTGTGATCAAGCAAATGCAATGTTTCGACACGCCAGCTCAATGGCGGCGTATGGCTCGCGGGTCGCGGCAGGGTATTATTATTAGCGGCGCAGAGATTATGAATTGCGAGTGCCAGGTTCTTGAGATTATTCAAGGATTCCAGTTGCGAGTTGGCACGATGCCCCCGATTGGGGACAACGATCAACGACAACACGATCCCGCCGAAGAACAGCAGGATCGCCAGACTGATCCAGGAGAATCGCCGTTTCGGAACCTGCGCTTCCATTTCTGTGTCTCCATGGCTGATTCGATCAGGGAAAGCAGTCTTCTTCGTAAATGGTCTCACCGCCATTAACGGTGCACAGTGCCTTGAGTACCTGCGGATCTATACTGGAAGACAAGTTGCGGGCGCTGCCGTCAGCAAAGGCGACGGCGGGCGAGTTGGACCACGTAGAAATCAGTGCCTTCGACCTCTGGTCACGCGAAGAAAGGAATTCAATTCGGAATTCTTCGCGATCCACCCGGGGATCGCGCGGCTCAGCCCAGGCAAGCTGCAGTCCGCTGCATTCAACGAGCAGCAGCGTCTGCCTGAGACCGTCGCCTTGTGAAATCTCATCCAATGAAACGCGGTGATCATCGGGATTGACGGTCCCTGGACCGCTGACCATCCCGTAATCGCTGCGCGGCCAGCCGGCTGAGTTTGTTGCGCGGCGTCTGCCAAAAAATCCCCAGTCACTTTCGGGATATTCAAAAACCCGAAGAGATGTTTGTGCAACCGGACGATTCGCAGGATCGTCCCAGACCGCGGACCTGTTGAACTGCTGGTCCAGACTGACCTGATCGAGATATTTGAGAACCTGCACCCGCCAGCTCAGTGGTGGTGTCTGGTTCGCAGGATGCGGCAGCATTCCATTCGTGGCGCTGGCATAGTTGTGAACGGCCAGAGCCAGATTCTTCAGGTTATTGAGCGAAATCGAAACCGGGGAGTACTTTCTCCGGGGTGTCCCGATGAGCATGACGACCATCAGGACCATCAATCCCAAGCCGATCACCAGGCCCAGCAGCGTGCCGATGACGATCGGCTTCCAGGAAGTCTGCGGATTCGGAACCTGCGCTTCCATTTCTGTGTCTCCGCGTGGTAGATGGAATCCCTATGGCTGCCACACACACCACTGACGTGCCCCAGCATCCTCAACGCGAGTTCGCGACGGAAATCGTCCGGAAATTGCGGGCGGGCGGGTTTTTGGCCTGTTTCGCGGGGGGCTGCGTGCGGGATCTGCTGCTGAACCGGCCCGCCAAGGACTATGACGTCGCGACCAGTGCCCGGCCGGACGAGGTGCGGACTCTCTTTGGCAAGCGGAAGACCCTGGCGGTCGGCGAGAGTTTTGGCGTGATCATCGTCGTCGGTCCCAAAGCCGTGGGAACCGTGGAAGTGGCGACCTTCCGGACGGATCTGGAATATACGGGCGGCCGTCGTCCGGAAGGCGTGCTGTTCTGCTCGCCGGAAGAAGATGCCCAGCGCCGGGACTTCACCATCAACGGCATGTTCTATGATCCGATCGACAGCCGCGTGATGGACTACGTCGGCGGCGAGGCCGATCTGGCGGCGGGCGTGGTCCGGGCGATTCGCGATCCGCTGGCCCGTATGACGGAAGACAAACTGCGGATGCTGCGCGCCGTGCGGTTCGCTGCCACGCTGGAGTTCGCGCTCGATCCTGCCACCGCCGACGCCGTGCGCCAGCTGGCCGATCAATTGCCGGTGGTGAGTGCGGAACGAATCGCCCAGGAACTGCGGAAGATCCTGGTCGATCCGCACCGCCAGCGGGCAATGCAGTTGTGTGCCGAACTGGGACTGCTGCAGGTCATCCTGCCGGAAGTGCAGACCTTGCCCGGACCATTATCCCGTCTGAACTCACCCGGTTTTGAACTGGCCTTTGCAGCCTTGCTGATTGAAGTACCCGTTTCCCCGGTCGCCGGGATCTGCCGCCGGCTGAAACTCTCGAACGAGGAACGTGACCGGATCGTCTGGTTGATTCAGCAGAAAGACGCCTTGCTGACCGCGCCCGACCTGTCGCTGTCGGCCCTCAAGCGGTTGCTCGCGCATCCGTATCACCGCGACCTGATCGCCCTCACACACGCGCGATTACTCTCAACCAGCGCCGACCTGCATCCCGTCCTGTTCGTGGAAGAATTCCTGCGTTCTACGCGCGCGGACCTGATCAATCCGCCGCCGCTGATCACCGGCAACGATCTCATTCACCTCGGCATCCGGCCCGGCCCGCGTTTCCGGGAACTGCTGGAACTCGTCCGCGATGCCCAGTTGAATCTGGAGATTGATTCCCCGGCAGCTGCGATTGAACTGGTGCACCAACATCTCGACGTGCACAAATAACCGACAGTCCAGCCGGCGGGCGGAATCGTGAGCCAGAGTGGGCACAGACGGAACCGGCTCAAAAATGTCGTGAACAGCAGTGTCGCGAGAGCGTGGGCATCGGTCTGGCGGACGTCCACGTCATTCCAGCGCGTTGAGAAGTAATTCCCGCACTTCCAGCAGCCGCTTGTAGGTCAGCATGTCGGCCGGCATCGTGCGAAGTCCACGCGCCCAGCGACGTGCGAGTGCGGGATTGGCAACGATTTCCTGCAGCGGTTGCTGTTCGATCCGGATGCCGAAGACGACTCCACCGGTCACCGGCAGCCGGAACAGAATCTGATGTTCACGACGCAGCCAGACCTGGTCGGGCACACAGGCTGACGTGAGCGGTGGCAGTTTTCGATCGGGATGTTGATTCCGCTCGCCGCTCGCTGCTGCTCCCCAATTGGAACGAATCCAGCCCTCACCCGGCTTCAAGGCCTGCAGGAATTTCTGGATGCGCGGTTGCAGCGCCGCATTGAGCCCGGGAACGATGTCATGCACCTCTTCAACCGTGAGCCCCAGCTTCTCCGGCAGACTCCATGAACTGGGGAAACAGACCACCCCACCGACGGTCACAAACCGACCGGAACCGTTGTCGTGCAGGAAAACCAGATCGGGTTCATAGCGGCCGGAGACGTCCAGCAACCGACGGAGGGCAACATCGCCGGCTTCATTCGCCACACATTGGGCCGAGCCTTGAAAGCCGGCCTCTGCCAGGCGACAGAATTCCGCCGGGATTCCGGAGGCTTCCGCCAGCAACCCCGCATAACGGCCAGGCTCGGTTGTCAACCAGCGGCGACGTTCGGCACAGACGTCGTCAGCCTCCGGCGATGGTCTGAAGAAGTTCGCGACGTCGCCCCGCGTAATTCCCACCGAGAACCGGAAGTCCTCGTCAGGCAGCGACCGGAACTCGTCAGCATCGCGCCCCATCGGAATTCGCCCGGATTGCGGGAAGACCCATCATCAAAACCTGGCGCGGCCAACTGCAAAATTCGTTACAGCGACGCTATCAGCCCCGCATAATCTGCGCCACATCCGGCATCGCGCCGGGACGGCTGGCGACCAGAGCCCCCACGCGATTGGCAAATGCCAGGCCCCTGTCAATCGGTGTCCGCTGCAAGCGAGACCAGATCAACGCGGCCGTAAACGCATCACCCGCTCCGACGGTGTCCACGACGTCCACTGCGATCCCCGGCGCCTGACAGACGTGGTCCGGGGCAATCGCAGCAGCACCCTGGTCGCCGCGCGTGATGCAGACCAGGTCCAGCTCGAAATTCCGCAGGAGCCACGCTCCGAAGGCAAATTCATCGTCGGCCGGGACGTCAAACATCTCACGCAGGACGCGAACTTCCTCGTCATTCAGTTTGACGATGTTCGCCAGTCGCAGTGAGGCTTCCACCGTCAGGCGATCATAGAACGGAGCTCGCAGGTTGACGTCATAGACGCGCAGGCTTCCCTCCGGCACCGCTGAAACACAACGGTGAATCGACTCCCGGCTGATCGGCTGTCGCTGGGCCAGCGTTCCAAAGCAGACGGCCTGCGTCTGCGAACAAGCCTTCAGCCAGGCGTCGTCTGCCAGCAGAAAATCCCAGGCGCAGTTGTCGAGGAAGGCGTAGGACGCCGATCCGTTTTCCAGCTTCACCGTCACCGTGCCGGTCGCGTGTTCCGGATCGCGCTGGGCCAGTTCCGTCGAAAGGCCTTTGGATTCCAGATAGGCGAGCAATTCATTCCCCAGCGGGTCGGTGCCAACGCGCGTGGCAACTGCGGCTGACAGCCCGAGTTGCCGGGCATGAAACGCCACGTTGGCCGGGGCTCCGCCGGGACGCCGTTCGTCCGGAAAGCAGTCCCACAGCAGTTCGCCAAGGCCGATCAGATCGACGGTTTCGGGCATGATGGATTTTCAGGAAGTGCGCCGTTCAACATCAGCAAGAGCGTGCCACAGGAAACAGTCATCCATGACGGGGATGTAGAATAAAGATCAGAGAAAAGAGCATCACTCAGACACGAGGCATGAAACTGCCGGACACTCATGATATCAATTCGTGTCGTCGAGTGAATTGATCAGAAATGTCGCCGTATTCTGCAGGAAGCGGCGCAGGACGCGGTCGGCTTCCGGCGGGAGTGCAACTTCATCCAGGGCACGATCAATCAACTCGACCCAGCGGTTGCGCTGCTCGATACCGATCACAAACGGCGCGTGCCGCATTCGCAGACGCGGATGGCCGCGGGTTTCCAGATACCGCGATGCCCCGCCGCAGCGGAACAACAAAAAGTCTCGCAGCCGTTCCTCTGCCCCCGCCAGATCCTGGGGCGGATAGAGCGGACCCAGCAGATCGTCCGTGGGCACCTGCCGGTAAAACGCCGCTACCAGCCGCGCAATGCCGTCCGGGCCAATCTGATCGTAGACGCTACTCGGCTCCGCGGGGTCGCTCATGAAGTTCAATTCCGGCAAAAAAGCTGAAGGCCAAGAACCAGGAGACAGCGGTGTTCTCACCCTCTGTCCCTCAGCCCTTAGCCTTCAACCTGAAAGCCCTGTTGCTTTCCGATTACAGCTTGTCGCCCAGCGAGTTGGTGTTGGACAGATCCGGCTCGTTGAGCATGTTCGCCCGGGCAGCCAGGATGCGATCGCGTTCGGCGTAGATCTCTGCCAGGGCTTCCGGCTTGATCCGCACTTCCGATTGCTGATGCACCTTGAAACCGGTGCCGGCGGGAATCAGGTGCCCCAGGATCACGTTTTCCTTCAGACCAACCAGCGTATCCGACTTCCCGGCGATTGCCGCTTCCGTCAGCACCTTGGTCGTTTCCTGGAAGCTGGCGGCCGAGATGAAGCTTTCGCTCTGAACGGCAGCCTTGGTGATCCCCAGCAGCTGGGTGGTCGCAGTCGCAGGACGCGGTTTGGCCGTCTTGACGACCTTCGCTCCCGCAGCTTCCAGTTCCAGATTGACCTGCTGGATCGTCTCCATCGGGACGACGTCGCTTTCCTGGAATTCAGAGTCGCCCGGATCAACGACGCGCTGGCACGATTGCAGCTGCTGGTTGATCTTGCGGAACTCCATCCGGTCGATCAGCACACCCGGCAGCAAGATCGTGTCGCCGACTTCTTCCACCTTGACCTTGCGGAGCATCTGCGAGACGACGAGTTCAATGTGCTTGTCGTCGATCCCCACGCGCTGGGCCCGGTACACGCTCTGGATCTCGTGCAACAGGTACTGCTGCACGGCTTCTTCACCACTGACGGCAAGAATATCCTGCGGCACCAGCGGACCACGCACCAGGGCATCCCCGGCACGGATCAGGTCGCCATTGTGCACCAGCAACTGCTTGCCGTGCGGAATGACGTGTTCTTTCTCGGTGCCGTCCGGTCCCCTGACCACAATCAGCCGCTTGCCGCGCTTCTTCTCGGCGACGAGTTCCACTTCACCGTCGATCTCGGCGATGATCGCCGGATCTTTCGGCTTGCGGGCCTCGAACAGTTCCGTGACTCGCGGCAGACCGCCGGTGATGTCCTGCGTTCCTTGCGATTCACGCGGCACCTTGGCGAGCACCGAGCCGGCGGTCACCATCTGGTCCTGCTGCACTTCGATACTCGCCCGTTCGGGCAGGTAATAGAAGTCCAGGATCTTGCCGGCAGCGTCTTCCAGGATGACCTGAGGATGCAGGTCGCCCTTGTGTTCGATAACGGTACGGCGGGCAAAGCCGCTGGAGTCCTTCTCGGTTCGCATTGAGTGACCTTCAATGAGGTCTTCAAAGCGAATCTTGCCGCCGACTTCGCACAGAATCGGCACGGCGTGCGGGTCCCAGTTACAGATCGTCGAGCCAATCTCGACCGGATCGTTCTCGGCCACGGCCAGCACGGCACCGGCAGGAATCGAGTAGCGTTCGAGTTCGCGATCCTTCGCGTCCACGATCGTGACTTCGCCCTGTCGGCCGAGCACCACGCTGCGGCCTTCGGCGTTAACCACGCTGCGAATGCGGACGAACCGCACGCGACCGGCCCGCTTCGACTTGATCTCGTTTTCCTGGACCTCACGAATACCGACGCCCCCGATGTGGAACGTACGCATCGTCAGCTGTGTGCCCGG
>VFQN01007021.1_pt1 | contig 12387 bp, 10 predicted proteins | sample 3512371 | NCBI WGS metagenome assembly VFQN01 (sample SAMN10412370, study PRJNA504923) | tailings metagenome | isolation source: Replicate 2 from Balatoc abandoned mine | place: Philippines: Itogon, Benguet | collected 2017-08-28
ATAATAATAATAATAATAATAATAATAATAATAATAATAATAATAATAATAATAAATAAACTTTCAATTTGCTAAATTTCTTTTTCGTTAGAATCAACTTATTTATTTCTTAAATCTTTTCGAACTTTTGAACTTTATTCGGGGCTATCATTGGTATCTAATTTTTGGATAACTTGGGTAAGTTATTTATCGTTGGATACCTGTTTTCGACTTGCGAAGCCCTTTACTGTGACTTCTCTCAATCGAACATCAGTGATGCCTCACATCCTTTTGAAACGAGTGCAACATCACAACCCGGATGTAATTCCTCTCTTTGATCAAAGCGATTGGACAAAATGAGGAGAAAAGCGTCGATTATGCCATATAATCAGCGCAATTACAATTTAATTTTTATCTTTGGAATCCTTACTATCTAATTCACTTGTTTACTTTAAAAAGTTAACTCTGATCGGACGTTGGTCATCATTATATCTAAACAAGTAAATAGCGTTTAAAAAATCACGGCATTGGAAATTTAGGACTCCTGCATCTTGGAGAGTCGCGAACAAATTTGATCGCGTAAGCTTGTTCTCCAGAAACAGTTTTTGTAAATAATCTGCAATCGATTCCTTGCAAAGAACTGTCTCACCAAATCCAACATTTAAAGCTTGAACCTTTGTAACTTTTTTGGTTTCATCACCGCAAGTGAATACAATCTCTTCGTTCTCATAAGTAGTATAATTTTCCTCGTGAAGATTTAACCAGTTTTCCCATTGAGGTTTCTTATGAGCTGCTCCAACACAAGGTCCGATAGCGTTCCGTAACTGGTCTTCATGGCCAATATCACACTCAACCACAAAAACTAAGTCACGTCTGCTTGCTTCTGGTTCTTGGAACAATTGATTGAGATAATCGGCATCGTTGAGTTTTCCTCCCAGAGTGTTGACACGTTCTAAACAAGGAAGTCTTACAAACATGGGAATATTCTTTTTGTATCTTCTTGCTTCTTCGTTCAATCTGTTGCTGAGAGATCCAGGTTTCGAGATCCCGACCTTTAGGATTACCCATTCAGTTTTATCAAAATCCTTTTGATTGAAATCTTCCTTAAATGACGCATCGCCTATAAAAAGACCGGTTTTATAGCAGTAAACATGACCTGATGGAGCATCAGGTTCCTGGATCTTCTTGAGGAAAGCCTCTTTTCCAGATTTTCCTAATTTTGAAAACAGCGCCGTCAACGCATCAATTTGCTGAGTTTCGTCCTCGAGATCCTCAAATTGAGGAGAGAGCTTGATGGGAGGTTTCGACGTTCCTTTCATTGGGAGTTTTGATTTATCTCGAAAGACAGCAGAAGTGTTGAAGTCGAAAAGATCTCACAGGGGAAGGAGTCTGCTGCCCTCGGGCGGGCAGGTGGCATACCGACGAAGATTTTTTAAAAAAAAGAAGATTAAACCTTTAATTTTCGTTTTGAACTTAAAGATGATATGATATTCGTGGCAGCTTTCTTGGGTAAGTGTTGACGCTAATGTCGGAAGATATTACATTGTAGGTATTCTTCCAATCATGAATATAGGACGCTGATAGAAGAACGCTACTTCATCAATGAATTGACTCAACTACCATCGTAAATTATTGTTAAATTTAGGATGGTTTAAGGAAGGTAAAGATTTTACCATTTTTCATGCAAACAATATCAAGTTAATGGTAATCTACTTATGAAAGGCTTTGTTGATTTATTTTTGTGAAAGAGATTTCTTAATTGCTTCTAATCTTGCTTTACCTTGTTGATGTTTTGCTTCTAATTCTTGTAATTTCGCTGATTGGAAAGCATCTTCATCCATATACAAATATCCTCCTCCTCCACCACCACCTTCCCTACTTCGAAGTCGATCCGACTCTTCTTCATCGTCATCATCATTACCATTACTCTTCCCTTCTGATTGAGAGTTCTTAGGCTTTGGAATATGTTTCGCATATTCCATGGCACGTATTCGATTACTTTCATATTTTTTCTTTGATATCATTAAATCAGCTTGTTCAGTAGCTGATGGTAGTTTAGGTTGTTGTAAGATGGATTCTTTATTGACATAACGAAGATTTTTAGAAAATTCTTTAATTTTTTCTAATTTTTTCCTTTTTTCAACAAGTTCTTCTGTATTTAAATCTATTTCCATTAGATCTTATTAATGAGGTCGTATGGAAGAGATATATTAATGAGGTTTTACCTGGTTTAATATTGCCTATTTCAACATATTCTTTTGGTTTAATCATTTTATATTGTTTGAGTGTATATGGTCTACAATGCACATATAAGGTTTAATGGTAAGGTATTAGATTCGAACACTTACTTATATTCAACATTTCTTCGTTCTTTCGAGAAGAATAGTTTCTCATTTTCTGGTATGACTTTAGGAGGTGATTGGATCTGATTCTCGTAGGGTAGTGGAGGAGGAGCATGACCATTATCTGCAAAGCTAATCGCAGGTTGATTCTTAAGGTTTGGCTTTCGATTTGGTGAGAGTGAAGTTGCTTTCTTCTGTGGCACTGGGACTTTCCTAACATCTACTTCGTCATCATCGTCATCGCGATTTCTTTGATGGTTGAGCTTTCGTTGAGGTTCATAATAATGATGATCGTTATAATCCTCTTCGCCACTACTTTCATCATCCCTTCTAGCAGAACGCTGCTTCATATAAGGCTCTGATTGCTGGTAGTGATTGTTAGAGGAGCGAGGACTGACATCATTGATTACAGCGGGTTGAGGCTTCCTTTGATCTCGATTATTGTTGTTATAATTAGAATTAGGCTTATTTTGCAGGGTAATGGGTAAAGGTGGAGGATTTTGTCGCATGGGAGGGTTGTTTGCCTGTGGTTGTTGGTATCCACCTCTTCCGTCGTTATTATATCCATTGGATTCCTCCTCATCAGAGTCGTTCGAATTTCCTCTTCCATAAGATGGTTGAGCATTTTTCCAACCTACATGATTACTTTCATGATTATAATTACCATATTCATTGTCATCGTCATCGAAATCATCGTCATCTCTCTGAACTCTTCGATCATTGGTTAGATGAACAGCTGGGACACCACCATTATAATTCGACCTATTATCACCCCAGACTATATTTTCATCCATAGGAAAATCAGGAATATCATCTAAATCTTTAAATTTACTTAATATTCCTCCACCACTTCCATTACCCGATGGAACTTGATTTTTAGAATTCTTATCTTGTTTTACCTTATTTGAAATCCCTCCTTTAATTTCCCTTTGTTTCTGTCGATGCATTTGTACATAAGTGGATTGTACAGCACCTGGAGCTCTTGATGCTTTCATCTTGTTTATCTTTCTTCTTCGTCAAATTCGAGCGAAACGAATGAAAAATCCCACTCTCTTCTTATAACAGATTATCTGTTCTAAAGCGATGCGTACACGCTTCCTCGAAAGTCAAAATCATTCACTCGCGAAGAATAAGAAGAAGATAGTGTATCAATTGTACTTACCATAGTTTCCCAATCCAACAGGGCCGGTATGTATCCAATGTAGCTTAGATACGAGACCAGAGCTCAAGCTTTAGGCGTACGTAAATATCAATAAACAACTGTGTTTCTTTTTAATATTATAACAAAAGAAAAGGAACTAAGGGCTATCGGAAGCAAAATCATGGGGAGTTGAAAACTTTGGATTTTGAGGAAAAATAAATATGAGGGGAAGGGTAATTAAATTAAAGACTAATTGAGTTGAAGGGGTAATTCGTTTATTGCCAGATCAAGAAATAAGAAGATCTCCTAAGGAGTGAAGAAGCAAATCCTTGACTTCCATCCCAGAAACTAAAGTCATAACCATAACCGTTGAATTGTTGCAAACTCCAGTTTTGGCCGCCATCAGTAGTATGATAGTAGTATCCCTCAATGTCCTTGGTTATAAATGGCCCAACGGTAGGCCTTCCACCACCAACAAAGATCTCACTTATACTAATCATTTTCACCGAATGTAAAGAATATGGACCAAATAACTCTAATTTCTTTTGCCAAGTTAAACCACCATCAGTTGTAGATAAAATAACAGCAGATTGAGCATCTTCACCAGCAGCAACACAGTTCTGATCATCAAAACAATCGATTTGATTAATATAATGTTTCCCACCAGAGTTATAGACTTGTGTAAAAGTTTGACCACCATCAGTAGTCTTAAAAATTGCGCCAGGATAAGTTCCTAAGAGGTTGCGAGCAGAAATAAAGGTTATTTGAGGGGTACCATCACCTACGTCGTAGAAGACACTAAGACGAGATGTTATTCGGGCAACATTACCATTGGTAAGTTTCGCATCAGTTTGGTAAGGCCAAGTTCCTGCACCAACATACCATGTTGTTGAAGTTGGGAAAGAACCGTAACGAGCGTTAAGTCCAGTGTTAGAGTCTACTCCAAGGTCATAAGTGTTCCAGCTCACTCCTCCATCCGTTGTAACAGAAACACCGTTGACCCCATCAAATCTTCCGATTGCTGCAACTCCAGTGTTCGTTCCACGGATTGGTTGGACATCTTGGCTCACAACATCGCCGAAGGTAGCCTTCTGGAAAGTAGTACTATCCCCGAGCGGCTGACCGTAGTAGATCGCATTCGCTCCCACAACGATGATGGAACTCTTGTCTGGAGAAAGTGTGAGGTCAAAATTAATGCCATCACCTGTTGTTATCATAGATCCTGGAAGATTTGCACGATCGGCGCTGTAAAAGACGTAGCCCTTGTCACCATCATAACCAGCACCATAAACTTCATTCTTATCAGTTGCCCCTATTGAGACACCCAATAAAGTGTTCACTTGCTTCCCAGCAAACCACTCAGCATTTACAAAACTTACTAAAGATAAACCAACAACAAAAACCAAAAACATTATTGAATTGTGAACTGCGCATAACAGGGATTATAAGGAATTACTTATTAATAATAAGGGAATTACTTAACAAGAGGACGTTATTAACATACAAAGAAAATGAATAGTAACATATTCAAACAAGCTTATTCTTTTGTGGGAGTCGAAGAACGACCTAAAGAATGGCATGAAGGTAAGGATAAAGAATGGAGAGAAATTGGATGGATTGATTTTCTTTGATAGAATTAGAGGAGCAAGTGTGCCAGTATTGTCCTGCTCTCACTTACACACAACGAATTGGAGGATGTGTTACCTGTATTCTTATTGGTTTTCTCCTTTCATTAGGAAGTACCTTTCGTTTAGTACAATTAATCAAAGGAAATCCTGAACCTTTTGCGGTGATGTATACATTAGGTAATATTATTGGCATGTGCTCCACTTGCTTCCTTTATGGTCCATGGAGTCAGTTTAAACAAATGTTTGCAGCAACTCGAGTATTTGCTACTTCAGCATATTTCTTTTTTATGGGTGTAACATTATTCTTTGCCTTCTATCCAGGTGAAATCGTTTTACGTGCTTTATGGATATGTTTAGCTATTTTATGTCAATTTATCGCATTAGCATGGTATACTTTAAGTTATATACCTTATGCAAGAGAAATTGTATTTGGTTGTTGTCAAAGAACATGTTGCAATACTCAGGGTGGTTCATCGGTAAGCTATTACGATCACCAACATTGTCTAATGCCTAACTAATCCTCTCTCCCTCTCTTATTTATAGTCGGAAGATAGCTGGGGACTATTATAAATAAGGCTTGAAAGAATGAATCAATTCACTTTTTCTTTGTTTTTTGTATATATCGTTATATCATAATATATGTATATATTTCTAATATGATTATTCTCTTTTAGTATAAGGATAATATGAGAATGATCATAATAGAAGAGCGACTTTTTCACTACAATACGCATTAATACTTAATAATATCCTATAGCTACTACACATGGCTTTAGTTGATGTATATAAGTAATATAATGCATGAAAACAACAAAAAAAGAAACATAACTAATACATAATATTAATACATATTGAAATTATTTCCTAGTAATTATAACAAAATTGTGTAAATACTTTCCGATCATGCTTTGATATGATGATGTATATATTAGACTATTATTATACTATTAGTAACTGACTATCATAGTAGTTTAATTTGAACTTCCTTCATTCCTGATAGGACCTTTGACACATCCCGATTCTAACAGTATATGAAGGATATTTATATATGCAAGACATGATATAATGATATAACTGCATTTCAAGAAATTCATTGATGAATAGGATATATGCAAATATCACGTAAAACAAAAAAAACAAATTAAAAAAAAAAAATGAAGAAAGGAACAAACTGCATGGAAAGAACAGAAAAATAAAGGTTTCGTTCAATTTCATCATCAATACTTGAAGGAGTAAGATATCTTTTAAAGTAGTAGGCATCGAGTAGGATCATCATCAGAATCTCTTCGATTGTATTGATGAGTTTGTCGTTCAGCAGAACGCTTTCTCGCCTCACTTTGTTTTCGTGCTCCATTTCCTCGTTTCTGACTCTGTGCAAGTGATTGAGGGACAGGAGGAGTCTTTTGAATCGAATGATGACGACCTTGTGTCTGTGGTGGTGATAAACCAGTCACAAAAGAAGGAAGATCACTACTATTACTCTTACTACTATTTTCGAGAGATACTCTACTCATACTAATACCACCTTGTTTTTCCATTAAACTTTGCGTCCATGGATTTTCTATCCCATATAATCTTAATGCAATATCCACGCACTTAGCATAAATTTGATATGCTTCAGTTAATTTCATTTCTTCTTGATATAAATTACCTAAATGTTCCATAAAGATAATCGTATTTTCATGTTCTAATCCAAAGGTTGCTTTCTGAATTGTTATTAATCGTATAAATAATGCTTCTGACTTCTCATATTTCTTTTGACTTTGATAGAGTAATGCTAAATCATGTAAATACGTTAATGTTTCAGAATGATGATAACCAACACTTAACATACATCGTTCTAAACCTAATAGATAATATTCTTCTGATTGGGCATAACGTTGATTATAATAATACATTTTACCAATTTCATGGATAATAGATAATGTATGAGAATGTTCTTTACCATATTGTCTTTCAATAATATTGAAATACTCTAAATATAATGGTTCTGCTTGATAATATTTACCTTGTTGAATGTAGAACACCGCAACAGTATACAACAATGATTGTGTATCAGGATGATTGGAGCCGAATAAAGCAATACGTGTTTGCAGACAATGAAGAAAGAGTCTTTCGGCTTCTAATGGATGTTGCTGTTGTTGGTAAAACATTGCTAACATCATGGTAGCTTGTAACGTATCATTATGATCAGGACCATTCTCTTGACGTTGAATATCAATCGTTTCCATAAATAAAGCCTCAGCTTCATGGAATCGCTGTTGTTGTTGATAAAGCATTGCTAACTTCTGTATTGATTCTAACGTTAATGTATCCATGGATCCTAATGTTTCTCTTCGACCGTTTAAACATTCTTGATAATAAAATTCTGCTTTCTTCTTTTCATTATGATGATAATAATGATCAGCTAGTATATCCATTGCTAATAATGTATCCGGATGATGCGGTCCAAGTGATTCAGATAATGAATCTAATGATTCAAAGAATAAATGTTCAGCATCTTCATGTCTACCAGCATTTGTAAAGATTATAGCAAGTTTATTCATTGCTTGTATTGTCTTCGGATGATTATCACCTAATGTTTGACGATATTTTTCTAAACAATCTTCTGCTATACCTTCAGCTTTCATAAATTCACCAGTGATTTGATAGATATTTGCTAATTCTTGTAATAATGATAATGTATCAGGATGATTCTCGCCAAATACAACTTTTAGTCGAGTACATGCTTCAAAATATAATAATTTTGCTTGATCATAACGTTCTTCATCTTGATATAATAGGGCAAGGGTATGTATGGTATGCATTGTGTCGGGATGATCATAACCTAAAACTGTTTTACGTTTATTGAGGAGTAATAATAAATATTTTTCTAATTTTAATTGATTTTTAAAATGATTTTGATAAAAATCAATTAATACGTCACCAATCTCAAGGTAATTCGTCAAAAAGGATGCAGATGATGATGTTGTGGAAGGGGATATCACTATCCCTCCTCCCGCACGTTCCTCTGATTCTGTCCGAACAACAGTGGAAGTTCCTTGTAAAGCATCATATTTATTAAATAATGTTAAATAAAGAACCTCCGCTTCAGGATATTTTCTTTGTTCAGTATAAAAATCAGCTAAATGACGAATGCATCGTAAGGTATCAATATGTTGATCACCTAGTGTCGCTCGATGACGATCTATGGCACCATTATAAAGTGCTGATGCTTTCTCTACTTCACCTTGTTTTGCTAAAATTTTCGCTAATAGATTTAATGAAGTAATGGTATCATCATGATTACAACCAATGGTTTTCTTACGTCGTTCGTAACAATCACGTGCAAGTCCTTCTGCTTGAAGGAATTTCGCTTGTTGATAATAAAGATAAGCTAAATTATACATTGTTAATAAAGTAACAGGATGATTACCACCAAGATGTTTGGTTCTTTTCTCAAAGCACTCTTGATAAAACAATGCAGCTTGTTCGTATTTCTGTAAATTTTGATAAGTATTCGCTAAATTAGCAATTGTTATTAATAGATTCGTATGATCTAATCCAAATAAGGCTATTTTCTTTTCTAAACATTCGAATAATAAGATTTCAACTTCTTGATAATTTTCTTGATTGCCTAATAAGATAGCAAGGTTATCCATACAGGAGAGGGTGGTATAAGCGTTGACACCAAAGATTGCTTTCCGACGATCTAATTCATTCGAATAGATTTTAACAACCCAATCTCTAACTGTTTCAAATATTTTACTGTTTAAATTTTCAAATCCTATTGTTTGTCGTATCGCAGCGTGGATTTGTTTGCGATCGGAGGGGAAGGAACATTCAAGGTTCTCACACTCAATCTGACCTAACATACGCGTTAATACAAGATTGACATCATGATCTATATCAGCAATTAATTCATCATGACCTTTAGTACTTAAAACAAATTCGAAAGGAGTTTTCGTCTCAATGGAACAGAATAATTCCCAGATGCACCATCCTCTGTGCAGTGGGAAAGGGTCATTCCAAGAGGGTAAAACCATTACTGTTCGTCCAATTTCAGCAATGCCTTGTTTAAAAGTACTAACCCAAAATGCAAAAGGATGTTCGAGGTTACTTTGCTGGTAATTTGAGAAGATATCCAGCCAGAGAAAGACTTCAAGATCTCCAGCGAAAAACTCGGCTAAAGCATTTACTAAGTCCATAAAACGACTTTTCCATGCATGAGAGACAAAAACACTTGCTTGTCCAACAGCCATTGGAAGCTCATTCGACAAATACTCGCAATAAGAACACTTGGCAGGCGATGTCACAGGCTTGATGAACTTTTCAAATACACCAGCCGTTGTCGCCTGATCGATCTCTTCTGGTGGTAGTTGCTTACTCCAATTCAGGAGATATGAAAGTTTCACCCCCAATGGTGAGAAAACTTCTTCTTGATTGCTCATGTTTTTTTGCGTTGTTTTGAAGTAAAGAGAAGAGATAGAGTCGACTCCAATCCTAGAAGAGTCGACTCTTTGGTGACCCAAATGATTGTGCTCATTTCGTCTTATTTAAAGCCATGTTTTGGAATTTAGTAAGTGTGCAAGGTTTCAACATAAGTGTATATACAAATACAAATGAAAGAAAGAATGGAAGAGGGCAAACCAATAAAATCAACGTGGTATATTCAACTTATACGCGGATGAATGATACGCAAAGCTTCTCCCTTACCACTTCCGTGTACAAATTAAGAACGAAAGGAGAAAAAAGAAACATTCCCAAATGAATACAATATTTCATGAAAAACCAAAAGAGACAAAACTAATAACACCTAAAGGAAAAAAACAAAAATAGATAAAAATCCCTGCATATACTAGTCTGGAATAAAGTCACAATTTCGATCAGGATTCGAGAAAGAAGCCAAACGACACGTCAACCTACGAACGCCCAAAAATATAATTACTTTTCTTCTTCTTCTACTCTCATTCATCCTATCAACCTGATATTACGTGTAAATCTAATTTTATTAGTAATTTTTATTTTGTTTTCTTTTACTCTAATATTAAGATCCCACTGATCGCATTTTGGTATCAGTGATCTGTATGCCACGCCCATCCTCGTCATTAATCTCATGCTAATTGACCCAAATTTACATTATTGTACAAGAAGTAGGTCTTAAAGAGGACAAGCGCGCAGAGAGAGAATGCATTGATCCTTCCAGAGAAAATCTCGCGCTTCGTCTCGATTCAAGGCTAAATCGATGTTCGAAGATATCATCATCTGCTTTACGTACCAACCGTAACCTATCTCGCTCAACCCACAATGAGCCGGATGACAGGACTTTACCAAGACAGTATCGATTATTTCTAATTTTCTTCACCTTTGATTCCAACCAAGCACCAGGAACATTAACACCACAACACCATAACTCGACCACATCACCCACTTCAATTTTCTCAACTGTGTTTGCAGCCACAGTCCAGCGTAAGCGATTGCGAGGCACCCATTCGTCCCATCGGCTTTCCCAGCCAGGATAGCGGATCTTATACTTTCCTTGACCCCTGTGCTTGTCAACGACTTCTGCCACCCACCAGGCTAATCCTTGATACACATCTTGAGTCTCAAGACGAAACTTTCCTTTCCAAGCAACTTCAATTTTATCTCCAATTTGTGGATCCTCTAATCGATTACGATAGGATACAATCATAGGAATGGAAGGCGAAGGAAGGGCACCAGGATTGTTCAATAAGAACTTTCTGCGATACAACTGCTTCCATAAATCATTATGCGCAGCAACACGAGACCATTCTAAACAAACGCAAAGAATTTTTGCTAAATCATTCGCAGGAAGCCAAAGAATAATTTCATAAAGAAGAACAGTCGGGAAGTTTGTGAAATAAGAAGTATCAAAGAACTTTAATGTAATTGCAATGGTCTCTTTAAATAAATCACTAGACCAAATATGTCGATTTTTCTTTAACATTTTCACGGCATTTTCATAATCTGCTTTACAAAATCTCATTCGATCACTTCGATCAATATCTTGTAATACTGTGCGAACACTTCGCAAGCATTCTACCACCTATTAACATGGAAACTCACATTTGTGAAGATTAAAATCTTCACATTTCACTTACCTCAAAGACGGAAGTTGCATGCTTCAACTGTTGCATGGATACACTCCATAGAGAACCTATGGGAAGATAATAAGATACAAGTCGGGAATCCGAGACGCGGCAGCACGCACTTACCAATAGAGTTACTCGGAATCATATAAGGTGATTTCGCTCCCACGGACGAGGTATCAGTTGACGGGGAAGCAGTGTCTTTCGATGACGAAGCAAACCTCTCTAATCTTGGTGGACTCAAATACATTCTTTATCAATTAATACAAACAATAAATACAAATACAATTAAAAAATACACTCAGTAGAAAAAAGTACAACTTAAGTCATTCAAAATTTTAACACTCTCGATCAATCACCATTTGTCTAACAGAAATGATAATTGGATTTTGGTTGTAGGTGTTAACACACTCTCAAAATGAAAATGAAATCACAAGCAATAGTCTCAACACAGAGTTGAATTCTTCAATCAACTAGTCTACTCGTAGTAGTGATTGGTAATTCGAGTATGATCAATCAATCAAGGAGGAGGAAGGAATTGTTATCCCAGGTACCGCTATTGAATGTTTCTCTGTCTCGTAAGTGAAGTTGTTGATTCCGGATTTGAAAAATCCTTCAATTTTCCGGGAAATCGAGATGTCAAGATGGGCTTCGGGGCAGGAACGGGGCACTGCTTGTTTGGGAGTGATGTTGTAAAATAAAAAGATAGAAATACGTGTGTGTGTGAGAGGAGAGATAGAAAAAGGACAAGTAAGAGATTGAAGCAACGTTTCTTTGACAAATGAAATTGATTCTTGTTGCATCATTAGTGATGAAGCAGGTGCTTTTGATGTTTAGCTATTCTAAGTCTTCTGCCTTTCGTGCGAAGCTTGCGGGAAGAGGAATTTCAACGTTTCGTCCTAGAAGTACCGCGATCTCGCTGTTCCCGGCATCAATGCATGCTTCGAGACTTGGTTTCCTTTCTTTAATGTCCAGTCGTTTATTTGCATCAGCTTCTAACACCGCTTCAACCACAGCCTCTGCAGCTTCAACAATCCCAAGTACAGTCACGGGCGAATGTGCGAACACTGAAGAATGTAAACCAAAACCAATTGAATACTTTCGTGCAGATTATAAGCCAAGTCCTTACCAAATTAGCAAGATTTACTTGAACTTTGAATTGGATGAGTCTGAAACCGTAGTTACTACTCGATCTTTGTTACACCTCC
>VFQN01007023.1_pt1 | contig 12384 bp, 17 predicted proteins | sample 3512371 | NCBI WGS metagenome assembly VFQN01 (sample SAMN10412370, study PRJNA504923) | tailings metagenome | isolation source: Replicate 2 from Balatoc abandoned mine | place: Philippines: Itogon, Benguet | collected 2017-08-28
CTACCTGTCACACGACCTGTCACGCTCTGGGCGACTGCTGGGCGTCACACGCTGCCGGGCGGGCGTCACACCCTGTGGCACCCTACCTGTCACGCTGCTAGGCGTCACAAGACAGGGCCACGAGATGCTTTTCCTAGTGATCCTGGCTTGACAACTGGGAAGTACTTGTATATGTTGTGTTCTCGGCCAACAGCGGCAGTGGTGGAGACGTGGAGAGTCAGCACCAAGATTAGTGACATTCATGGCTCGTAATGTCAGTACCGGCACATGTGGAGCGGTAGAGTTCGCGGCGAGCAGTGGAAGTGTTAAACGCGTGCAAGTAGCGCTTGTTGCTGACGCTACCGTTCTGACGCTGTGGCCCCGCTGCACACGAGTGTGCCAGCCTACCCGGCATGCATGTCTTGGCTTTGTGCCCCGCCCACAGGCAGTGGGCGCAGTCGTCCTGTGCAAACGTGATTATCAAGATGCACACATGCATTTACAGCAGGCTGACACTTTGTGCTGACTGATGGCTGCGACCCGGACCGGTGTTTTGACCCCTGTCAGCTGGGGCGCGTGCCACGGCGGCTTCGCTCGGTACGTTCAAGGTGATACAATTTACACCAGACAAAAAAACAAGCCGAGGTGATACAATGTAGTACCGACTGACATTGAGTGACTGGTTGTCTAAAGAATGAATCTTGTAATAGCCATTCTCTGGCCTACCCTTGGGCAACAACGCATTCACATGTCGGCCAGCTCCCACATTGCGCAGTGCGCAGGCGCAGCACACTGCAACGGAGCGCCTACGCCCTTGCTCCACCTCCGTCCGATGCATCCGTGCACATGCCAACAACCAACCTCAACTTGTGCAGACGTGCGCCAGCAGCAGCAGCAGCAGCAGCAGCACGGCCCATCACCGAGCGAGCGGACTTACCCGGCCACCAGAACCCAACCCATGTGAATGAGATGCGTGCCGTGTCCAACAGCTGCAATACAATGAACCTTAATACACAACGCCAGCAGGCGCCCATACACAAGGCCTACAGGGGCAGTGCCACAGCGGACGTGGAGTGCATCACCAACACCCAACACATCTCTTGGCGCACTTGTCAGCGCCGCTGTTATGATACAGTACGCAAACGCTCACGCCGCTGAGCACGTGGGCTCCTTGAGCAGGGCGATGTCGTAGCGCCACCTGCTGCCCTTCTCCAGCACCGTCACGTTGACGGTTCCAGAAGCGCCGTTGAAGATGCCGGTGCCGCCCACCACAGGGTTGTAGAACGTGGCGTTCTGGTGGCATTGGCAGCAGGTGCGTGCAGCGTCGCGCGCAGTGTAAGATCAAATACAGGCCAGCCCTAAGCCAGGGAGACGGAGAGCGACGTCCTGGTACCTGCCAGTGCACTTGTGCGTGCGGTGGCTTGTGAAACCGGCCCCATAACGTTACGAGCATTCGACGACACCACTTGCCGCCGGACGTACGCAGCAAGCCCATGCCCCCCTGCCCGGGCTGCGAGCGCGTGTGCTACCATCCTGGTGGACGGCACACCCCTAGGCACTGTACGTACAACAAGCAATGCGTACGTCATCTGCCTACCGGGTTGTCGAGGAAGGGCCCAAGGAAGGCGATGTCGCCGTACGTGCCAAACTGTGGTGAGGGTCGGGAGGGCGGGGACAACATAGGAGGGGCATCTACGCGGTCCGTGCGCACACAGGCACGGCCGTAGGGAACGAATATCGCTGTGCGCGCCTGGCTAGCAGCATAGGGCAAGTATGTGTGGACTTGACCCCGCCACCGCTGGAACCCCGTAGAGCTCAAGGCTGCAGTCCCTATCGCACACGTGGCTCCTTACCACGATGGTGTTGGTGCAGTAGCCCAGCGACTGGGTGGGGTCGGCGGTGAGGGTCATGCACACGCTGGTCACGTTGCCAACCTGCAGTCACGAACGGCAATACACATAGCACGTGCGCACAGTTGATACCAGTATTCGTCTGCATGTGCGAGCAGCTGGTACCGGTACCGGTACGCTGGTGACGTTGCCAACCTGCAGCACCCAGGGCGCGTGTACGGTAAGCAGTGCAGGCGGGGGTACCGGTGCTTGTCAGGTACTCGTCCGCACATACAGGTCAACATACAGCAGTACGGCCGTTGGTTGCCTGCAGGGCCGACAGGTCTCAGGTAGGGGCTTTGCCGGCATGGGTCGTGAAGGCCCCCGCCGTCACTTGTACTGGCAGCATCCGCACCCGCGGTCAACACCCGGTGAGCTGCTGTACGACATTGTTCAATCAACTGCTTTTCGACAGCCATCCTAGAACGAGCTCTTGCTGCATACAGCCAGCCGGCGGCTACACCACCCCGTCCCGCACTGCCCGACTGCGCCAGGGGTGCGGAGTTGCTTTGGGGAGCTCACTTGAGCCCCGCTCCGCCCCTGTCCTGCCTGTCATGTCCCACCCATGCCCCATTGCATGTCGTACGCCTTGCCTGTCCCCTCGCCCCTTTCTGACCTTCCCTCACCTCGCTTTCCTACTCACTCACTCCCTACACCAGCCCTTCTCTTCTTTGCTCTTTAACTCCCCGTTCCCGAGCTTTGTCGTCAGCCCTCCTCGCGCCCGTCCCAGCCCCAGCCTGCCTTCCCACGCCTGCTGCACCCTGCCTCGCTGTCTTGTTTCGCCTTTTTACCTTTCCTCTGACCACTAACGTTTTTGTTGCCTCGTGCTGTCCGCTCCTGCTGCTTTCAGGTCAGTAACATCGGGGATGGGCGCGCGTTTGGGACTGTGCTGGCTTGCACCCGTTGCGGGACCATAGGCACGAGGTCGCATTCAGCCGCTAGTTCAGCCTCAGCTTACAGCCTCAGTCTCAGCGGGTTGTTTCGGGTTGGGTCGTGTTTCGCAGCCCGCCATTCAGCTTGCAGGGCAGCACAGCGTTTACTGGGACGTTCAGGTAATATTTGTCGTTCTTGCTCTCCGTTCGTCAACCAACTCGCTCTTTTCGTGCAGGCACTAGCGTTTCCGTGCTTCCCTGACACCTCACACGGCTTCCTCGCGTTTTACGCGTACCCACATCCCTGCACACGCTGTTGCACGTCCCGCACAGCGCTACCGCAGCCCTGCCATCCGCCACCACAACATCTCATGCACTTCTCGTCACAGACTTAGTCCGCTTTCGCTCCCTCATCTTCCCTTGCGCCGTACACACGCGCCCGCCCCAAGTCCCCCACCCTCCCATTGCGCGCCGCCTCCAAGCCCTCCCCCCGCCCTCCTTTCCAGCATCTGAGCTCCTCCCCCAACCCCCTCCCCTCAACCCTCATTTCCGCCTGTACACGTTGACGAATGTGGCCCCCCCGTTGCGCGCCACCTTGAGCCCCTCCTCGCTGCTCTTGTCCAGCAGCCCCGCCGCGGGGTCGGCAGCCAGCTCCTCATCGGAGACACGCTCGAACAGCGGGTGGGACTCGAGCTTGGAGCGCTGTAGGGTGGAAAGGGTTGGCGCATTCATGCATTCATAATGGACCGTATAAGTAGGTGTATTGTAATATTTGGTGTCGTTATCGGTAGGCCGGCGGCTGTGTCGGCCGCCAGGTCCTCATCCGACACCCTCTCAAACAGCGCGTGCGACTCGAGCTTGGAGCGCTGCGAGACGGCAGGGCGAGGGGACAGGACAGGACCACAGGGTGTTGCATGCAGCCGTGATTGTCACGTTGAGCGGTGTCGTTTCGTCAGGGTAAGCAGCCCCGCCGCCGCGGGGTCAGCCGCAAGGCCTTTGTCCACGACACGCGCTCGAACAGCGGGTGCGACTCCAGCTTGGAGCGCTGCGGGGTGAAAACGGTTGGCGCGTTAAGGGTACGCACACGTCATGCGTTAATAACGGACCGTAGAAGTTGGTTATTGTAACATTGGGTGTCGCTATCGGCAGGCCGGCGGCGGGGTCGGCCGCCAGCTCCTCGTCGGACTCCCTCTCAAACAGCGGGTGCGACTCCAGCTTGGAGCGCTGCGGGGTAGACAGGGGTGGCGTGTTTCGGGTACGCACACGTCGTGCAGTCATAATGGGCTGTAGGAGTTGTTGAATTGTTATTGTGGGTGTTGTGGTGGGCGGGCGGGCGGGCGGGCGGGTGGAAGCAGGGTGTAGGGGTGCGTGAGGTATGCAGGGGATCGGCCCACAGGGCTGCCCTGTGCTGCAACAGCGCATGTGTGGCGTATGAAGGTGCAGGTGCACACGTGAGGGTCTGGGAGCGTAGGTGGCGCCGCGCCCGCCATGCGCCCCATATGAAGCTGACACAAGGTAACGCACGTCCGTGATGGTGTACCGCCACGTGGCCACATGATCATACGCAGACGCCCGTATAATGAAAAACACACAAATCATTCTTATTGCATCATATATACAGTTGCATTAGACATGTATCCTACTCACCATCCACTCCCCCAGCTCCGGCACGTCTGTGATGGTGTAAAGCCACATGACCAAAGGACCACACGCAGACGCCCATATAATAAAAAGTATATAGAATATACACATTGCGTCAAATATGTATTGGATAACTCACCATCCACTCTCCCAGCTCCGGCACGTCGGTGATGGTGTAAAGCCACGCGCCGGGGGCAAGCAGGTGGGCGTACTCTGGGGGAGCAGGGAAGGGGGGGCAGCAGAAGCATGTGTATTAGCAGCAGCCAGCATACACACAGTAATATGGGTAGGCCAGCAGGTGGGCGTACTCTGGGGGAGCAGGGGGGGAGGGACATCAGGAGCATGTGTATTAGCATCAACGAACATGTACACAGTGTCATCGGTAGGGCAGCAAGTGGGCCAGCAGGTGGGCGTCCTCTGGGGAAAAACGGGTAGGCGGCTGGGAGTAGTTGCCTCTTCTTACAAACAGTCGCACGTGGTGTGTGGGCTAGCAGTGGTAGGCCAGCAGGTGGGCGTACGGTACTCTGAGAGGACACGTTCCACACACACAAGCGAAGCAGCATGCTAGGATGGCCGCCGCTGCGCCCCGCCACCTTGCGTTGGTTCCAGGGACCCACACATCATACCGCGTAACCCACAAGCCCGCCTGGGCACATGCCTCTGAGGCGCTGCCCTACAACCTGGACCACACGCCACTGTGTACCTTGCCGCCGCCTGACGTGCCGCAAGCCCTTTACAAGCAGGGCCTCGGCCACCAGGGTATCGTCCGACGGCATGCCGACATGCCCCAGCATCATTGGGTGGCACGTCCGCCTGTCATCAGGGCGATACCCTGGTGGCCGAGGCCCTGCTTGTAGGGGGCTTGCAGCACCGCACTCGGCGGCAAGGTGCACAGTGACATGAGGTTCAGGTTGTAGGGCAGCGCCTCAGAGGCGTCTGTCTAGGCGGGCGGCGGTTATGCAATACCATATGTGGGTCGCCGGAACAGAGGCAACCGGTTACACGTGGCGTGTGCGTGTGTGTTAGCGGTGGTGGGCCAGCACGTGGGCGTACTCGGCCACGCACGTTTCACAGAAAGGACACGTTTCACACAGGAGCAGAGCGGCACGCCAGGACGGCCACCGCCTCGCCTTCCCTTCGCAAACTTAGGGCATTAAGAACTTCGTTAACCCTGTGTTGACACCAGCCAGGCAGAGAAATCCCTGTTAAACACCTGTTACGCATACAACCCGCTTCACAGCTATACACCAAAGCACGACGGACCAGTCATCGAGATCTTTCAGTAACAGGCGCCAAGAAGCTTCGCAGCTTATGCGCTGCACCTCCTCAACATGTCGACCCTACGTCTTTCACGAGACGGCACTGGCCGGCATTGTGCGGCAGTCCGGCGATGAAAGGCGGAGAGTCGACGTGTCAAGTAGGTGCAGCGTAGGAGCTGCGAAGTTTCCTGATGCCTGTTGCTGAAAGATCTCGATGGCTGGTCTACAAGCAGGGCCTCGGCGACCGGGTCGTCCCAACGACAGGTCACGCATTCCACCCTTGCCCTGCCCAGCCAGCCCAACAGTTAGCGCGCTTCTGCTCTGGAAGCGTGTGTGCGCTTCTGGCAACAGCCAAGCAAAAGGAGTTTTGTCGCTTGTAGGAAAGCGGGGCCTTCTGTCCCTATTTTTCCTAGGCAAGTACGATGATGATGCCCGGTGTGGGGCGGGATGCAGTGCGGTAGGTGCGGTGCAAAAGCGATACAGGAGAAAAGGACCTGGCGAAGGAGCTGCGTACGCCCTGCCCTGCCCCGCCCGTGTCTTTCCCGCCGCCCCACAACCGCCCGCCCCCACCCACCAGAACCTATGCCCCTAAACGGTTGCCACCCCCACCCCTGTACGTACTCCCCCTCTCCCTGCACAACCCCGACCACACGCCACTTTGTGCTTCGTTGCCGTCTGAGGTGCCGCAAGCCCTCTACAAGCAGGGCCTCGGCGGCCAGGGCCGCGACATGCAACACGCCGCAACCGGTGCGGTGCGCACGTCGCCAGTCGGTGACATGCTGCATGTCGTCGTCCGGACGGCCCTGGTGGCCGAGGCCCTGCCGGTAGAGGGCTTGCGGCACCTCACACAGCTGCGAAGCATCGAGGTGGCGTATGGTTGAGGTTGTACCGCAGTGCCCCAGGGGCGTCTGTCCAGGCGGGCGGCGGTGAATCGCTATGATGTGTGGGTCGACGGAACCAACGCGAGGCGGTGAGACGCGGCGGTGGCCGTCCCAGCGTGCTGCTTTGCTGGTGTGTGGCAGAGTACAACCTCAAGCTGCTTGAAGGGGGCTTGCGGCAGCTCAGGCTGCGGCGAAGCACAAGGCAACGAGTGGTTGAGGTTGTGCGGGAGAGCCTTGGAGGCGTCTCCTAGGTCCGGGCGGGCGGCGGTTATGCGGTATGACAAGCGGGTCGCCGGAACAGAGGCGAGGTGGCGGGACGCGGCGGTGGGACGCTGCAGCAAGCCCTTTGCCAGCAGGGCCCCGGTGGCCGGGGCCGCGTCCCAACGCCATGCCGGCATGCCACACAACCGGCGCCAGCCGTGCCGTGGCAGTCAGCGGCCCGCCCGTATCCATCGACAGTCACATCTTCATTCCCCTCGACACCTGCGGTGTACGGCAAGATTGTAGCTCGGGCGTGACCGCGCATCAGACCCGACCAGGTGACGGGGCACACCCTGCCCCGCCCCACCCGTGTCTTTCCCGCACGCTAACCCACACCTACACCAACACCAACACCAACACCCGTGCACACCCGTCACCTGTCAGCAGCCCATCCACAGCTTGCAGCCGCAGCCTGCCTCGTGTTTGCTTAGTTCTCAGCGCTGGACACGCCACTTGCCTCGCCCCCCACTAGTCCTGCTTTACAGTACGCTACTGCGTCCCCGAAATTGCATCGCTACCCACCTGTCAGTAGGTGCGTGTTCATGGTGCTGCGTGTGGTCGACGTTGTTGTTGACGGCCCTAACCCACACCAACACCCTAACCCACACCAACACCAACATCCGTGCACACCCACCTGTCCGCAGGTGCGTGTTGATGATGCTGTGGCGGTGGTTGTCCCTAACCGATTGCCACTGCGGCCTGCGTGCTCCCTTCCCCCTCCCGACATCCCACCAAGCCCCGACCCCCTTGTCCCAGCTTGGTCGCTTCGGGCTGGGTTTAACAGCTGTATTCTTGACTAAACTACGGTAGAGTGGAAACCACCCACCTGGCCCCATGCCCCAAACCAGTTGCCACCCCCGCAACACACGCCCTTTCACCCTGGTGTACCCCCAACGCTCATATCCGACTGGGTTTAAAGCTTTGTACCTTGCTAGGGCGGGAACCTTCTTTGGGCGATTATTCTATAGTATTATGTAAATAGTACAATAGATCTTTGCCGCCCCACGCCTCTCCCCCAACCGGATATGGGCAGGTGCTTGTGTGTTAGTGATGCGGCGTACCTAGCCACACCACACCTATCCAAAACACCGTCGCTTGACACGTTTGGCGCCACCCCTCCCCAACACATCCGCGCGCGTTACTAGTCCCTCCTTACTTGTAATCCGTTCCCACCTAGATTCAGTGACATCACCCAGACTCGGCTTGCTTTGCTAACCGCTACTCGCAGTTGCCATGCTTCCGGCTTCCTCCCAGAACCTGTCTGCGATATGCTCTTGTCATCCCGTGCACCCAAACGAACCTGTGAGCACGTGCGTGCTGGTCATGCGGCCTACCCCACGCAACACAGAGTCACATAACTCTACTACTTACTTCTGACGCCCTCCCTCCCTCCCTCCCTCACACACGCACACACTCATCCCTACCTGTGAGCAGGTGCGTGTTGATGATGCGGCGGCGGTGGTTGGCTGTCTTGAAGTGCGGGTCCTGCGGGGGGGGGGGGGCGCGGGGAAGGGGGGGGGGGAAGTGGGTGTGTATTAGCGGCAGGCGGGCGGTCTTCAGCGGCAGGGGTGGGTTGCAGGGAAGGTTTCAGGTGCCGTAATAGCAAGGCGTACGTTCGGGTCTGGAAGTGCGGGTCCTGCGGGGCGGGAGGGATTTTGGGATGTGTATTAGGGGCAGGTGGGTGTGTGTTAGGGGCAGGTGGGGGTCGCAGATGGGCTGAAGGGCGGTGATGGCAAGGCGTGCGTTCGGGTCTTGAAGAGCGGGTCCTGCGGGGCGGACGCGGGGAGGGGTGGGGGTGGAGGGTTGTGTATTAGGAACATGCGGGCGTATTGTCCTCTTGACTGTGCCCTGAAACATGCGTTGTGCCTTCCCTCAGCGCATCCTGCTACACGCGGGCGTGTATAGCGACTAGCGTGGATTTGGGGGATGACAAGGGGATGGCAAGGGGATGGCAAGGCGTGCGGCTGGCGGTCTTGAAGTGCGGGTCGTACGGGGCGGGCGGGTGGGGGTCTGGAGATGTGTATTAAGTTGTGTATTAAAATGCAATACGTGTATTAAGGACCTGCGGGTGTGGTGACTTGAGGCCAGGAGCTATTCGTGGGCGCGGTGATGGCACGGTGTGCGTTAGCGCCTCGGCGGCCCAAAAGTGCGGCCTACGAGTTGCATCCTGTATGCCGCTATGTGAACTTACCGGGAAGATCATCATGCAATTTCCGTCCTCCCACATGTTTTATTTCCTTGCGATTTTGTCCCTGAGTTTTTCCGAACGGACTCACCGGGAACAGGAAGAACATCTTCTGCAGCTGCCCCTTTGCGAAGTAGTTGGGTAGGTACTTCATGGCGTTGGTGCGCATGACGGACGCGTTGCCGTAGCGCCCGGGCTGCTCGTGCCGCAGCGCCGCTGTGGAAGGGGGGCACAAATAGGGTGTTGCCTATTAAAACAATATGAGCTACATGGTTCATGTGCGAATATTCTAGGTTCATCCGCTTCGAAATGTGTGTTCGCAGCGCAGCACAGCCGTAGCGCCCCGGTGCGTGGGGTCGCAGCACATGGGCACAGCTGAGCGCGGGACAGCACAGCTGAGTGCAGGGAAAGGGACGAAACCTGTGCATACATGTGCATGCACATATAATCGAGTCGGTTACCCCCATCGGCTGTGCCCCATGTCGCGGGCTACCCCTGCTCATGAGCCATGACTTCTCCCACCGCTCTGCCCCCTGCCCACCAACCAAGCCATCCCCCGATCACATTTCGCCTTTTCATCAATCGTCCTTATGGGCCCCTGGCTCTCCGGACGTACCCTATTGGGGTCTGTAACCGTAACTGTAGCTGTAACCTTTGCGTGCAAGCGCTCACCGTTCAGCCCTCACCGTGCACGCAAGGGGTTGTCCCCTCCCTGCCCAACCCCTCAACCACCCACACCCCAACTACTCTGCTGCTGCTCGTGTGGCCCCCAGCCGTCCCCATCCGCCTCCCACCAACTCTCTGCTCCCCGGCCGACCCACCCACCCCACAGTGCAGCCTATCTGATCCGGAACTCCAATCCTGCTCCGATACGTCCCCAACGATGCGTCAACCACCAACCAACCTTGCCTTGTAGGCAGGCAAGGAGACGATTCAGGCCACATGAGTAGCACACGTAGCACACACCCGTACTACACGTGCGAGGGGCCCTCTCAGCGCGAGCTTGGACCTGGACCTGAGCTTCCAAGCACCCGCGAAGCCCGTGCCTCACCCAAAGCCGTAACTAACACACACCCGTAATACACATGTACGCGTGAGCTTGGACCTGGACCTGAGCCGCGAAGCACCCGCGATGCCCATGCCTTGCCTCACCCAAACCCCGCTCAACGCAACAATCAGCCCAGCCGGATGCGGCCGCCAGCATGCCCCCGTCGCCTCATCGCCCCCAGCCCACCCTGTGGCAGCCCGCATCTTCTTGTAGGCTACCTGCTCCCAGAGAGGCGTCTTTGGCTGCATATCACAGTACGAGATTCCACGCACGTCTGGGTAGATGCCCGTACAGAGATATGCAGCCAAGAACGCCTCTCTGGGAGCAGGTGGCGCTACAAGAAGATGCGGGCTGCCATAGGGTGGGCTGGGGGCGATGAGGCGACAGCAAGAATGCTTGTGCCGGCCCCCGGCTGGGCTGATTGTTGCGCTGAGCGGGGTTTGGGTGATGCACGAGGCATGAGGCACCCACCCCCCGGGAGCACATTCGCCTTTGCGTGCAAGCCCTCGCCGTTCAGCCCTCACCGTGCACGCAAGGGTTGCCCCTTCCCTGCCCAACCATCCACACCAGCTACTCTGCTGCTGCTCCTGTGGGCCCCAGCCTTCCACTTCCGCCTCCCGCCAACTCCTCGCTCTCCCCGGCCCTGCCCGGGCGACTCACCCACCCCACAGTGCAGCCTATCTGATCCGGCACTCCACACACAGATCCGTACCCAATGACGCGCCAACCACCAACCAACCTCGCCTTGTCGGCAGGCAAGGAGACCACTCCAGCAGCTGCTCCAAGGTTACGCTCCCCGCCCCCCTGGACCGTACCCGTTCCCGTGCCGTACTACCCACCGCCACAGTACGCATGCACCCACCGTGTCGCCGCCCGCCCACGCACTTATGCTGTTGCTGGCCACAGGGAGCCGCAGCGCACACACCCCTAACACACATGTACGCGGAACCCACCCGCTCGAGCTTCAAGCTGGCCCTGAGCTGAAAAGCACCCGCGACATCGCGCACGCCCTGCCTCGCCCAAACCTCGCTCAGGACGCCACCCAGCCGGGCCGGATGCCACCGCAAGAATGCTTGCTGTCGCCTCATCACCACCAGCCCACCCTTGGAAGCCCGCCGTTTCTTGTAGCGCCACCTGCCATCCGAAAAAGTTTCGTAGCCGCATATCACGGTACGAGGTTCCACGCACGTCTGGGTAGATGCCCGTATGGAGATATGCGGCTAGGAAACTGTTTCGGACGACAGGTGGCGCTACAAGAACAGCGGGCTGCCACGGGTGGGCCTGGGGCGACGAGGCGACAGCAAGCATGCTTGCGTCGGCCTCCTGCTGGGCTAGGTGTTGCCCTGTGTCTCCGGCTCCCACCAATCACCCGGCCGACTCGCCCACCCCACAGTGCAGCCTATCTGATCCGGTACTCCGATACGCCCCCCATGGGCGCGTCAACCACCAACCAACCTCCTGCCTTGTCGGCAGGCAAGGAACGATACTACTTCAGCACTGAATCAGCTGCTCCACATAGTCATGCTCCCCCCCAAGGACCGTTCCCGTTCCCGTGCTGCTGCTGGCCACATGAGGACACACGTAGCACACCCGTAGCACACATGCAAGGATTTGGTTGCTGGCTCGGTTGCTGGCCACATGAAGCTGCGGTGCACACCCCCAACACACATGTACGCGGAACCCATCCGCGCGAGCTTCGACCTGGACCTGGGCTGCCAAGCACCCGCGACATCGCGCACGCCTTGCCTCGCCCAGCCCTCGCTCAGGGCAACACCCAGCCGAGCCGGATGCCGCCGCAAGCATACCCATGCTGTCGCCTCACCGCCACCAGCCCACCCTTGGCAGCCCACCTTCCTTGTAGCGCCACCTGCCATCCGAAAAAGTTTCGTGGCCGCATATCACGGTACGAGGTTCCACGCACGTCTGGGGTAGATGCCCGTATAGAGATATGCGGCTAGGAAACTGTTTCGGATGGCAGATGGCGCTACAAGGAAGGTGGGCTGCCAAGGGTGGGCCTGGGGCGACGAGGCGACAGCAAGCGTGCTTGCGTCGGCCTCCGGCTCGGCTGAGTGTTGCCCTGTGTCTCTGGCTCCCACCCATTACCCGGCCGACTCGCCCACCCCACAGTGCAGCCTACCTGATCCGGTACTCCGACCCGTCCCCACTGACGCGGCAACCACCAACCAACCTTCTGCCTTGTCGGCAGGCCAGGAACGAGACTACTTCAGCACTTGATCAGCTGCTCCACATAGTCATGCTCCCCCCCCCCCCCCCCCCCCCCCCCCCCCCACTCCCCCCCCCCCCTTCCCCCCCCGTCCCCCCCCCCCCCCTCCCCCCCGCGCCCCCCCCCCCTCCCCCCACTCCCCCCC
>VFQN01007025.1_pt1 | contig 12383 bp, 14 predicted proteins | sample 3512371 | NCBI WGS metagenome assembly VFQN01 (sample SAMN10412370, study PRJNA504923) | tailings metagenome | isolation source: Replicate 2 from Balatoc abandoned mine | place: Philippines: Itogon, Benguet | collected 2017-08-28
TCGGCCGCGGCCCGATGAAGGAGACGAGGCTCATCACCAGCTCCTCGCGGATCGGGTCGATCGGCGGGTTCGTCACCTGCGCGAAGTTCTGCTTGAAATAGGTGAACAGCAGCTTCGACTTGTCCGACATGGCCGAGATCGGCGTATCGGTGCCCATCGAGCCGACTGCCTCCTGCCCTGTCGTCGCCATCGGTGACATCAGGATCTTGGTGTCTTCCTGGGTGTAGCCGAAGGCCTGCTGCCGATCGAGCAGCGTCACGTCGCGGCGCGGCTCGCGCGGCGCCACGGGCTTCAGATCCTCGAGGATGATCTGCGTGTTCTTCAGCCAGTCCCGATAGGGATGCTTCGCGGCCACCTGCGCCTTGACCTCGTCGTCGGAGACGATGCGGCCTTCCTGCAGGTCGATCAGCAGCATCCGTCCAGGCTGCAGCCGCCACTTCTTGACGATGTTCTTTTCCTCGATCGGAAGCACGCCGGCCTCCGACGCCAGGATGACCCGATCGTCGTCCGTGACGATGTAGCGCGCGGGCCGCAGACCGTTGCGGTCGAGCGTCGCGCCGATCTGGCGCCCGTCCGTGAAGGCGACCGCAGCCGGCCCGTCCCACGGCTCCATCAAGGCGGCGTGATATTCGTAGAACGCCTTGCGGTCCGACCCCATCAGCTTGTTGCCGGCCCATGCTTCCGGGATCAGCATCATCATGGCGTGCGCGAGGCTGTAGCCGCCCTGAGTCAGGAACTCGAGCGCATTGTCGAAGCAGGCGGTGTCCGACTGCCCCTCGTAGGAGATCGGCCACAGCTTCGAGATGTCGTTGCCGAACAGCTCGGAATCGACCGAGGCCTGCCGTGCAGCCATCCAGTTGACGTTGCCGCGCACCGTGTTGATCTCGCCGTTGTGGGCAACCATGCGGTACGGATGCGCCAGCTTCCACGACGGGAAGGTGTTGGTCGAAAAGCGCTGGTGGACGAGGATCAGCGCGGATTCGAAATCCGGATCCGACAGATCCTTGTAATAGGCGCCGACCTGGTAGGCGAGGAACATGCCCTTGTAGACGATCGTGCGCGACGACAGCGAGACGCAGTATGCGCCGACGTCCTTGTTGTCGTGCTCCTGGTAGAGCCGCCCGGAAATCACCTTGCGCAGGATATAGAGCCACCGCTCGTACTCGTCGTCGGACGAGACATCGGCCGGCCGGCCGAAGAAGACCTGCCGGTGCACCGGTTCGGCGGCCGCGATGTCGGGCGCCTTCGACAGCGACTCGTTGTCCACCGGCACGTCGCGGAAGCCGATGAGCGGCACGCCTTCCGAGGCAGCACTCTCGCGGATCAGCTCCTCGACGTGGAGGCGCTTTGCCTCGTCCTGCGGCATGAACCAATGGCCGACGGCATACTGGCCGACCGGCGGAAGCTCGATGCCCTGCGCCGCCATTTCGCGGCGGAAGAACTTGTCTGGGATCTGGACGAGCACACCCGCGCCGTCACCCATCAGCGGATCGGCCCCGACCGCACCACGATGCGTCAGGTTTTCAAGTATGAATAGCCCGTCCTTGACGATCTGGTGCGACTTGACGTTCTTCATCTGCGCGATGAAGCCGACACCGCAGGCGTCGTGCTCGTTGCGCGGATCGTAGAGGCCGATGCGGCCGGGCTGCGTTTTGACGGCGCGCGCATTGCCCTGCGTACGGGCAGCAAGCTCCGTCGTCAGAGATGGCGTCATGTCCGTCATCGCTTCATCCTCCTGTTCGATCGGGGAATCGGTCCCCGCACCCATCGCGCGCAAGGCCGGAATGGCGCGATGATACGCCAATTCCGGCCATCGTAACGACGATAATTAAGACAGTAGTGCTGTCCTAAATTTTGTATGGCAGAAATCTGGCGGCCACACAAGACCGAATTGCAAAGGATGGTGTCAGGCCGCGTATTTTTGATGCAAGGGAATGCGGATGCCAGAAATTTTCTTTCGTTTGAGGCTGCCGAGCCCAAATGCCGCACCTCCCTGCAAGTCGGCGCACGGCACTCCCGTGAGGAAAGACGCTTGCGCAAGACGATCCGTACGAACAGTGTCCGGCCGCATTGCAGAACAGGGCCTGGCATGATCTTTTCCTCCGACAACTGGGCAGGCGCCCACCCCTCCATCGCGCAGAGCCTCGTCAAACATGCCGGTGGCTACGTGCCGGCCTACGGGGCGAGTGACCTCGACAAGACGGTCGACGCCACGTTCAGCCGGATTTTCGAACGCGATGTCGCCGTCTTCTTCGTCGGCACTGGCACGGCGGCGAACTCGCTCGCGATGGCCACCTGCTACAGGCCCGGAGGCGTGGCCTTCTGCCATTCCGAGGCGCACATGATCGTTGACGAGTGCGGCTCACCAGAATTTCTCGCCGGCGGCATCCGGCTCTGTCCCGTGGCGGGCGCGCTCGGCAAATTCGGCCCGGATGCGCTTTCCGCAGCGATCGGGCGCTATTCGGCGCGGGTCGTTCATTCCGGCCAGCCCATGGCGGTCTCGATCACTCAGGCGACGGAAGTCGGAACCGTCTATTCGCTGAACGAGATCGAGGCGGTGGCCGGGGTCGCGCACGCCCACGGGCTTCCCCTGCACATGGACGGCGCGCGCTTCGCCAATGCACTCGTGGCGCTGGAGACGACGCCGGCGGAGATGACCTGGAAACGCGGCGTCGACCTCGTCTCCTTCGGCGGCACCAAGAACGGCTGCTGGTGCGCGGAGGCACTCGTCGTGTTCGATCCGGCAAAAGCCTTCGAAATCCCTTTCCTGCGCAAGCGGTCGGCGCATCTCTTCTCGAAATCCCGCTTCATCGCGGCCCAGTTCGAAGCCTATTTCGCTGACGATCTGTGGCTCACCACCGCCCGCCACGCCAATGCGATGACGAGGCGGCTGGCGGAAGTTATCTCCTCGTCCAACCGCATCAGGCTTGCCTGGACGCCGGACGCGAACGAGGCCTTCGCGGTGATGCCGCGGGCACTGATGGAAGAGCTAAACGGCCAGGGCGCCCGCTTCTATCCCTGGGCAAAGCCCGCATCCTATGACGAGCCGGTCGCGGCCGACGAGACGTTCTGCCGCTTCGTGACGAGCTTCGCCACGCGCGAGGAAGATATCGACGCGTTCCGCAGGCTGCTGATGTCGAAATAGCTCCTGACCGGATTGTCAGGAGGTCCGCCTGCCCCTTCTGGCTGGGCGGACCTGAGCCTCCTAGTTGTGTCATGGGCGGATCGCCGGTGACGGAACAGGAGCAACACGATGTCCTCATTCGCCGAATTCATGGACGAGCGCGAAGCCGCGGCGGAAGCGTATGTGCGGGGCCGGTCCGACCAGGTCGAAGCCATGGCCTCTGAAAACGAGCCCTCGACCTTCTTCGGGCCCGACGGCAAGGTTCTCGCGGGAAGGTCTGCGATCGTCGCTTCCTATCAGGCTGGGGCCTCGCGGTTCGGGTCGGATGGGGAGAGCCGGCTGGACGTGATGCAGTCTGCCGAAGGCGGCGACATCGCCTATTGGTGCGGGATCCAGCGGGCGATCGTCGACATGGACGGCAAGGCCGTCCCGATGAACCTGCGCGTGACCGAACTGTTCCGCCGTGAAGACGGCGGATGGCGGCTGGTCCACCGCCACGCCGATGTCCTGCGGGAGTAGAAACGGAAGCGGCGCCCGAAGGCGCCGCCATGATGTGCCGGGAAGACCGGATTACGCGGCCGCTTTGGCCTCGATCTGCTTCGAAGGCTTGGCCGCGGTCGCAATCGCGATCTTGCGCGGCTTCATCTCTTCCGGAATGTTTCGCTTGAGATCGACATGGAGCAGGCCGTTCTTCAGCGTGGCGCCCGTTACCTCGACATGGTCGGCGAGCTGGAAGCGGCGCTCGAACGCGCGGGACGCGATGCCGCGATAGAGCAGCTCCGAACCCTCATTGGCGCTTTCCTCGGACTTCTCGCCCTTGACAGTCAGCACGTTGCGGTGAGCCTCGATCGAGATCTCGTTCTCGCCGAAGCCGGCGACCGCCATCGTGACGCGGTAGGCGTCCTCGCCGGTGCGCTCGATATTGTAGGGCGGGTAGGTCTGGCCGCCGTCGGGCTGGCCGATCTGGTCCAGCATCGAGAAGAGACGGTCGAAGCCGACGGTGGAACGATAGAGCGGCGAAAAATCAACAGAACGCATGGGTGTTCTCCCTTGAGCAACAAGTCTTGCGTGATGACCGACTCTCGAAAACCCGTTGCGGCGTTTCCTGTCGGCCAGAGGCCCCTTCAAGGCGGCCACGACAGTGATTTGGGAACGGCATTTTACGATTTCAAGGATTTTTCGAGTCACCTTCGATGAACGCAGGATGAACCGCCGCTTCGGATGCCGTTCAGGCCGGCACGTCTAGAGTTCGATCATGGATCAAGGGTCGATCGGGCCTGCGATCCCGGTTCGGGTGTATCGTCCCTTCCACCCGGGCTTGAATCGGCCGGAGGCGGCTTGTCCGCTTCCGGCCATTTTTTTGCCGATCGCGAGGATGCGGGGCGGCTCGACATCCGACGGTTACGTCGCCCCCTTTTGACATGCCCCGAGCCTTCGGAGGCTTTGCTTTTTCGGCCGGCCTCCCTATCAAGGATCGCAGTGCCACCGGATTCTTCAATGACCGAATCTCTGGTCGACATTCCCGAAAATCCCGCGCCCGACTGGGGAGAGGTCGAACGCTTCTTCGCCCATGATGGCCGCTCCATCCGCTATGCCCGTTTTCCGGCGCAGGCCCGGCCGCTGAAAGGCACCGTCGTCATCCTCGCCGGGCGCAACGAGTGCATCGAGAAGTATTTCGAGACGATCCGGGAGCTCTCCGCGCGCGGCCTCGGCACGGCCATCATGGACTGGCGCGGCCAGGGCGATTCGGAACGGCTGCTGCGCGACCGCGCCCGCGGCTATGTGACGAGTTTCGACGAATATGTCTCGGATCTGGAGAAATTCTTCGACGATGTCGTCCTGCCGGACTGCCGCGGCCCCTATTACGTCCTAGGCCACTCGACCGGCTCCCTGATCGGGCTGCTCGCGACCCCGCGCCTTTTCAACCGCGTGCGGCGCATGGTCCTCGTGGCGCCGCTGGTGGAATTCGCCGGCCTGCCGGTCTCGATGACGGCGCTGCGCCGGATGACCGCCTTCCTCTACAGCCTCGGCCTCGGCACGCTCTACGTCTCCGGCGGCCCGCGACCGAAGGGTGGCTATCCCTTTGCCGCGAACAAGCTGACGACCGATCTCGCCCGCTTCACCCGCAACACTGCCCTGTTCAACCAGGCGCCCCATCTCGCGATGGGCGGGCCGACGGTCGCATGGGTGCACGCGGCCTGCGTCGCGGCCGAGCGCGTGCGCGATCCCGATTTCGCGGCAAGGCTGCACATTCCGACGCTGTTCGTCGCCGCCGGTGGCGACGAGGTCGTGTCGACGCCGGCCATCGAGGCCCTGTCGCGGACGATGCGGTCCGGATCGGTCGTCACGATCGACGGCGCGCGCCACGAGATCCTGCAGGAAGCCGATATCTATCGGGAGCAATTCTGGGCGGCCTTCGACGCCTTCATACCCGGCGAAGACGCCGAGGACTGACCGCCCTCAGCCGTTGATGAGTTTCAGCGCCTTCTCGTGCAGGACCGGATTGGCGCTGGCGAGGATGTCGCCCCCGCCTTCGGCCGCCCCGCCCGTCCAGGTCGTCACCACTCCACCCGCCTGCTCGATCAGCGGGATCAGCGCGACGATGTCGTAGGCCTGCAGGCCCGCATCGACCGCGATGTCCGCATGCCCGGCGGCCACCATGGCGAAGGCGTAGCAGTCGGTGCCGTAGCGCGGCAGGCGCACCGAGGCTTCCAGCCGGTCGTAGCGCTCGCGCATCGCGCCCTTGAACAGGGCCGGCGTGGTGGTGAACAGGGTGGCGTCGGAAAGCGCTGCCGTCGCGCGCGTCGCAAGCCTGCGCGGCCCGCCGGGCCCCTCGAAATGCGCGCCTTCGCCGAGCGCATAGAAGAGCTCGCCGGTGAAGGGCTGCGACATCAGCCCCGCCTTGGCGTCGCCCTCGACCGTCAAGCCCACCAGCGTGCCCCACACCGGCAGGCCGGAAATGAAGGCGCGGGTTCCGTCGATCGGATCGATCACCCAGACATGGCTCGACGTGATGTTCTCCGCGCCATGTTCCTCGCCCAGTATGCCGTGGCCGGGATATTCGGACAGGATCAGCGCCCGGATGGCGCGCTCGGCCTCGCGGTCGGCCTCCGTCACCGGATCGAACCCGGACGCCTCCTTGTTGGATATCGAGCCTTCCATCCGGAAGCGCGGCAGCGTCTCCGCGGCCGCGGCGGCGGCCAGCCGGCGCATGAAATCGGCGCTGACGGTCATGTATCCCCCTGTTTCGTTGCCTATCTGCCACATTTGCAGGCAGGCAAATCAGTGTGAATTATTTTTAAGCGTTTCGCCTTGACATTTGTGCAATGCAGCAAGATTGTAACGACAGACGGGTTCGCCCGTCTATGCCCTCCTTGGGCGTTTCCTCCCTAGACTTGGACCGCGTCGTGCGAACGATGCGGTCTTTTTTTCGGTCCGGCTGGAGCGGATGTCGGCGCGGTTATTCGGCGGCGAGCGCCGGGCGGTCGAAGAAAAAGTCGGCAAACGCCATCAGCCGCGCGGAGAACTCGGTCAGGTCTTCCGCCAGCGCGTCGAAGCCGGCTGACTTCTCGTAGGTCCGCTCGTTCATGTAGAGGCCGCGGTTGATCTCGATCTGCATCGCATGCAAGCCTCTGCCCGGCCGGCCGTAGTGTTCGGTGATGAACCCGCCGGCATAGGGCTTGTTGTGCGCGACCGTGTAGCCCATCGAGGTCAGGATCGCGATCGCCTGCTCCGACAGCGGCCCCGCCGCCGACGCGCCGAACCGGTCGCCGAGAATGAAGTCCGGCCGCAGCCCTGCCTCCCCGACCCGGATCGAGGCCGGCATCGAGTGGCAGTCGATCAGGATCGCGCGGCCGAAATGCGAATGCGCCCGCATCAGGAGACTGCGCAGGCGCTGGTGGTAGGGCTTGTAGAACGCCTCGATGCGCGAGAGCGCCTCCGCCAGCGGCAGCCGGCCCGGATAGATGTCCTGCCCCTCGCCGACGATGCGCGGGATGGTGCCGAGCCCGCCCGCGACGCGCGCCGAGCGCGCATTGGCGAATGGCGGCAGCGGTTCGGCGAACATCCGCGGATCGAGCTCCCACGGCTCGCGATTCACGTCGAGATAGGCGCGCGGGAAGTTGGCGGCGAGCAAGGGCGCGCCGAGCGAGGCGACGCCGGCGAACAGCTCGTCGACATAGCAGTCCTCCGAACGGCGGATGCCCTCGCCGTCGAGGCGGATCATGCCGAGGAAGCGCTCCGGGTAGTGGCTGCCGCTATGAGGGGAGTTGAAGACGAAGGGAACAACAGGATCCGCGGGCGCGATCTCGAAAAAGGGTGTCGTTTCAGCGAAGTCCGCGCCTGCGTTCATCAATCTTCGGTCGGTTGGATAGGCCATGCCGGCAGTTCCCGCACCGTGCCACCCGCACGGCGTCCTGTCCAGTGCGGGTGCCGGCAGCGGGTGCGCGCGTTCACTTGATATTTACCCGCCGCCTTTCATATACAGAACATGGTTAACGGGCGGATTTTCCTCCGCCTGCACATGTGATTCGGACGGGACAATGGCACGAATTCTCCTTGCGGAAGACGATGACGACATGCGCCGCTTCCTCGTGAAGGCGCTGGAGAGGGCGGGCTACGACGTCTCCGATTTCGACAATGGCGCGTCCGCCTACGAGCGGCTGCGCGAGGAGCCGTTCTCGCTTCTCCTGACCGACATCGTCATGCCGGAGATGGACGGCATCGAACTCGCCCGCCGCGCGACCGAGATCGACCCAGACCTGAAGGTGATGTTCATCACCGGCTTCGCCGCCGTCGCCCTCAACCCCGATTCGAAGGCGCCGCGCGACGCCAAGGTCCTGTCGAAGCCCTTCCACCTGCGCGATCTCGTCAACGAGGTCGAGAAGATGCTGCAGGCGGCCTGAGCGCCGCCCGCCCCCTGCCCCGGCTTCCGCCGGGCGCGCTCATTTCCCCGCCATTTGGCTATTGACGCCCGGCGTCAGGCATGATGTATGCGCCGCGTCGGATGGGCGTGTAGCTCAGCGGGAGAGCACTACGTTGACATCGTAGGGGTCACAGGTTCAATCCCTGTCACGCCCACCATTCGACAAGCTGATTTCATTAGATAAATGAGGCCTTCGCGCCTCAGCATCACGAGAAGACGCCGATAGCCGAACCGGCGATGCTCACGCGCGATTGCCTTCATCCGCTCGCGACCTCGCCGTCGTCGCGACGGCTGGTCTCGTAGCGAACCGTCATGTGGCAACAGTCGATGGTTTTACACGACCGCCGTTCGCTCATTCCGAAGGCATCCTTCAGACGAGCGACAGCTTTCCGCTTGGCCGCGGGCGTCACCATTTCTTTCCCACGAAATCCTTCAATGCCGCGTTGGCGAGCATTGCATCGGCCAGCAACAGCTTCAGCCGGGCGTTCTCGTCCTCCAGCGCCTTCAGCCGGCGCGCCTCCGAGACGTCCATCCCCCGAAGCGGGCCTTCCAGTTGTAAATCGAAGCGTCACTCACCCCGTGCTTGCGGCACAGGTCGGCGACCGAAACCCCGGCCTCATGTTCCTTCAGAATTCCGATGATCTGCTCTTCAGAGAAGCGGCTGCGCTTCATGTCCTGGTCCTCTCAATGGGCCAGAACGAACTTCAATCCGGATTAGATCGCAGGGGCAACGTCAGCTGACGAGTCGACATGGACCGGCTGTCCGTTGCGCCGGGCCGCGCCTTCTCAACCTCGCCCGAACGAAGCGAAGAATGCCCTCACCGCCTCGAGCAGGAATATCTCGGTCGCCTCGTCGACGAGATAGCCATCACGGACCTTGGTGTTCGCGTGGGTGACGACCACCTCCTGCGAGACGAATGTGTTCGCCAACACGCCGCCGAGGACGTTCTTCAAATGCGCCTGGGCGCGTACTCCGCCCAGCGCCCCGCCGGAGACCGAGGCGATGAATACCGGCTTGCCCTTGAATACCGAGGCGTAGCCCGGGCGCGACGCCCAGTCGATCGCGTTCTTCAGCACACCAGGCACCGAGTAGTTGTATTCTGGCGTAACGATGATCAGCCCATCTGCGTCCGCGATCGCCTGCTTGAGTGCGACGACAGCAACCGGCAGCGGATCGAGATCGGCATTGTAGTGCGGCAGCGAGCCGATGTCGAAACGGGAGAAATCCGCCTCCTTCGCCAACTTTGCACAGATCGTCTCGACCACAGCCCTCGATGAGGCGGCGGCGCGCAGGCTTCCGGCGAGGCAGAGAATTCGCGGCATGGTCATAGTCTCGCGAGCCAGGTGGCAATGCCGGGGAAAGCCGTCAGCACGGCCAGACAGGCGATCATCGCCAGCACGAAGGGAAACGCGCCGCGAAAGATGTCGCCGACCTTCAGGGTTCGGTCGTCGATGGATGATTTGATCGTGTAGACCGAGAGCCCGAAGGGCGGCGTCAACAGGCCGATCTCGACCGCAACCACCGTCATGACGCCGAACCAGATCAGATCGAAGCCGGCGGCCTTGGCCACCGGCAGGGCGATCGGCAGCAGGATCAGCATAATCGAGATGGAATCGATGAAGCAGCCCATCACGATGACCAGCGCCAGGAACAGGAGCAGGAAGCCGTAGGGTCCAAGCGTGCCGCCGATCAGGAATTCCGCCAGCGCCGCCGGCAGGCCCGACATCGCCAGCATGCGGCTGAAGAAGGTCGCTGCGACGATCAGGAAGAGGACGGAGACGGTGATCTGACCGGTCTCGACCAACAGCGACCAGAACCGCGAACCGGTGAGCGAGCGCCGCAAAAGCGCGATCAGCAGCGCGCCGAGCGCGCCCATCGCGCCGGCTTCGGTGGGGTTCAGGAAGCCGCCATAAAGCCCGCCCAGCACGACAAGCACGAGCATGACGATCGGCGAGCCCTTGCGCAGCATGTCCGCTGTACCCATCGCCTCGCCGACTGCGCCGCGCCGTTCCTCGACGAAGACGAAATCAGGCTTCCACCAGGCGAGCAGCAGGATAGTAACGGCGAACAGGATCGACAGGAGGATGCCGGGGCCGACGCCGGAGAGGAACATGCGCCCGACCGATTCTTCCGCCAGCACCGCATAGACGACCATCAGCAGCGACGGTGGAATTAGCATGCCAAGCACGGAGCTTCCGGCGACCACGCCAGTGGAGAATTTCCGCGTGTAGCCATGTCGCGTCATTTCGGGCACCGCGATGCGCGAGAAGACGGAAGCTGAGGCCACCGAGATGCCGGTGATCGAGGCGAAGACGGCATTGGCGAACACCGTTGCGATCCCGAGCCCCGCCTTCACCCGCCGCAGCATGCGCTCGAAGATGTCGAACGTATCCTTGCCGACGCCCGAGATGGTGACCAGCAGCCCCATCAGCACGAACAACGGCACGATGGCGAAGAGATATTCCTCCAGGCTGTCATTGGCGACCGAGCCCAGCATGCGCAGCGCCACCGTCTCGTTACGGATGAGCGCGACCGCGCCGAAGGAGGACGTCATCATCGCCACGCCGATCGGCATGCCGAGCAGAATCAGGAAGAGCAGGACCGCGATCGCCGCGACGCCGATCTCGATGCCGGTCATCGCAGGCTCTCTCCGGGCTTGGTCAGGTTGCGTAGGCGGCTGAGCGCCAACAGAACGAATTGCACCGCCGCCACTACGGCGCCGATGAAGATCAGCGCCCGGAACGGCGAGGTCGGCATGGTCAGCACGCCTGTCACGCCGATGAATTCACGGTGATCGATGTCGCGCCAGAGGATACCCCAGCTTGCAATGGCAATGCCGGCGCACAGCGCCGCGCCAACCATATCCCAGAGGGCACGGACCGCGAGTGCAAGGCGCGGCCGGGACCGCGCAACGGCGTTGAGGACGAAGTCGGTGCTTGCGAGGCGGTCGTTTCTGACCGCGGCAGCAAGCTGAAGAAAGACAATGAGGACGACCGTCAGCGCGCCGAGTTCGGCGATCAGCGGTAGCGACGCGCCGACGAGGTTGCGCACCAGGACGTCGGCCACGATGATCGCCATAAGGAAGACGATCAGGATCGTGCCGAGCGCGGCCAGACCATCGACGCCGCGGTTCCACGCACGCGATGGTCCACTGATGCCGCGCGGAAGGGGCTCTTCCGCGCGGATGCCGTCGCCCTCATACTCCATGTTAGCCCCCGTTTGCAGTCAGCGTCTCACATGCCCTTGTCCCAGTCGCGGGCCGGCTTCTCGCCGGCGGCGCGCAGGCCATCCATGTAGGCCTTCATGAAGGCCTTGCCCGGCAGGCCGCGGGACTCGGCGTCCGCCGCCCATTCGCCGGCGATGTCCGGCAGGCCGTCGACCCACTTCTGGCGGTCGCCGTCCGGCAGCTCAGAGATCGTGACCGGCGGGTTCTGGCCCTTGCCGAGCTCGACCATCTTGCCGAAGGCCGCCTCATGCCGCTCCAGAAGGTCCTTGCCATGCGCTTCGGTGTAGAACTTGCCGGCGACCATCGCTTCCTGAACCGCCGGGGGCAGCCCGTCCCACGAATCCTTGTTGATCGCGACGGCACCCGAGAAGGCGGTGCCGATGCGGACGCGAGTGATGTAAGGCGCGACCTCATAGAGCTTGGCCGGCAGGACGCCGAGTGCCAGCGACAGGACGCCGTCCGACACGCCGGTCTGGATGTCGGTGTAGAAGGTCGGCAGCGAGCCGTCGACGGCGTTGGCGCCGGTGCCGCGCAGCCACTGGCCGAGCACGCCGGGTGCCGAGAGCTTCATTCCATTCAGGTCGGCGACGCCGGTGATCTGCTTCTTGGTGTAGATGTCGTAGTCGTCGGTGCCGGTCAGGCCGAGGACCTTGAGATTGTACTGTTCCCACTCCTTCTTGAATGCCTCGTTGTTCTCCAGCAGGTCGCCCATGACCTTGAGCTGGACCGGCGGATTGGCGGTGGAGAAGGGTGCATAGGTGGACGCCTGGCTCAGCGGCAGCTTGGCGCCTTCGAGGAAGGAGAACACCCAGCCGATATCGGTCACGCCTTCCTGCACCGAGGTCAGCGTGGCGTTGGCCTTGTAGAGCGAGCCGCCGAACGCCTCGTTCCAGTTGATCTTGTACTCGCCCTTCTCGGCGAGGAGACGGTCGGTCTCCGCCATGAAATGCGACTTGATCATGCCCACCCACGGGATCGCGAGCGGATGGCTCGACGCCACGGTCAGGTCGATCTCCTCCACGGCATAGACAGCGGTCGGCAGCGCCAATACGGCGCCCATCAGCATTCCGGTCAGTCTGTACATGTTGGTTCCTCCCAGGATCTACAG
>VFQN01007026.1_pt1 | contig 12380 bp, 22 predicted proteins | sample 3512371 | NCBI WGS metagenome assembly VFQN01 (sample SAMN10412370, study PRJNA504923) | tailings metagenome | isolation source: Replicate 2 from Balatoc abandoned mine | place: Philippines: Itogon, Benguet | collected 2017-08-28
GGGGGGGGGGGGGGGGGGGGGGGGGGGGGGGGGGGGGGGGGGGGGGGGGGTGTGGTCAGCTGCGGATGCGGGCTTGTGTAGAGGAGGACTGGGCATGGATGAGGGATGGGGGGAGCCGAAGTACCAGCAGGTGTTGGGGGGCACAGGGGCGGGAGAAGTAGGGTAGGGTAGGGGTGCAGGGCATGGTTTCACGCCGCATAACGGCGCGTGGCTTCTTGCAGGCTTGCAAGCGTCAGGCATACCACAGTGGGTTGGGTCGCTGCATTCGCTGGATGTCACCCAAAACCGTTGAAACTGCTCTACAGCGTGAGGGCATGCGAGGCATACAGAGCCCGCCGTCCGCAGTGCTGCTTACTAGAGCGCATGTGCAGTAGCAGTGCGGGTGCCGCCTGCCCGCCTTCGAATGCTCTGATGGGCCCTAACATACGCTCCCTGTTGCTCCTTGCAGCGGCCGAGCGAGGAGGCGGAGGACGAAGCGGGCGCTGCCAGGCTGGAGGACGGAGAGGACGAGGAGGCGGGGGCAGGGGCGGGTGGCAGGCAGCGCAAGCGCTCGCGGCTGCGGCGGGCGGAGGAGGGCGGCGGCGGCGGTGACGGCGAGGCGGGGGAGGGCCTGGAGGACCTGGAGGATGGGGAGCAGGTGCGGGTTTGTGGCGTGTTCGACGTTTGCGGGCTGGCGGTGAGGTGGAAAGGCAGGAAGGCCGCACCTGTCCACGTTGCAGTCCCAGCTGATTTCACCAAAGCTTTATTCCTTCGTGTTCCGTACCTATCAGTGTGGGGTGGCATGCTTACTTGCCGACGCCCTTCCCTACCCCTGTGCTTGCGCGATGCCGTACTGCCATCGTAGGCCGGCGGCGGCGGCACGGCCGCTGGCGGCGGCGCTGACGACCTAGCAGATGAGGACGACGCGGAGGGCGGGGCGGCGCCGGGGACGGCGGCCAAGCGTGGGCGGCGGGGTGCAGCCCTGGAGGACGACGAGGAGGAGGACGACGGGGGGCTGGGGGCGGGGGCAGCAGGGGTATTGGACGGGGAGCAGGGTGAGGGTGCGGCGGTGGAGGGCGAGGCGGGTGGGGAGGGGGCGGAGGGTGGCGCGCGGTCGCTGCACGCCGACCTGTTCGGGGATGATGACGAGTGACGGATGATGTGGTTGTGGGTTGCTGCAAAGAGTGTGTGGTTAACGTATGATTTGGGGCCGGTGCTTGCGATCGGCCTAGTTGGGGAGGCACCGTGTGGTTCATGCGCCCTCGGACTGAGCCTCGGCGCTCAGCTTAGGCCCGATACGTTGCGGCTCCTTGCTTCCCTGGGTTAGCGGCTTGGGCCTCGCAAGTTGAGCCGGGTACCCGCACGCAGGGTGGGTGCGCATAGCAGCGTCCCGGTGCTGCTCCAAGCCGATGTCTGTCCCACGGCTCGTCTCTCCCTGTGAAGTGTAAATGTGTGTAAACGCGTACACTCTCTGATGTGAAAGTACCGGCAGTGGAGCTGACCAGCTTGGAGCCGCCGCTCAGCAGCTCACAGACCAGGGGAGATTACAACAGAATACATACCGGTATGCTCTGGGTGTTTCCAGCCCTGCTCCAGCCACAGGGATCTACCTTGGCGTCACAGCCTGCAGCGACATGCGCAGGACGATGGTGTATTAGGTTGCGGCGCAAGCAGCCCGCGTCCACCTCGCGACAGAGCACCTACGGTACTTAGCGCAGCGAGCGCGGAGGCCACCCAGCCACCCCATCACCCTATTAATAACGCATCATCGGCAACCGATCACTCAGCATTCAACACCCTCGTCTCAACAGTCAACGCCCCCTACGCTCCGCCCCCCGTGAGGTGCGCCACCTTGCAAGACCGCCATGCCTTGCCAATGTGCTGCTCCCATGCAATGAAAGAAAGCACGGCCGGGTGTTGCATTGGATGGCCCCGCCGTATCAGCACCCGCTCTGCCACAATCCCACGCGAGGTAGCCGCTGAGCCTGCTGTCGCTCTGTCGCATGCACCGTAACGTCTACAAGTCCTCCTTCCCTCCTCCCTACAACCTGCTTTCCGGCGGCTGCGCCTCCAGGCGCAGCCTTTGTGCGCCCGCGCACAAAGAATACGCACATGCAAACGAACAGACATGAAGTGACGGTACGCGCATCCTTTCCGAAGCCCCCGCGCCCTGACCCCTACCCGCACGACCACCGCGCCGCGGTCCTGCCCCATGCCCCGTGCCACCCTCGCCCACCAGGTGTACACACCTCGTCCGCCCACCCGAGCCGTACCGGTACGCCCTCCCAAGCTTACCCCGGAGGCCCAGCTGCCCCGCTGCCCTCCCTCCCTACGCCCTGCTGCCCCCCAGCTCCGCCACGAGGTGCTGCTCCCTCGCCGTCAGCGGCGGCGCGAAGGCCCCCTCCGCCGCCAGCCGCTCCGCCTCCGCCGCAAACTCCCGCAGCAGCGCCGCCTGGGCCTCGCCCCGCACGTTGCTGGCGCGCACGCCGGCCGCCAGCAGCAGCCGCAGCAGGCAGGCGCACAGTGGGGCGGAGTAGGGCGGCGCAAGGCAGCCCAGCACCTGGGCAGGAGAGGCAGTGGGGCAGGCATGAGGCGTTGGGGTGAGCGGGCGAGCTCAGCGCTTGGCGGATGCCGGTACGGCGGCAGCAGATTATCAATGGAGGCGGGAAGGGAGGAGTAGGGCAGTTGGGGCGGTGCCCGTGCGGTCACACGCACGGCACACGCACGTCGGTGAGGGGGGGCAGGCGAGCGGCATGCTGCAGGCGCCAGAACCACCCTCCCTCACCATGTGCTTGCACGCACGACACAATGGCACTCAGAGCTGTAGGTACCCGCGCCCCCGCACAGCGCACCTGGAATACGAAGAAGCGCACCAGGGTGGGGTCCGCCGCCGTCGTGCCGCCCTTGGCCCACCCCTCCACCAGCTCCAGCACGCCGCTCACCACCTGCCCGCCAGCTAACACACACGCCCCGCCCTGCTGCTGCTGCTGCTCCTCCGCCTCGTCCTCCTGGAACAGCTCATCGTAGTCGTTGCGGCGGTTGGCGGTTGCCGTACGGTTGTAACGCTCAACGGTCATGACCAGCAGCGCCACGCACGCGTCCAGCAGCATGCGGCAGGCGTCTGTGAGGCCGGCGCGCTGCAGCTCCGGCAGCGCCACAGCCCACACGGACAGCACCTGGGGTTAAGGTTGAGGGGCAGGGGTTGCGTCCAACCAGTATGGTAAGAGCTGCATGGCGATGAGCAACTTGGTTGTACAGGTGGACCTCTGCCAAACCTATGTTGTCAGCAGGCTGCCCTAGAACGTTTCCACTCCGTCGCTCCTTGGTTGCCTGCCTTGCCTGCCCCTCAACATGTTCCGTCCCTTGCACCCACCCCGGGTATGAGCTGCGGCTGCCCCCGCGCCACCAGCAGCGCCACCCGCAGCAGTGCAGGCGCCCCCGCCGCCACCACCGCCGGGCCTGCCTCCTCGTACCAGTCCGCGCAGCCCAGCAGGCAGCGGCAGCCGTGCAGCAGCCCGTGGCACACCACAGGTACCCGTGACAGCTGCGGGGTTCAAGGGGGGACAAGCGGCGGGCGGGTGGGGCTGATGGCTTTCGCACCACACCGGCCCGCAAAGGAGCATAGCATGCAAAGGGACAACGGCTCTCGGTGGACAAGGCGGACAGAGTGAGGGCCCATTGCGGTACGCACGGCTGCGGCGCAGGCCGTGACCTTTCCACCCCAGACCCCAACCGAGGGCTTCGGACCCCGCAACCCCATCAAAGGAGGGCCCCACCTGCCCAGCCGCAAACCCCACCCGCCATCCTCTCACCCACCTGCGGCGCCACCGCCACGTCCTCCTCCCCCAGCCGCCCCTGCCCCGCCCTGCCCAGCAGCCGCACAGCCGCATGCAGCGCAGCCACCGTCTCCGCCACACGCTGCTCCTCCTCCTCCGTGAGGCAGCCCACAGCCCCGCCCTCCTCGCCGCCGTCCTCGCCCCCCTGCCCCTGCCCCTGCCCCTGCTGCGGCCCCTCGCCGTCCACCTCCATGGGGGAGGCGGAGCTCCCCCGTTGCTGTTGCTGCTGCTGCCTGCGGAGCGGCTGCGGGTGAGGGTGCGGGCGGCAGCACGTGGCACGTGCCAGCAGCTCCACGCAGGCGTGCAGCAGCTCCGCGGAGGGCGGCCGGTTGGGGGTGAAGATGCCTGGGGAGGGGTACAGGTGTGCAGGAAAGCACGACAATGACAATGGTTGGGCGACATTCAACGATTAAGGAATCAAGAGCTAAATACCGCACTTACGTGCTATCACACAAGCCCCATAGACGTCCCCTACGGTACGCTGCCCGGCTCACCGGCAGCGTTCCCACCACGCGCCCTGCGCCACCAGGGCGGCCCCGACTACAGACACGCCAGCCACGAACCCAACGCCCATGAGCACAATCGCAGCCGCCCACCTGCCAGCAGCTGCTGCACCAGGCGCGGGTGCTGCAGCGGCGCGGGGTCCAGCCCCGGGCTGGCGGCGTACAGCGCGTGCAGCCGCGTCACGTCTCCCGGGCTCAGCACCTCGGCGCTGCCCTGCGCCGTCACGCCCCCGCCGCCGCCGCCCGCCGCCCCCGCCGCCGCCTGCAGCAGCCGCCCTGTGAGGTGCGCCGCCTCCACCAGCGCCAGGGGGCTGCCGGGCGGCACGTACACTTTCTGCGGCGGCGGAGAAGCGATGCACCAGCTGGCGAGGCGCGTCCCGATTGCTTACAGTGCAGGGCGCGCAAGCGGTTGGCAATGCTGCAGCCAGGCAGCCCGTGCTGCGGTCCACCCCCCCAGGGCCTCGAGCTCCATACCCACTACCGCACCGCCGCCCCTCCTCCCACCTGCATGGCCCACAGCGGCACGTTTGGCGCCGCCGCCGCCACCGCCGCCTCCAGCTGTTGCGCCACCGCCAGGCAGGCCTCGCCGCCGGGCTGGCAGCCCAGGTGCCGCAGCACGTGCTGCGGGAGGCAAAAAGGGTATGCAGGCAGGAGGTGAACATCGGGAACAGGAGGGGGTCAAGGGTCAAGGGAGTACCCCGTACGTAAGAGGGTTGTGTTTTAGCCGCCGCAGGGCCTCCTGATCATCCAGCAGGCACCCAGGCATGCGTTGATGGTGGAGTGGGCCGTTGGCATCAAGGCACGCAGCACGCGTCCTCTCAGATGCCCTCCCTCTGTCCGCCCCTCGCGCCCGCCCCGCGCCCCCCGCACCTGCACGTGCAGGTAGGTGTGCAGGCTGTGCTCGCAGCTGCCCTGCAGCTCCTTCACCAGCGACCCCATCTCCGCCGCCACCGCGCTCCGCAGCGCCTCGCCGTCCACTCCTGCCTGCCCCTCACCCTGCCCCTGCTGCCGCTGTGCGGCCATCGCCAGCTGCTGCTCCGCCGCCCTGCGCACCAGGCCCGCCAGCCCCCCCAGGCGGTTGGCCAGCAGCTTGTGGAACACGGAGAAGTAGGACGCCAGGCCGCTGCCGGCGGCGGCCACCTCGTCCTGGTAGCCCTGGGGGACGGGGGGAGGGAGGGGACACGAGTTGGGGCGTGGATGGTAGCGGAGTGTGGGCGGGCAGGAGTAGATGATTTGGCCTACATGCCAGGCCCGAGGGTACGCTGGAAAGAGTTGCGTTGGTGTCTTGCCACGCTGCCGGAACCTATGCGAGCCTTAGATCCTGCGGCGCCCTCGTGCCCACAGCTGTTGCACCAGTCGCCCATGGGACTCGCTCAGCGTGCCCACCTGCTTCATGATCTTCTGGATGGCGAAGTTGAGCAGCAGCGAGTTGCGGTGCGCCGCCGACAGCTCGTAGATGAGCTTGCGGCCGCGGGAGTCCGCCAGCAGGCCGTCCAGCCAGGGCAGCACCTGGGCCTTGGCCTGGGGGGGAGGCAAGCCGGCTGACAGAGTGAGAATGATTGGGATGTAGCACCAGCAAAGGTACGATAAGGGTTGGCGCACAGGCAGAGGAAGCATGGATAGCACCTGTTGCTGGGATGGCTGCAGGTGGGCATGCCGCCGCGGCAGTTGCGAGCAGCGGCAACGAGGATACCGCGTGCAGCAGGAGCGGGGTGTGGAGGGAATGGTGCAGCGCCTGAAGCGTGACGCCACCCGTGGGCAAGGCCTACGCGGCGGCTTGTGTGTTAGTGGGGGGCGCAACGGACCAGAGCTTTTGGGCGCAGTTACCCGTGCCACGCCAACGGCCAACAGCGCCTTCCGGCCTTCCGGCCCCAGCATGCGTCCCACCCGGTGGTCACCTGGCTCTGGAACACGCCCACGAACTTGTCGGCGTTGAACTTGGATTTGACAAACTCCTGCATGGCGGATTGGAGGGTTACCAATTCAATCAGCGAAGGTAGGTTACGTTCCTGGGGACGGCACATGGCCAGACACGTCCACGGCACACGCGGGCAGCAGGGCTGCTGCTGAAAGCAGCGCCCAGTCCCTTCACGCCATGCTGACATGGCCAAGGGCTGCCCGGACAGCGCGTGAAAGCTTGATGCAGCTGCAACAGCATACCTTGAAGTAGTAATACTCGTCAATAGGCCCCGCGTCGGCCGCTGGCCCCGCCGCCCCTTTGCCACCCGCCTTGCTGCCCTCGCCCCCACCGCCCCCCGACCCCTGCTGGTGCTGCGGCTGCTGCGGCTCGTCGTCTGTTCCCACCAGGTCCATCCAATTGCACATCAGCATGGCCATGTGAGCATAGCCTGCGAGTGCACGCAATAACCACAGCTGGGTGCCTGGTACGAGTCAACGGGTCCCAAGGCTGTTCGCGTGTTCAGCCTTTGCACGCTTTGCGTCCAAGCCCGCGTCTGCCGCAACAGCAAAGTCCTTACCAACGTAGCCTTCCGTCAACATCTCCAGACTGTCGTCGGGTTTTCCTCCCGACCGCAGGTACTGTCGCACGGTCTCCCATGCGCTAGGCTCCAAGACAAAGTCTGGTCGCCGTAACTGCTCTTCCAATCTAGATAATTCATTTTCGGATCCCTGATCGTTGGATTGGGGGGATTGTGTGCAGCTGTCGTCAGAATCGGAGTGAGGACCCGCAGCTCGCCGACAGCCTTCCAACCAGTGCTCCGCCTCACCATACTCGCAATTATTGTCCTATGTTCCTAGCAGCATTAACTCTGGGGGTGGGGGGCACGCGTGCAATATTGTATTGGCTGTTGCGCTCAGGTCCGCAGGCTGCGTCCAACAGCATCTTTTTTGACTTGAGCCACCTTCTTAACAAATTTTTATTCAACATGTTTGAGGTTGGCTGCTGCCAAGCTGTCGTCGTGACCCGAACGGGACAGCTGGTCTTGGAGCGGGCTGGCACTCACAGCTAACCTTTGTGGCAACCCACGGTGGCACCTGCCGCTGCCTCACTGTCCGTCCCCGACCATCCTCTATCTTTGCCCGGTGAGTGGCCTGCAATAGTCGCCTCTACATTTGCACGTTAAGCAGCGTCTGTAGCAAGCGGCGGGAATAACGGTTTGGCACGTGCCACCAGGCATGCCAGTGCACGAGCATAAGTGCACTCCACTCACAAGTTAACGAACCTCTCATGTCTCTTATATCATGTGGCCTGCAGTCGCAGGTTGTCTGCTGCACACCGCACCGTTGCACGACTTGGTAGCCCCGAAGCCTGCGCATGTGGGCGTTTCCATGGCACCCGGAGTGCACCATTAGCCAACCCCCCTTGGACCGGCCGACCATGCAATCCGCGTCCCGCACAGTGCGCACCCCATCTCCTGACGCAGAAGTACCTTGAATCTCTGTATAACTATCCACTTCAGTAAGTGCATTGGCCAATGCCGCGCCTCGCAGACTACCTTCCCCGGCTCCAGGGCAACGAGCCTGGCAGGACCGACGGTGTCCAGGTGCGTGGCCACGGCCGGACGGCAATGGAGTTTTTGATGTTCGGCATAATGAAAGCATGGCTGTGGCTTACTTGCATGGTTCCGCGTTTTGGGGCTGACACTTGGCTCCGGGCCATGTCCGCCTGCCGCACCGGTGGGCAGCCCCCACAGGCTACACCCCAGCCTCCTCATGTCGCCGGCGCTCCACGTTCAGCAGCAGCAGCAATTGCGGGGGCTCCCTCAACAGCCTCGCCTCTTGGAGCTGCACAGAGCGCACCTGAGGCGCAGCACGTGCAGCTAGCAACCTCCAGTGGGCCCGGAAAGGCAGACTGCGGCAGCGGTGGTGATGGCGGCAGTGGTAGCGGCGGCACCGAGGCCCTGCTGCAGGCGCTGCACGGCCGCCACGTGGCGCAGCACCAGAGGAGGTGGGCGGGCGGGCAGGGGTGTGTGATGGCTGCAGCTCGAACAACAACGGAAAAAAGTAGTGAAGGTTGCTCCAGAGCGCACCTCACGGTGTAGTGGCCAGCTGTACCCTGTTGCGTGACCACGCGCCGCTGCCGGTTCCTGGTGCCAGCACACCTTCGCACATGCACCCCAGCACGCTGCTGCGCCGTACGCCCCTGCTGTACCGCGCATCCCGCACCGCAGGCTGCGCGACCTGGGCCCCCGCGTGTACCGCCACCCGGACGGCAGCCTGCGGGACCAGCCACCGCCGCCTGAGCCCTACACCGCGGTGCGTGTGCGCAGCAGCGCATGAGGAGGTGCACAGCGGCCACAGGGCCAGGGCGGGGCGCATGCCGGTAGCCTCTGTACCAGTTTGACATCGCCGTGTGCGAGCGTTGTGCCGCTAATGCACGTGAAGTTACAGATTTTCCAAAGCGCTGCACAGGCACAACCACGTGTTTTACTGGGTCGGGGCAGGGCAAGCAGGTGCCACCGTACCTACAGGATCGGGATGCCTGTCCTTGTCATCAACGCTTCTGCCTCAGGCCAACCGCTACCACTGGAAGGAGCTGGTTGACTACTGCCGTACGCACGGCAGTGACCCGGAGTACGACGCACATGGTACGGCGGAGAACGAGGGGCGGAGGAGGAAGAGGGCGCGACTGGTTGGCCATAACCTCTGCACATCAGTGCTGCCGTGTGACCCTGATGTCATTAAGTGCGCAACGCCGGCCAGGCGTTGTTGTCCAAGGGCTGAGTGTTTCTCGCATACCGGTATCTGGTGGCCACGCTGTACGGCAACGCATTCCGGTATGCGGCAGATCCAAAAAAAAGATCCCATGGCAAAGCCGTTACTGCCCTAACCCATGGTCCTGTGCGTTTGCATCGGCATTACGGCATGTACGGACTGTCGACGACTTGCGGTACTCTGCTGCCGCCGGCCTTGCCGTGCCGATTTCCCAATGCCCTACAGGCATGTCGCTGCGCTATGGCACCAACGTGCCAAGGGAGGCGCACCTGCGGCTCATGCAGGAGCTGGGTGGGTGCAAGGGGGACCTGGGGCGTGGGGGCACGAACGGGGGGAAAAGGAGGCGAGGCCGAGATGGGGCAGCATGCGATGGACAAGAAGGGGATGCTTGGGTTGGGGTCCACCTGTAACCGCGTTAGGTTGCGTACGGAGTGGGCGGCTTCGGAGAGCCCAGGGAGAGGGTAACGATGCCCGAGCTAGTGCTACACATCGATACACTCGCTCTTGCGTGGCGGTGGCAACTGCTGAGGTGCAGGTGCGTCTGACCGGCCTGTCAGATAGCTTGCATATAACCGCAACAGCGACGACCACGCAGCAGGGGAGCCATTTGGCCCCTTGCGGTTGCCGGGACATGTGGCAGCGGGGGCCTCTCCCTGATGTGAGCGGTGCGCAGACCACGCCTAGCCACCACACCTTGGTTGTACTTTCGGTGCCTGTAGCGGAACCGCTGAAGACTTGTGTGTTGCACTTCGTTGCTTGCCGGCCACCTGCTGCTCTCCTCCGCGCCTGCCCGCCCCCCAGCCACCCCTTGCCGCTCTGCGGTTACCCCCCTTCCCGCCACGTGCCTGCCCCTGCCATCCTAAGGCCTGGAGCATGCCGCGGAGCCGCCCGCACCCGTGGGACCGAGGGAGTGAGTGTGAGGCTAGGTGCAGAACTCACGGCTCCGCGCGCTGCACTCCAGTGTGGGGATCCATGCCATTCCAGGTTATGGGCATGCCGGCCCTTTCCGTGGCTCAGCGTCGCCTACTTCTACCAACAGTAAATTGCAGCGTGCTGCAGCACCTGCACCCGGACTTTTGTGCGAGAGTCCCTTTGTTGACGTGCGCTTGCTTGTGCACGGCTCGCAAGGGCAGCCCGCTGTCTCGCGTGCTATGGTAGGAAAATCACCAAGGGCTGATACTTGGCTAACCCGCATCCACACTACGCGCACAGGGGCAACCCGCTGGCCAACCCCGACCACCCCTTCAACAGGGAGTGGCAGCCGCTGGTGCAGGAAGGTGCGCGCACACGCGCATACGGGGTCAGTGAGCTTCCTGGGGCCCCTTGCTCACCTTTTCACCGTCGGTTTAGTAGCCGACTGTGGCGCGTGTTGTACTTCAGTCTCCACAGTCCCCATGACGCAGTCTGTACTTCCTGGAAGCGGACGTGGAGGTGTTGGAAGGGATACAAGCTTTGACGGAGTTTAGGGCCATGCACAACTGAGCGTGCGGCTTTCTGGCACGTGTACCGTAGCCAGGGTGGGCCTAGGTTGTGCGCGATTGCCGTTGTGTTGTCATGATACTGCCTTACGTGCGTTATGGGGCCTCAGGGTTCCGTGCGCCGGGCAGCACGCACGGCCTCGGTGCCCCACGTGTGCCATGATCCGCGCACCTGCCCCCTGTGCGGTCCCTGCAACCAACACCATTTCTCCACCATCACCATCATCGGTCCTCTGTACCTGCACGCTGTACAGGGTACTGTCTTACACCTCAGCACAGTAACGGCTGCACATGTTGCTCCTGGTGCGTGCAGTGCTGGCGGCTGCTCCCTACCAGTGCAAGGCGGGGGCGGCGCCGTGAGCACCAGGAGAGTGCAGGGTCCGGTCCAGCCTCCGTCACCCCCTGTCGAAACCCGCACGTGGCATGGGGCGCAAGCAAAGCGTAGCAGCGTGCCTGGCTGGCAGGAGAGTCCTTGCATGGCATGGTAACCTCTGCGAGACAGCAAGGCTACCGGTACTCCTTTGGAAAGGTGCTTGGCGCGCCACGAGGTCTGTAGGTGTTGAAGCTGCGAGTCCTTGAACGTGCCGCAGGGCAGCGTGATGCAAGTTCCGGTCGCTGCAGCTGTAACGGTGCATGCAATCGGCACGCCTTTACTTGGACTGGTCCGAAATGCAACCCCGGCTGCGTAGTTTTAAGGTATAGTGCTGTGGCATGGGAGGCCCTAGGAGGGCCCGACTCTTGGGATTCTTCTTGTGGAGGCTGCCACGTGGCTGTTAATTATATATGGTTGCACGCTTTTGGTCCCCTTTCAGTGCCCAGCCCCTGCTGTTAGGTGGGCTGTCGGGTGCTGGCACGGTGGTACACTAGTGCCTGGCAAGGCAGGCCAGAGGCCAATCAATCCACCAGTGTCTACTGGAGACACAGCTCGTCCAGCAGCGGCTGCGCAAGCTGCATGCCTTGGATTTGGTTGTGTTGGTTCGCGATCGTACGGCTTGCCCACCTTGCGTCCGTGCCTGGCCGCCCACTCCGCGCCTCAATACCTAGCTACCAACACGTCTCTAGCCAGCAACTCCACCTGCACCTACCATTCTCAGCCCACCAACCCTACGACCCGCTTTCACCAGGCCACCGGTCAGGTACGACTTTGCAAGACGCTTTTGCGCCTGCCCACTCTGCACGCGACCCATCCGGCAAGCAGCAGCACCGCCCCCCTCACAGCTCCACCACCATGCCCAGCTCCACCAGCTGCCCTCGTGGCACCTCCCACGCCTCCATCTCCGTGTACGACAGCGCCGCCAGCCAGCGGTACGACAGGCCGTACACCAGCCAGCGGGCCAGGGAGGCGTCTTCGGGTGTGCGCACCAGCACGCGCCCCACGTAGTACACCACTCCTGTTGAAAAGGAGGTGGCAAGCACGAGTGGCGAGAGTTGTTTGGTTCCTTGTGACGCGGGAAGTTGTGGGGTCACTGGCGTTAGGTATGAAATCGGGGTGGGTTGGGGGCAAGGAGCGGGGACAGTTGCAACTGTGTTGACTGTTGCGGCCGATGCGGTACACAGCCGAGTCCGCCCTGCACACAGACACCCACGCTCAACGTCGCACATGAGGTCAAATACCATAAACGTCGCAGCTGTACAGGTAGCTTCTCCCTCAGGATTTGCCACGCAAGCATCAGTGCTGCGGCACCAGCTGGTCGTACCACGCACACCCCACTTGCAGCCTCCCACGCACGCGCCCAGCCACATCAACCGCCCACACCCCACCCGTCTCCACCCACCGTGCAGCTGCGCCTGCAGGAAGGCCGCCACCGTGTCCTCCACCTCCCACCGTGTTACAGGTTCGTCTTTAGGAGAGTACGGCCCTTGGTGCACTACGAGTGCACAAGGCAAAGCGTAGAGCGGCTAGCTCAGTC
>VFQN01007027.1_pt1 | contig 12379 bp, 16 predicted proteins | sample 3512371 | NCBI WGS metagenome assembly VFQN01 (sample SAMN10412370, study PRJNA504923) | tailings metagenome | isolation source: Replicate 2 from Balatoc abandoned mine | place: Philippines: Itogon, Benguet | collected 2017-08-28
CTGCCGCTTGACGCAGCGTCCGGAGCTAGCAGCAGAATGCTCAGGGTGTGAACATAGCCAGCTCCAAGGGCTTTTCCCATGGCAAGGCAGCGCCTATTCATTCGACCTGCCCAAGGAGGCGCTTGCACAGCCGCCACTACCCTGCACAACCCAACCGTTGCACTAAATGGCCTATCGGTACCCCGCACGGCCCACCCCCGGAGCACTTCAGTGCCAATTTACTAGTAACTTTCCTCCCCCACTGCCGCCCCAGGCACGCTGGCTGGCGCGCTGGCCGCCGCCTGCAGCTCCCCCCTACCCGCCAACCACCAGCTGGCGCTGCGCCTGGCGGCCAACTGCTGCGCAGCGCCCGCCGCCTCTGCCTCCGCCTCCACCTCCTCATCCTCCGCCCCCGGGGCCCCCGGCGTGTCCCCGCTGCGCGGGTGGCTGCTGGGCGGCGCCAGTGCGCTGCTGGACCGCGCGGCGCCGCTGCTGGGCCCGGGGGCTGCAGGGGGCGGGACTAAGGCTGTGCGGCTGAGCGGCGCGGTGCTGCTGGCCAACCTGGCGGCGGCGGCGGGGAGGGGGCAGCTGCCGGGCGGGGCAGACAGCGACCTGCCGGTGCAGGTGGGCGGGTGGGATAGGGGTCGGGCAGTAGGCAGGGCGGTGCTGCAGCACAAACGGTCCTTGTCTTGAGGGCGAGGAGTAAGTTCAAAGCGGCGGCCATATGCACGTTGGCTTGATGTGTGTCGGAAGCGCCTGTCCGGCTACTCTGTCCACTGTTTAGCGCCGCCTGTACGACCACATGAGGTGCCCTCGCTCCCCTCGCCCCCCTGCAGTTGCTGTCGCTGTGCCTGGAGCTGCTATCCGCTCTCCCGGCCGGGGCGGTGCTGGAGGAGGCGGAGGGGTGCTTCAGGGCGCTGGTGGCGGCGGGCACGCTGCTGGCGGCGGGAGGGGCGGACCTGGCGCAGGTGGGGGGTAGGGGCTGGCGGGGGGAGGAGGGAGAGCAGGGGGCAGCGAGAGTCCGGCGGTGCCTTGTGTGCACCGTGACCGCACTAACTGGCCAGGGAGTCCCGCATACTAGTACAAATCAAGACAGTATGCAGTATGCAGAGCCCAAGGGAGCAATCCGCCGGACATCACAGGGCCCCCTTTCGGTGGCCCTCCAGTCTCCCGGCGCTTCTTCCTCGTGTCCCGACTCCTGCCTGTGTGGCACGATACACCTGCAGATTGCGCGCGACCTTGACATCAACGACCGCATCCACTCGGTGGTCAGCGGGGCGCGCGGAGGGGGCGAGACGGAGAAGAAGCTGCTGCAGGTGGGCGCGGGGGGAGCCAGAGTGCGAATGGCATGTGTATTATTGAGTGGTGACAAGGAGTTACTTGTAGGTGTTGTCGAGGGGCGAGGCGGAGAAGAAGCTGCTGCAGGTGCGGGCGGGGGCACGGGTAGAAGGGGCGGCGGGGTACATGGAGGTTGACGTTGAGCAGGAGGTCCAGGAAAGGAGTTGGGCGGTAGGGTAGGCTGCAAATGTACTGTAGTGTTGTTCGGGCAAAGCGCGGGCCCTCCGTGGCCCGTCTGCTCCCCCACTTGCCTCTTGGGTATATGCGTTGGTCACGCTTCCTGATGCCGGCAAGTTGCCCGAATCCTGAGCCATGTCACGCGGTTGGCGGTTGGTAAGGCTGTGTACGAGGCCGCGTGGGTCGGCTGGCGCAACGCCGCGCTGCCTGCACATTTTACGCGCGGGGCTGATTCTGAGTGATGCGAAGGCACTGACCTAAGCCGCCCTCACCCCCGGCTGCCCACCCCACCCCAGGCTGGTATCGACGTGTCGGCCATCATCGCGCAGAAGACGGGCGTCAAGGTGTAGGGCCCATGCACTTGGGCCCAGAGCGCCGGCTACCCTGCACGCGGCAACGCCTGACCAGGCTGTCGTGCTGCTGCGTCAGGGCTGGCGGGGACACGACAGAAGGGTGAAGGTGCCTGAGGTACAAGGGGTTACAGAGACGTGGGAGGGCCGCCCGGAAGCGCAGCTGCAGGCACCTGCGTCATGTGGCGGTGGTGTCGTACGGTGCGTCCGGGTTCGCAGGTGTTCCTCGCAGTGGGAGCGCTGGGCAGAAGCTGGTCGAGGTCACGGGTGCTTGGCTTGCGTGGCCGGCAGCGACACAAGGGCAGGGGTAGCCTAGGATGCACAGGGGGGTCCACACCGGCTGAGCGTCAGTAGGACCGCCGATAGGAGGAGCGCCAGAGCGAGGCCGGGTGCGCGGTTGGCTTTACTCTTCAACAGGTTCATGGTTCACACGACGGTTTTGGTGGAGGGAGTTGCGTACGCAATGGCCGTTGTGGCATTTGGACCCGCCGTACACTGCTGCACTCGTGTGTACCGTACTGGGGGTGCAAAACCACTGCCGCCCTCATTGTTGGTCCAGGTGTCCCTGGTTGTCCCTTGTAAATGAACCTTGAGGTGGGCTTTAGTCACTGCGTAGAACCACTCTATGCCGGTGTCCAAGTGTGCTCGCTCTGGTGCGGTACAAAGTCTGAAGCAGGGGAAGCGGTCATGCTGGTTGGCCACAACTGAGTAGCCTGACTGATGAGTAAGGTACTACAGGTTCTAGCAGGTTCTAGGTGAATGAGGAGGTATGCAGGCAGCAAGGTGTCAACGTGTGCTCTCTGCCGCTGCTAGCATGCTGCCCACTCGGTCGTTCTGGTGCAACCTCTGCATCCTGGGGTTCATGCCATGGCGCATGGGGCCATCCCCTGCATTATTACCGTTACCCCCGCAATCCAGCATCCAACCAACTGGGATGACGCGACATGCGACGCAGCAATGCGCTGCTCAGAGTTGTGTAATGGTATAATCAAGCTGTGTTGTAAGTATCGTTCTGCAGGCCCACAGTCCACACCTGCGACAAAGGAGTTCCCGTTCGACTTCGCGCGAGCTTAGTACATTCACATAGCGTGGCTGCAACTCAGTGGGTCGTACTGAAGCGGGAGGGTTCTACTTGCCGCAGTGACTCGAAAACAACAGCCCGAAAACCTTTAACGTCCCGTGCTTAAACCACCTCCTCGCGGGCTCGGCCCCCGCCCTGCCGCTTGACGCAGCGTCCGGAGCTAGCAGCAGAATGCTCAGGGTGTGAACATAGCCAGCTCCAAGGGCTTTTCCCATGGCAAGGCAGCGCCTATTCATTCGACCTGCCCAAGGAGGCGCTTGCACAGCCGCCACTACCCTGCACAACCCAACCGTTGCACTAAATGGCCTATCGGTACCCCGCACGGCCCACCCCCGGAGCACTTCAGTGCCAATTTACTAGTAACTTTCCTCCCCCACTGCCGCCCCAGGCACGCTGGCTGGCGCGCTGGCCGCCGCCTGCAGCTCCCCCCTACCCGCCAACCACCAGCTGGCGCTGCGCCTGGCGGCCAACTGCTGCGCAGCGCCCGCCGCCTCTGCCTCCGCCTCCACCTCCTCATCCTCCGCCCCCGGGGCCCCCGGCGTGTCCCCGCTGCGCGGGTGGCTGCTGGGCGGCGCCAGTGCGCTGCTGGACCGCGCGGCGCCGCTGCTGGGCCCGGGGGCTGCAGGGGGCGGGACTAAGGCTGTGCGGCTGAGCGGCGCGGTGCTGCTGGCCAACCTGGCGGCGGCGGCGGGGAGGGGGCAGCTGCCGGGCGGGGCAGACAGCGACCTGCCGGTGCAGGTGGGCGGGTGGGATAGGGGTCGGGCAGTAGGCAGGGCGGTGCTGCAGCACAAACGGTCCTTGTCTTGAGGGCGAGGAGTAAGTTCAAAGCGGCGGCCATATGCACGTTGGCTTGATGTGTGTCGGAAGCGCCTGTCCGGCTACTCTGTCCACTGTTTAGCGCCGCCTGTACGACCACATGAGGTGCCCTCGCTCCCCTCGCCCCCCTGCAGTTGCTGTCGCTGTGCCTGGAGCTGCTATCCGCTCTCCCGGCCGGGGCGGTGCTGGAGGAGGCGGAGGGGTGCTTCAGGGCGCTGGTGGCGGCGGGCACGCTGCTGGCGGCGGGAGGGGCGGACCTGGCGCAGGTGGGGGGTAGGGGCTGGCGGGGGGAGGAGGGAGAGCAGGGGGCAGCGAGAGTCCGGCGGTGCCTTGTGTGCACCGTGACCGCACTAACTGGCCAGGGAGTCCCGCATACTAGTACAAATCAAGACAGTATGCAGTATGCAGAGCCCAAGGGAGCAATCCGCCGGACATCACAGGGCCCCCTTTCGGTGGCCCTCCAGTCTCCCGGCGCTTCTTCCTCGTGTCCCGACTCCTGCCTGTGTGGCACGATACACCTGCAGATTGCGCGCGACCTTGACATCAACGACCGCATCCACTCGGTGGTCAGCGGGGCGCGCGGAGGGGGCGAGACGGAGAAGAAGCTGCTGCAGGTGGGCGCGGGGGGAGCCAGAGTGCGAATGGCATGTGTATTATTGAGTGGTGACAAGGAGTTACTTGTAGGTGTTGTCGAGGGGCGAGGCGGAGAAGAAGCTGCTGCAGGTGCGGGCGGGGGCACGGGTAGAAGGGGCGGCGGGGTACATGGAGGTTGACGTTGAGCAGGAGGTCCAGGAAAGGAGTTGGGCGGTAGGGTAGGCTGCAAATGTACTGTAGTGTTGTTCGGGCAAAGCGCGGGCCCTCCGTGGCCCGTCTGCTCCCCCACTTGCCTCTTGGGTATATGCGTTGGTCACGCTTCCTGATGCCGGCAAGTTGCCCGAATCCTGAGCCATGTCACGCGGTTGGCGGTTGGTAAGGCTGTGTACGAGGCCGCGTGGGTCGGCTGGCGCAACGCCGCGCTGCCTGCACATTTTACGCGCGGGGCTGATTCTGAGTGATGCGAAGGCACTGACCTAAGCCGCCCTCACCCCCGGCTGCCCACCCCACCCCAGGCTGGTATCGACGTGTCGGCCATCATCGCGCAGAAGACGGGCGTCAAGGTGTAGGGCCCATGCACTTGGGCCCAGAGCGCCGGCTACCCTGCACGCGGCAACGCCTGACCAGGCTGTCGTGCTGCTGCGTCAGGGCTGGCGGGGACACGACAGAAGGGTGAAGGTGCCTGAGGTACAAGGGGTTACAGAGACGTGGGAGGGCCGCCCGGAAGCGCAGCTGCAGGCACCTGCGTCATGTGGCGGTGGTGTCGTACGGTGCGTCCGGGTTCGCAGGTGTTCCTCGCAGTGGGAGCGCTGGGCAGAAGCTGGTCGAGGTCACGGGTGCTTGGCTTGCGTGGCCGGCAGCGACACAAGGGCAGGGGTAGCCTAGGATGCACAGGGGGGTCCACACCGGCTGAGCGTCAGTAGGACCGCCGATAGGAGGAGCGCCAGAGCGAGGCCGGGTGCGCGGTTGGCTTTACTCTTCAACAGGTTCATGGTTCACACGACGGTTTTGGTGGAGGGAGTTGCGTACGCAATGGCCGTTGTGGCATTTGGACCCGCCGTACACTGCTGCACTCGTGTGTACCGTACTGGGGGTGCAAAACCACTGCCGCCCTCATTGTTGGTCCAGGTGTCCCTGGTTGTCCCTTGTAAATGAACCTTGAGGTGGGCTTTAGTCACTGCGTAGAACCACTCTATGCCGGTGTCCAAGTGTGCTCGCTCTGGTGCGGTACAAAGTCTGAAGCAGGGGAAGCGGTCATGCTGGTTGGCCACAACTGAGTAGCCTGACTGATGAGTAAGGTACTACAGGTTCTAGCAGGTTCTAGGTGAATGAGGAGGTATGCAGGCAGCAAGGTGTCAACGTGTGCTCTCTGCCGCTGCTAGCATGCTGCCCACTCGGTCGTTCTGGTGCAACCTCTGCATCCTGGGGTTCATGCCATGGCGCATGGGGCCATCCCCTGCATTATTACCGTTACCCCCGCAATCCAGCATCCAACCAACTGGGATGACGCGACATGCGACGCAGCAATGCGCTGCTCAGAGTTGTGTAATGGTATAATCAAGCTGTGTTGTAAGTATCGTTCTGCAGGCCCACAGTCCACACCTGCGACAAAGGAGTTCCCGTTCGACTTCGCGCGAGCTTAGTACATTCACATAGCGTGGCTGCAACTCAGTGGGTCGTACTGAAGCGGGAGGGTTCTACTTGCCGCAGTGACTCGAAAACAACAGCCCGAAAACCTTTAACGTCCCGTGCTTAAACCACCTCCTCGCGGGCTCGGCCCCCGCCCTGCCAGCCCTGAATTGTGCTGTTCCTTTACATGGGAGTTGGAGTGGCGCTCTAAAGGCGTGCGCAGAAACCGTTGCGCAGCTTCCGGGCTCCAGCGAGACGGCAAATATCCAACTGGAGGAGGATCCGACAACGTGGAGCAATAGGGACAGTGAAGCAGATAAAATGGCTGAATCTGCGCAAGGTGAGACTCCCTGCTGTTGCCTCTGGTCCTCATTAATAAGGGCGATCGGACAAGCCTGCTGGTCTTTGAGCTTCCAGCGCAGCAAGCGAACACCTTATCTTATTTATACTGGCAGACGTTCGACGGATAGCTCTAGCTCTGCTCCAGTCTCGCCTCCTGGACCGGCGGCAGCTGATGGACGAGTTCGGGGCTGTGCTCGACCTGGACGCACACATCCCACACTCGTTAGCCACAGCCCAGGCGCCTGCGAATGCGGCTAAGAACAGGTAGGCATGGCTGCCTTCATGTACCGCACTTGTGCCACGTTAAGACTTACTCAGTACGTCGTGTTGGGCCCCTCTCCGCAAGCCAGCTGTAGGCATGCCGTGCCCGCAGCACGCTGTGCGTGCCATCAAGCCAAGGCCAGGCTAAATGCACGGTTACGTACAGGAGCGGACAACATGCTCGGAAAACCCGCCGAAAGCGCAAAGAAACCGGCAGGAGGCATTTCACTTCGTCCCCGGCATCCGTCGTTCTAGCCTTACCCCTGCAACGTCTTCTTGCAACGCACGCCGCCAGCCAACGCACTGCATCCCACAAATGCCAAGACCTCCCCCTCGCCTCTCCTGTCTTGCAGGTACGTCAACGTGCTGCCGTACGACCACAACCGCGTGCTGCTGCGGCCCTGCAGCTCGGCGGGCGAGCTGGACGGCGGCGCCGCCCCCGCCCCTGGCCCCGGCCGCGGCCAGCACCGCAGCAGCAGCTGCCCGCCCTGCCCCGACTACATCAACGCCAGCCACGTGGTGTACCAGGACCCGCAGTGCGGCTTCACGCTGCGCTACATCGCCTGCCAGGGCCCGCTGGCGGCAACGGTGGCGGACTTCTGGCGCATGGCGTGGACGGAGGGCGTGGGGGCCGTGGTCATGCTCACCAACACCGTGGAGAGGGGCGTCACAAAGTGCGCGCCGTACTACCCCGCGCAGCCGGGGCAGCGGCTGCTGCTGCGCCAGGGGCAGGGGCAGGGCGGAGGGGGCGGGTGCGGGTGCGGGTCGCCGTCTGGGTCGTGCCTGGCTGAGGTGGCGGCGGTGGGGTGCGAGGGCCTGCATGGGGGGGACCTAACAGCCACGCGGCTGAGGATGGTGGCGGCGGGCCAGGGCCAGGGGCAGGGCGGGGGGTCGCAGCAGGCGCCTGTGCTGCACCTGCGGTACAACGCTTGGCCTGATCACGGCACGCCCACGGATTCGTCCGCCATCCGCACCATGTCAGACCTGCTGGACGGAGTGCGGGACGGCCAGCAGCAGCAGCAGCCAGGCGGCGGGAGGCAAGGCGACGGGGGCCAGGGGCGGGCGGTGGTGGTGCACTGCAGCGCCGGCATTGGGCGCACGGGCACCTTCTGCTCCATCGACATCCTGCGCCGCCGCCTGGCGTGCCTGGCGGGCGCTGCCGAGGCCCGGCCCGGCAGCGTGAGCAGCGAGGCTGTGCACGCGGCGCTGGACCTTCCGGCGCTGGTGCACGAGCTGCGGCGGCAGCGGTGCGGCATGGTGCAGACGCTGGAGCAGTACGCCTTCGTGTACCAGGCGCTGTATGAGGAGCTGGTGGCCGGGGGGCAGGGGCAGGGACAGGAGGGGGCAGGGCAGGGGGCTGGGGGGCGGCAGGGGAGGCGTGGGGGAGGTGAGGGGCAGGGGACGCCGCAGCGGTAGGACGAGGCGGTTGCGGGCTGGGTGTGTGTGTGTGTGTGTGGTGGGGATGCTGTGTGCATAGTGTATAGATGCGGTTGCGGGAATCGGGGTGCATAACCCGTAGACAGACGATATTAGTTGTTGCAGTGCAAGCCGGAGAGCACTCGCCAAGGGTATTGGACGAAATACCATGGGAGGCCGCATGCGACCTGAGGATGCTCCGTGAGGAAAAGCCGACTGCTGGCTGATACCCAGAAAGCTACTTGACGCTACCATACCAACTGTGTCGGCTCGGACCCTGGCGCACGCCAGACCAGACCAGTGCATGCACATGCGGAGTGGGTGCGATGCGTGCCTGTGCGGATAGTGTAGGGGGCCAGCAGGACGGTTGCGGGGGAGCGGTCCTTTGCACCGCAGTTTCAAGAAGCTCCAGTGCGGTGATGACTTGTGAAGTGGCGAGGGCTTGCGGCACACCAGGGTGCCCTACCACACGCCCGTTGGAGTGCAGGGGAGGCGGGAATAGTTGTGTGAACGGCATAGGAGGAGCGGCCCTTTGTACTGCATTCGTTTAAGCTCGGCATCGATGCGTGGATGGAGATGGCCTGCGGCGCACTCGGCGCATGAGGAATTGCCTGCCGCAAAGGAGCACCTGGGTGGATGGTTGGCGGAGTGCGGGGGCGGGTGGACGGCTCGCAGTTACATCCACTCGTTCACTCTCCTCGCTCGTTCTCTTCACTCCACTCGTTTGTGTGGCACCGAACAGCACCGAAACGATGTTTTCCTGTGGGTTTGATACTATTCCTAATGTCTGTGCAGGAAGCCTGCTCAGACGGTGTACCGTAACAGGGTGGGCACTCGTGGGGCAGCTCACACAGCTCATGACCCAGAATTTGCTTGCGCATGCAGCGCCCCGCATGCAACGGATATGCGCCTGATATGCAGTACCAGCAAGACCGGTTTCAACGTGGACGCCTTTCCCTCTCTCCCTCATTCAACCCCAGGGCCCAGGCTTTGCCTTCTGACAGCTTCTGGCATCATGCATTAAGAAAGCCTTACGTGCCCTTTGCACCTGCAGGCCAGCCTGACTGACGGGAACCCTTGCCTAGGAAGTTGCTGCTTTGCACACTGGGGCGGCAGATGCTACTGGTTGGCAGCAGGGAGGGCACAGCCCCATGCCGTTTCCGGTGCACTACTCCACTGCGCACTCCCACATACCCTCCTGAAGCGTGCCGTTACACATCCACACGTGCACACATGTGCGCCGCGCCGGGCGCACTCTCGGGCATGGCATCCCCAGGCGCCCTTCCGGTTACACGCCGTTGTCGTACGCTCGTACCCTCTCACAGGTGTGCGGCGCTGTCGCCCCCGACAGAAGGCCCCCGAGGTGCTGTCCAACGGCCGCATGCGTATCATCGGCGTGCAGCCGCTGCGGGTGGGGCGCCTGGACTCCATCGTGCCCTCCCCGCCCGGCCAGCCGCCGGCGGGGGACGCCTCCCTGGACGACATCCTGGCCTTCTGGGCGGCGCGCGGCTTCACGGAGGTCAAGGCGGTGGCGCTGACGGGCTCGCAGCCTCGCACGCCCTCATCGACGAGCAGGGCTGCTTCGGGGGCACCAGCCGCTCCGACTACTGTGACCCCAGCGTCAGCCCCTGCGACAACGTGCGCATGTTTAGGTGCGGAGGGTGCAGGAGGCGGCGTGATGGCATTCCGGGATGGGCCTCTTCAGGCGAGGGCTGCAGCTGCAGGCTGGTCGGTGTGGATCTTTAAATCCTACTTACAGGCCGACATTGGTTCCTTGCGGGTCCTGCTGCTTGCAGGTGGGAAACCACTTCTTCAAGGATATCTGGTGAGTGCACTCTCGAGCAGTTGCCACGGCCGCTCCAAAGCAGACGGTGGAGTGCCGTGCACTCAGTATGCTAGGTTCCCTTTTAGGTACTAGCTTCGTGCAAATGGACTGGACAGCAGGCGGTTGCATGCCTATGTCTGCTAGCCCATTCGCATACACGCGGTGTCACCTGAAGGGTTTTCACAAGTACCGCACCGAGGGCCCCTACCGAACCCGCACCTTGTTGCTTACGCGCCTGCCCCCTTTTCCCCTCCCTTCTGTCCTCTGTCCCCTGCCTGGCTCCGCAGCTCCTCCGAGCTGGTGGTGCGGCCGGTGCTGCCCGAGCAGCCTGAGCCCGTGGAGACGCCCATCCTGGGCATGAGCGAGCCGGAGGTGGAGGCGGAGATACGCAGGGAGACGTACAAGGTAGGGGTGTGCAGGGCACGGGCGATGCAGCGCATGCTCAGACGGACGCAAACCCCCAACGAAACCGTCCCCGGCCGCTTGCCATTAAACAACCCTTGGGCCTCCGGTGGCCCGCCGCCCGCTCCACGCTCCTGTTTCGCACCCAGGTGCTGATTAATACACGCTCTTGTGCCTGCTGCGCAGTTCACGAGCCGCGAGTTCCGCAGACAGGCCACCATCATGGTGCGCATGGTGCAGACAGGCCAGATGGCGGACCCGGAGCTGCTGGCGCCGCCTGAGCGGGTCAATGTGTTCTGGGGCAACCGCCGCTGCCGTACAGGAGCGCCGTACAACGCCACCGTGCAGAACCCGAATTGCCCGCACAGCACCTTCTGGTTCTACACGCCCTCGGGTAGGGAGGCTTGGCGGAAGGCGAGCCACTGCATGGGCAGGTACTGCAGAAAAAAAGAGGTGCATGGACTGCTGCAGCAGTGTACGGCATGCAACCCCGATGCACCTCAACAAGCTTGCCACTGTGCCACCTGCTGCAGACGCCAGCCTGGGTATGGCCTGCCAGATGACCGACGCTGCCGCCAGTGCCCCTGGGGTCAGCGCCGCCACACGCAACGCACGCGCCGCCGCCCGCATGTTCCTGGACCAGGACAGGTGGGCGCGCGGGCCAACAGCAGTTCGGCATTCGTGTTGCTTTGGGTACTGGGAGCAAACGGTTACCGGTGGTGGGCCCATGAGCGGCTGGTAGCCGGCTGCGTTCGAGTGTGGCGGTGGTGCTTGTACACAACTAGTACTGCCAAGTACGGCAGCAGCTATGTTTGAGGAATCGCGACATGCCCCCCGCCCACCCCCCCACCCCGCCCCGCCAGGTGGGACGCCGCCTACCAGTCCGCCTACATCAAGCTGGTCAACAGCTACGCCAGCTGGTCTCCCCTGGCCGCCGACAACGCCTTCCCCCCTTCGTCATGGGCAGTGAGTGCCCCTTGGCGGGCACCGTGCTGGACGCCGCCTGCACGCAGGCCGACCCCGGGCTGGCCACCACGGACGTCCTCACGCTTCACAACGCATGCCCCACCTGCAGCAGTGAGCCGTATTAGCGGGCCCGCAACTCTGTGTGGTGCCTTCCGTGCGTCACGTGTGCGACTGTGCTGCCTAGGATTTGGTTGCCTGGGTTTGCTCTTGCCTCATACTGATATGTGGTTACAAGCATGAGTCGGCCTTGGCAGACTGGCCTGTAAAGGCTTATCGTATCCACATGCTGCTCCAGCCTGCCCTGCCCTTGTGCACGTGCAACTGCAGAGGCATGCACCACCTGCTGCTCTTCCGTTTTCGAGACCACTACCACGTACAACCTCAGCAACGGTAAGAGGGGCCAATCCGCAGGGTGCATGTGTCTATTTCCAGGATGGGGGGGAATGCGCTTCAGCAGTCCGTACAGTTGCTTGGGCGGGAGCCAGGCACAAAGCCGGCCAGCATGGTGTGTGTGCCCCACCCCCTGCTGCTGGCTATCTATCAGCATGACCTCCAAGATCCGTTCCCGTCAGCGTACAAGGTCTTGCCTTCCTTGCCTCCGCTGGTTGCAAATGCCTTCGGTGTTCCCGTCGCTACTCCCGGTGGGACGCGTTGTACTCACTCACCACACCTCCCTCCTGCACTATGGACAACTGCATGCTAGGGGTGGAAGGCGGCACCCAGGTCCATGTAGGGCAGGTGCGCACTGCAGGGCAAACAGCATGGCCACATCTCAGCACGGGATGCATGGGGTCCATGGCGAAAATGGTCAATCCCTGGACGGCCTGAACCTTACTAGGCAGCGTGCCAGCCATTTGACGATTTGAGTACCAGTCGTCAAGTGCCAGTAGTGCTTTCGCGTGCACAGGTCTAGGTACAACTGTGTAGGTACAACTGTAGGTACAAGCAGACCACCTAGCACCATACAACCTGCCATCCCACGTACCTGCTGGCATCCTGGCTTCCCGCACTATGGCAGGGGCTCCGCTGTGGCACCGTTGCGCATGCAAAACAGGATGCCCTCGCCGCGGCAGCTCCTTTGCACCAGGGCTTTGACCCTGGGAGACGTGCACTCAGGGCTGGTTTCTTCCGCCAAGGCATTTTATCAATTCTGATAAAACCCAACGCCCAAAAGTCCCAGTATTTTATGAAAGGGTCTATGCC
>VFQN01007028.1_pt1 | contig 12379 bp, 11 predicted proteins | sample 3512371 | NCBI WGS metagenome assembly VFQN01 (sample SAMN10412370, study PRJNA504923) | tailings metagenome | isolation source: Replicate 2 from Balatoc abandoned mine | place: Philippines: Itogon, Benguet | collected 2017-08-28
GAGCAGATCGTCGCCCTCGACCTGCGTCGACACCAGCTTGACCGCGGTCAGGCGGTTGGGATCGATCGTGTTCATCAGATGCCCGACCAGCGTCGTCTTGCCCGCGCCGACATCGCCGGTGATCACGATGAAGCCTTCGCCCTGCGCCAGCCCATAGCCGAGGTAGGACATGGCCTTGCGGTGGGTGCCGCTTTCAAAATAGAAATGCGGATCAGGCGTCAGCTGGAACGGACGGCCGGTGAAACCATAGAATTGATCGTACATCGCGAATTCCCGTTGCCCAATGGGTCGAACCCATCAGAAGTTGTAACGCAGTCCCACCAAAGCTGAACCAATAAGCTGGCTGTTGAAGCCATCCTGATCGAACGCGTTCAGGCTCGCCGCCGCGGTGCCGGTCAGGCTGCGCCAGAACCGGCGCGAATAGGCGGCCGACAGCCCCGCCGACTGTACGTCGCTGACCCCCGGAGCACCATTGTCGAAATAATTGAGATAGCCCGACAGGCTGATGTCCGAATCGGCGTCGAGTCGGCGCCCGGCTGACAGGAACAGATAATAATTCTCGTCCTTGATCCCGTTCAGGCTGGCGATCGGCGACAGCAAGGGGGCAAGCAGCTTGCGCTGGTCATAGCCGACGCCGATCCCGTAATTCCACCCGCCAAAGCGCGAGCCGATCGTCGCCTGCACCCCGCGGCTGCGATATTGCGCCGCCGTTGCATTGCCGAGCTGGTTGCTGAGGCATCCGCCGCCCGCCTGTCCGAACACGCACGGGTTGATATTGCCGCCGATCGGGTTGCGCGTCGGATCGAACTGGGTCGGCAGCGCCGCCAGCCCCCCCGACAGCCCGCGACCAAGGCTCGACAGCCCGTCATAGACGCCGACCTGGATCGTCGTCGCATGGTCGGCGCGATAGGAAAAGCTGCCGGTATAGATGGTGTCGCCATAGCGGCGCCCGACGCGCGCGGTCGCCGACGTACGGCGGCTTGGCTGCCACATCACACCCGCGTCCCAGATCAGGCCGTCGGTATCGAACGACAGCTGGCGCGCGGTCGATTTGTCGGTCACGAAACGTCCGTTGGCGTCGCGCACCGGCACACCGCCCGCATCGACCACCGGATTGCGCTGGCCGATTTCGATATCCTCGTAACCGACACCGCCGAGCAGCGCGACGGTCGGCCCGATCGGCATGGTCACGTCGGCGCGGGCATATTTGCCCTCGAAACGCTGGTCGAGCTGGCTGGCATCCTCGCGTTCATAACCGCCAGAAACCTGCCAGCCGAACGGCAGATCGCCGGGGCGCGCGCCGACGCTGGCCCAGACGACATGGTTGGTCGAGCTGTCGAAAATATCCTGCGGCTGCGATCCCGGCGACAGGATCGGGGGCGTATCGACATCGACCTTGGTATAGCCAAAGCGGTAACCGGCGCCGACATCAAGCCCGCCGATCCGCCGCGCCAAGGCCGGCCCGGCGTACACCGAATAGAGGTTCGCGACATTGCTGGCGTCGCCGATAAACAGGCCGCTGTCGGCGCCCGCGCCGTCGGCGCGGGTGCGGGTCGCAAGCGCACCGCCCTCCAGGTTCAGCCCACGCGCCACTTCGATCCGGCCGCGCGCCAGCCCGCTGATCGTATTGGAATCGTCCAGCCCGCCGTTCCACCCGAAACGATGTTCATACCGCACCGTCGCCGCCAATTCGGCGCGGCTGGTCACGATCGCGGCGTCAACGCCAGCCGCCACCGTGGTATAGGTCAGGACGTCGCCGCCGTTCTTCAGGTCGGCGGTCAGCACCTGGCCGACCTCCAGATAGGGGCTGACATCGACCTGTCGCTGGCTGCGACGCGCTTCGGCGCGCTTGGCCGATCGGCCCGGCTCGGCCGACGGCGCGCTGGCCGGAGCGTCGCTGGCGCCGGATGCGGGATCACCCGAAAATTGCGCCTGCGCGCCGGTCGCGGTTCCCGCCAGCAGCAGCGCCGCCAGCGCGCCCGTGCGGCGCAATGTGGTGGTGGTGCGCATCACGCGCCTCCTTGTCCGTAATAGGTGCCGAAGCGGCGGCCACCCGGCGAAAATTTCACGCCATTGAGGAGCAGCTGGATATGCGGACACGCGCCCATCAGGCCGATCGCGTCGCGCAGGGCGGATTCCAATGTTTCATCGGCGCGCACGACCATGATCGTCTGTCCGACATGCCCGGCGAGCACCGCGGCGGGCGACGCCGCCAGCACCGGCGGCGAATCGATGATCAGGATGCGGCCGGGGGCGCCCTGCTCGAGCTGCGCCAGCAATGCATCGGTGCGCGCCGAAGCAAGCAGTTCGGTGTCGTGCATATGCCCGGTCCCCGCGGGCATGACCTTCAGGCCCGGAATATCGGTCTGGATCAGGCAATCACCAAGTGGCAGATGCGCATCGGCCAGCGCGTCCATCAACCCCGGACCATCCTCCAGCCCCAGCGCTTCGAGTACGCTCGGCTTGGCGATGTCGGCGTCGATCAGTAGGACGTCATGGTCGGCCTCGACCGCCAGGCTGAGCGCCAGATTGACCGCGGAAAAGGTCTTGCCCTCGCCCGGGTTCGCCGAGGCGATCAGCACGCGGTGGCCGCGCGGCAGGATCGGGCGATTGCTGGTGCCGCCGAAGTTGCGGATCAATTCGCGCTTCACGATGCGATATTCTTCGGAAATGCCGGTCACCGGGGTGCCGGGTACGATCATCCCGCGCGACGCCAGCCGCTCGCGGTCGATCGTCCCCTGCCGCGTCGGAACGATCGCGGGAGCGGCCTTGGCGATCTCCTTGCGCGGCGATGGCTGCGGCGTCGGGGCGGTTTCGACCGTCGGGCTGGCCGGGGCGACCGCCTCGGGTGGCAAGACTTCGCCAACCGGTTCGGCCTGGACCTTTTTGGCCTTTTTGGGCGCTTCGGGGGGCAGGCTCGACACGTCGATCGTCGGCGCATTGGCCGCGGGATCGAGGCCGAACATGTCGGCCGCGCGTTCGAGGAGCGAGGGCGGGCGCTTGACTTTGCGTTGGTCGTTCATGTCATCGTCCCCCGTCACGCTACCATGCCGCGCTGGATGAATTCGGCGACCAGCAGCAGGGCGTAGAGCCCGACCAAGGCGCCGCCGCCGCTTGCCAGCCAAACCAGTTTCTTGCGCCGCTCAACGTGGCGTTCGGGGGTCACGACTTCGGTGATCGAACCAATGACGGGCAATCCGCTCGCGCGCTCCAGCTTCGCCGCAGTGGCATAGCTGGCGCGCACCTGGCCGAGGCCAAAGGCGGCGCCGATCCCGCCGCCGACCCCGGCGAGCAGGACAAGGGTCAGGAACAAGGGCCGATTGGGCGCCGCGGGGCTGGTCGGCTTCGTCGGCGGATCGAGGAGTTCGATCTTGATGGCGTCGGTTTCGGTCTGCACGTCGCCGCGCAGCCGTACCTGTTCGCGCTGCGCGAGCAGCTTGTCATATTGCGCCTTGAACGCGGTATATTCGCCGTTGATCCGGTCATATTCGGCGGCAATGCCGGGGTTCTGGATCTGCTGGCTGGTGATCCGCGCGATGTCGCCGCTCAGCTGCGCCTTGCGGGCATTGAGCGCGCTGACCGTCGCCTGCCGCTCGGCGCGCATCGCGGCGAGCGAGGCGTAGGCCGGGTTCTGCGAGTTGCCGCCGCCACCGCCGCCCGCGCCTTCGCGGTCGGCCATGGCCTTCAGCGACGCGATCTGGCTTTTCAGCGCAATGACGTCGGGATGCGCATCGGTCAGCCCGCGCGCGCGCATCGACGACAATTCGTTCTGCGCGCCTGCCAGCTGCTGCCGCGCAACCCCGCCGCCGACGCCGCCCATGCCAGGGACGTTAATCGTCGCGGGGGTCGACGCGAGCTGGCCGTTGGCGGCAGCGAGCTGTGCCTGCGCGGCAACAAGCTGCGAATCGATCTGACCCAGCTCGGCGCGCGCCGCTTCGACGCGCTGCGCCGGCGATCCGGCACCGCCGGGGATCAGCCCGATATTCTGCGCCTCGAACGCCGCCCGCCGCGCTTCGACTTCGCGCAGCGCCTTTTCGCGGTCGGCGATTTGCGCATCGAGGAATTTCAGCCCTTCGCGCGCGTTCATCCGCCCGCCGCGCAGCTGGTCGTCGCGAAACACCGTGATCAGGCTGTCGAGCACACCCGATGCCAGTTTGGCATTGTCGGCGTCGGACAAGCTACCAACGCCGACGCTCGAGGTTATTTCAAAGATATTATCCTGTTGTGGTACAACCTTGATATTCTTTTGCAGCATCGCGACCGCGCCCGCCTTTTCGCGCTCGCCCGCGCCTGCGGGAAGCAGGCCGGTCGTCGCGGCGACCTTTTCCAGATTGCGCGCGCTGGTCAGCGTCTCGCGGATCTGATCGATGCGCTGGCGTCCGCCATAGGCGCCGCCCTGCGGATCATCGGGCAGGATTTCGTTGATGTCGACGAGCAGCCGCGCGCGCGAATCATAACGGTTGGGGATCGACGCGATCGCCAGCCAGCCGAGGATGCAAATGCCCCACGCCACCGCCAGCACGAGCCACCGGCGCGTCCAGACGCTGTGCAGCGCCACCCGGAATTCGTCGTAAAGGCTGGTCATCGGCTACGGTCAATCCTTAGTATGGGTCGGTCGGCGGTCGGTCTGGGTCAGAACATGCTTTCGGGGATGATGATGACATCGCCGGGCTGCAACCGCACATTGGCCTTGATGTCGCCGCGCTTGATCAGGTCATTCAGCCGCAGGGCAAATTCCTGCTGCTTGCCGCTGCCCTTGTCGAAACGGACGAGTCGCGCCTTGTTTCCAGCCGCATATTCGCCGAGGCCGCCGACCGCGATCATAGCGTCGAGCACGGTCATGTTGGCGCGGAACGGAATCGAGGCCGGCTTTTCGGTCGCGCCGACGACGCGCACCTGCTGCGAAAAGGTGCTGTTGAACGTGGTGACGATGACGCTGACGATCGGGTCGGTGATATATTGGCTGAGCTGCAGCTTGATATCCTGCTGGAGCATCGTCGGGGTCTTGCCGACCGCGGGCATGTCGGTGATCAGCGGCGTCGTGATGCGCCCGTCGGGTCGCACCTGCACCTTGCCGCCGAGTTCCGGATTGCGCCACACGAAAATCTGAAGCTCGTCGAGCGGGCCGATGATATATTCCTCGCCCGGGCCTTCCTGATTCTGGACAAAGGTCGCGCTCGGCAGCTGCGGCGCGTCGCCGCCCGTGCTGGCGCAGCCCGCGAGCGCCGTCGACGCGATACCGCAAACAAGCGCGGCGCGGGCGACGCGAAGCGAAGGGAACGAAGCCATAATCAATCAACCTTTCGTGCCGCGGGCAGCCGCCACGGCGCAAATCCCCGCGGCAACCGTCAATGCGTCAGCATCCACCCTTGCGCGAAAAGGGTGAACATAGAGTTAGTATTGACATAGGTTTGACTAGCACATCGGCAGAACTGTCCCGTTAAGGAACAGGTTTTGCCGCGTCAGACGAGCATCTCGCGGGCCGGGCCTTGCCCCAGAAAGGCGGCGGGGCTCGCGCTCGCGCCATAGGCGCCTGCCTGGAAGATCGCGATCAGGTCGCCGACGTCGGCGCGCGGCAACGCGACCTGATCGCCCAGCCGGTCGAGCGGGGTGCAGAGGCACCCGACCACCGACACCGTTTCGGCGGGCGCATCGCCGAACCGCCCGGCGACCGCGATCGGGTAATTGCGCCGGATCACCGTTCCGAAATTGCCGCTCGCCGCGAGCTGGTGGTGGAGCCCGCCGTCGGTGACGAGGAACGTCTCGCCATGGCTGGTCTTGCGATCGACGACGCGGGTCAGATAGACGCCCGCCTCGGCGACCAGCCAGCGCCCAAGTTCCATTGCAAAGCGGCATTTCGCGAGCACATCGGCGCGCGCGGCAAGCGTGTCGCCCAGCGCCGCGCCTACTGCCGCGGCATCGACCGCGGTGTCGCCTGGAAAATAAGGCACCCCCATGCCGCCCCCCAGATTGACGAGCGGCGGCGTCGCGCCAGCTTCGTCCGCCAGTCTGGCGGCCAGCGCAACCGTCTGCGCCTGCGTGTCGGCGATGGCCTCGGCATCAAGTGCCTGCGATCCCGCGAAAATATGGAAGCCCTGCCAGTCGGCGCCCGCCGCGATCAGGCGTCGAACCAGCGCCGGAACCTCGGCGGCATCGACCCCGAACGGCTTGGCGCCGCCGCCCATCTTCATCCCCGAGCCCTTGAGGTCGAAGTCGGGATTGACCCGCACCGCCAGGCTGGGTGTCAGACCGAGACGCGCGGCGATCGACAGCGCGCGCTCCGCCTCGCCCGCCGATTCCAGATTGAGCGTGGCGCCCGCCACAATCGCTGCCTCCAGCTCGCGGTCGCGCTTGCCAGGTCCGGCAAAGCTGATGTCGCCCGCGGGCATCCCGGCGTCGATCGCGGCTTTCAGCTCGCCGCCCGACGCGACGTCGAACCCATCGACCAGCCGCGCCATGAAGGCGAGCAGCGGCGCATAGGGGTTTGCCTTCATCGCAAAATGCAGCTGCACGTCGGCGGGCATTGCGGCACGCCATTCGCCGACCCGCGCGGTCAACATCGCGCTGTCGTAAACGAACAGCGGCGTGTCGCCCGCCATGTCGGCGAGCGTATCGGCGCGGTCGCCGCCGATCAGCAGCATCCCGTCCTCGTCGGCGGCGTAACCCGGCGGAATCGGACCGTGCGGCTTCATGCCGCCACCGCCTGCGCCCAATCGGCGGCAATCGCCACGCGGTCGAGCTTGCCGTTGGGGTTGCGGGGCAGCGTATCGCGCCATTCGACCGTCTGCGGCTGCATGAAATTGGGCAGATTCTGGCGCAGATGCGCGCTCAGCCCTGCTTCGTCAGCCACTCCGGATTTGCCGCGCACGATCAGGATGATCGCCGCCCCCAGCCGCGCATCGGGCACCCCGAAAGCGACCGCTTCGTAGATCAGCCCCGACGCGACCGCGACATCCTCGACCTCGGTCGGGCTGACGCGATTGCCCGCGGTCTTGATCATCGCATCGGCGCGGCCGACGAAATAGAGAAGGCCGTTGGCGTCGCGGCGCACCGTGTCGCCCGACCACACCGCCGTTCCGCCATATTGGGACGCGCGCGGCGCCGCTTTGAAGCGCTCGGCGGTCCGTTCCGCATCGCGCCAATAGCCCTTTGCGACCAGCGGCCCGCAATGCACCAGCTCGCCCGGTTCCTCGTCGGCGGTGATCGTCCCGTCGGGGCGGCACACCAGAATCTCGGCATGCGGGATCGCACGGCCCATCGAGGTCGGATGGTGGGGAACGAGCTTCGGCTCGAGATAGGTCGACCGGAACGCCTCGGTCAGACCGTACATCGGGTAGATGTCGGCGTTCGGAAAAGTCGCGGCCATCGCGTCGATCAGCGAGGGTGTGAGCGCGCCGCCGCTGTTGGTCAGCCGTTTGAGATACGCTGCCGCCTCGACAGGCCAGTCGCTCTCGACCAGCTGCACCCAGAGCGGCGGCACCCCCGCCAGCGTCGTCGCGCGGTGCCGCGCCACCGCCTTCACGACGTCGCGCGGGGTGAGATAATCGAGCGGCGCCACCGCGGCGCCGGCATACCAGCTCGAAAGCAACTGATTCTGCCCATAATCGAAGCTGAGCGGCAGCGCCGCGAGCACGCGGTCTTCGGGCGCGAGTTCAAGATAGGAGGCAACGCTTTCGGCGCCGAGCCACAGATTGGCATGGCTCAGCATCACGCCCTTGGGTCGCCCGGTCGATCCGCTGGTATAGAGGATCGCCGCCAGATCGTCGGGATCAGCTGACGACGGCGCCAGCCCGTCCCCGCTCGAATCGATTTCGGCCTCGGCGATCTTCAGATCCTGCACCATGCAACCCGCAGGCAAACCTTCGCCGAGCATCTCCGCCCGCGCGCTGTTCGTGAGCAGCAGCTTGGCCCCGCTGTCAGCGAGGATATGCGCGACCTGCGGACCTTTGAGCAGCGGATTGACCGGCACATGGATCAGCCCCGCGCGCGCCGCCGCCAGCGGCATCAGGCAGGCCAGCCGCGTCTTCGCGCTCCAGCTCGCCACCCGTTCACCCGGCGCGCCCGCCTGCGCCAGCAACCATGCCGCCAGCCGCCCGACCCCTGCGTCAAGTTCAGCAAAGGTCAGCCTGGCGTCACCGATCAGCAAGGCAGCCGCATCGGGCGCGCCGCAGCGGGCGAGATGGTCGATCGGTCTGGAAGATGGGTTTTCGGCTTTGGTCATCGGCTGTTAGGAGTGCAGTGATAGAGGGCGGCAGCATGCAAGGGAACGGTGAACATCACGCTAATGATGAGCGGCTGCCCGCGACGGCGCGCGCCGAGGGCTTTGCCTCGCCCTTCGACCGTGCGGCGTGGTTCGACCTGCTCGAGGCGCATGGTTTTGCCGGAAAGGGTCGGATCGACGCGCAGGGCCGCGCGGGCGACGTCACCGCATGGCTGCCGCTACGGATCGAAAAGCCCGGCAAGTTCGCGGGTCTGACCAACTGGTACAGCTTTGCGATCAGACCGCTATTTACCGGCGATGGCGACCGGAGCGCCGCATTGCGGGCGCTGTTCCGCAATGCCCGCCAGCAAGCCGCGCATCTGACGCTCTACCCGGTCAGCGCCCCCGACGACCTCGCCGCCGCGTTGCGCGCTGCCGGCTGGTGGGCGAAAGCAACGCCCGCCGGTGACCGCCACTGGCTCGAGCTCGGCGATATGGACCATGACGCCTGGTGGGCGAGCCGCCCCGGCGCGCTGCGGAGCACCGTCCAGCGCAAGGCGAAAAAGAGCGTCGTCGATATTCAGCTGATCACTCAATTCGACCCGGACAGCTGGGCTGCCTATGAGGCAATCTACGCCGCGAGCTGGAAACCCGAGGAAGGGCACCCCGCGCTGCTGCGCGCCTTTGCCGAGGCAGAGGGCGCGCGCGGTACGCTTCGCATGGGGCTGGCCCGCATCGACGGGACGCCGGTCGCGGCGCAGTTTTGGTCCGTCGAGGACGGCACCGCCTTCATCCACAAGCTTGCGCATGTCGAGGATAGTCTGAAAGCCTCGCCCGGGACATTGTTGTCGGCGGTGCTTTTCCGTCACGTCATCACGATAGACGGCGTAAAACGCGTCGATTTCGGGACCGGCAACGACGGCTACAAACGCGACTGGATGAACCGCCACGACCCGCTGTGGCGGATCGAGGCTTTCAATCCCGCGCGCATCGCGGCATGGGGACCGGCATTCAAGGCTTTTGCCCGTTCGCTGCTCAGGAAAGACACATGACCCAAGCCGCCACCGTCGATACCACCCTCCGCGCCCTGCTCGCCGACGTCCTCGGCCTGGGCGAAGCGCGCGCCGCGGCGCTGACCAACGACAGCGGCCTGTTCGGCGCGCTGCCCGAGTTCGATTCGATGGCGGTGGCGACGGTCCTGACCGAGATGGAAGACCGGCTCGGCATTATCATCGACGATGATGAAATCGACGGCGAGATCTTTGAAACCTATGGCAATTTGCTGGCGTTCTCGCTGCGCAAGGTGACCGATTAAGCGCATGACCTACGCCTCTTCTCCGTTCGCCCTGAGCTTGTCGAAGGGCCGTCCTGTTCTTTCAGACGTTGAAAGGCAGAAGGACGGTCCTTCGACAAGCTCAGGACAAACGGGGATGAATTCGCGTTGCTGAGCAGCCCCGCAGTGTCTGCGTCCGAACATATCCTCCGCATCACCCCGACCGCCGCCCCGCGCGCCACGGTGTTGTTCGTCCCGCCTTTGTTCGAAGAAGCCAACCGCACTCGCCGCACCCTCGTCCTCGCCATGCGCGCGCTGGCCGTCGACGGTTTTGCCACATTGCTCCCCGACCTCCCCGGCCAGAATGAAAGCCTCGTGCCGCTCGTCGACGCCGACCTCGCGGGTTGGCAGGAAGCGTTCGCCGAGGTTGCCGCAACGCTCGATGGCCCGGTGATCGTCGCCTCGCTGCGCGGCGGCGCACTCATCGATCACCGCGCGAGCGCCGCCGCGTGGTGGCGGCTTGCCCCCGTCGGCGGCGCTTCGCTGCTGCGCACGTTGATGCGCGCCCGCGTCGCCGCCGACCGCGAGGCGGGGCTGACCTCGTCGCTCGACAGCCTGCAAGCCGAAGCCGCCACCGCGCCGCTGCTCCTCGCGGGAAATTTGCTGTCGCCCGCCATGACGGGACAGCTTGGCAGCGCCGCGGTCGAGCCCGTGGCGCCGCTCCGCACCGTCACCCTCGGCAGCGGTGCCGACGCGATCGCCGGAACCCCACTGTGGCTGCGCGCCGAACCCGGTGAGGATGGCGCAATGGCCGAGGCGATCGCCGCCGACATCGCCGCCTGGAGCCAGACATGCGGCATCAGCTGAATTTCGCCTGCGAAGGCGCGACCCTCGCCGCCAGCTTCGACGACGCGCCCGGCACCACCGGGCTGCTCATCGTCTCGGGCGGCAACGAAATCCGCAGCGGCGCGCATCGCGGCATGGCGATGCTGGCACAGCGCATCGCCGACGCCGGCCACCCCGTCTTCCGCTTCGACCGCCGCGGGATCGGCGACAGCGACGGCGCGAACGGCGGCTTTGAATGCAGCGCCCCCGACATCGCCGCCGCGATCGCCGCCTTTCGCGCGGCCGCGCCGCATGTGACGCGCATCGTTGCCTTTGGCAATTGCGACGCCGCGAGCGCGCTGCTGCTCCACCAGCCGCTTGCCTTGGACGAACTGATCCTCGCCAATCCGTGGACCTATGAAGGCGGCGCCGATGATGAGGCCGACGAACCCGCGCTGCCCCCCGCATCGGCGATCCGCGCGCGTTACCTTGCGCGGCTGACCGATCCCAGAAGCCTGCTGCGGCTGCTGAAGGGCGACGTCGACCTTAAAAAGCTGGCGCGCGGTCTGTCCGCGCTCGGCCGCCGCGCCGCGCCCGCCGCGCCCGACAGCCTGCCCGCGCGCCTCGACGCCGCGCTCGCCAATCTCGCCTGCCCGGCCACGATCCTGCTCGCCACCGGCGACAGGACAGCGCAGGCGTTCGTCGAGAATTGCGATGCGGGCGCGGTACCGATCGAACAATTGGACAGCACGTCGCACAGCTTTGCGGGGGATGATGGGGATTGGTTGGCTGAGCAGATACTGAAAATTCTCCGCCCTACCCTTTAGGGGAGGGCAGCGAGACTTGGCAGCTTGCTGCCTAGTCGCAGCGGGTGGGGGTCAGCGGCCTTGCTCAAGGTTTCGGACCCCCACCCCAACCCCTCCCCTGAAGGGGAGGGGCTTTAAAATTACGCCTCGACCAACGCCTTATACTCCGCCTCGGCCAAAAACCTCTCTGCGTCGAGCGCGGCCATGCAGCCCATGCCCGCCGCGGTTACTGCCTGACGATAGACCTTGTCGGTCACGTCACCCGCCGCGAATACCCCCGGGATCGACGTCAGCGACGTCCCCGGCGTCACTTCCAGATACCCGTCGCTATCCAGCGGCAGCTTGCCCTTGAACAGCTCGGTCGACGGGCTGTGTCCGATCGCGACGAACCCGCCATCGGTCGGCTCGTGGCTCGCTTCGCCGGTCACCGTATCGATCAGGTCGACGCCGACGAGGCCCGAAACGCCCTCCCCCGCGACGAAGCGGTCGACGCGCTTGTTCCAAAGCACCTTGATCTTGGGATTGGCGTGGAGGCGATCCTTCAAAATCTTCTCGGCGCGGAGGTGATCGCGGCGGTGGATCAGCGTCACATCGTCGCTATGGTTCGTCAGGTACAGCGCCTCCTCGACCGCGGTGTTGCCGCCGCCGATCACCACGACCTTTTTGCCGCGATAGAAAAATCCGTCGCAGGTCGCGCAGGCCGAAACGCCCTTGCCGCCCAGTTCCTGCTCGCCCGGCACGCCCAGCCATTTCGCCTGCGCGCCGGTCGCGATCACCAATGTCTCGGCCATATAGACATCGCCGCCGTCGCCGGTCAGCTTGAACGGGCGCTGCGACAAATCGACATCGACGATCGTGTCCCAGATCATCGACGTGCCGACATGCGTCGCCTGCGCGGTCATCTGCTCCATCAGCCACGGCCCCTGCACCACCTCGGCAAAGCCCGGGTAATTTTCGACGTCGGTGGTGATCGTCAGCTGGCCGCCGGGTTGCAGCCCCTGCACCACGATCGGCATCATCCCGGCGCGCGCGGCATAGATGGCGGCGGACAGGCCCGCGGGGCCGGAACCGAGGATGAGCATCTTGGTGTGATGAGTGGTGGGCATGACGATCTTTCTCTGGCTGTGCGGGCAGGCACAGATGGGTGTTGCCAACCGCGCTAGCAAGGGTCACCTTCCGCGCCAAGGGGAGTCCGTCAAATGGCAAGCTGGTGGGAACGTCATGGGGTGCCGCGGCTGATCAAATGCGCCTGTTCGCAGGGGCAGATCATGAAGG
>VFQN01007029.1_pt1 | contig 12378 bp, 14 predicted proteins | sample 3512371 | NCBI WGS metagenome assembly VFQN01 (sample SAMN10412370, study PRJNA504923) | tailings metagenome | isolation source: Replicate 2 from Balatoc abandoned mine | place: Philippines: Itogon, Benguet | collected 2017-08-28
TGGGGCTGCGGGGGGCTGCGGGGGCTGCGCCGCAAATGCCGGGTGCATGGGGTCCGGCGGCGGGGGCTGCAGGGCGTCGGGTCGGGCGTGGTGCTGCGTGGTGCTGCGTGGGGCTGCGGGGGGCTGCGGGGGCTGCGCCGCAAATGCCGGGTGCATGGGGTCCAGCGGCGGGGGCTCGTTCACTGCGAGGCCACCAGCGGAGAGTTGGCATGGAGCAGACTGTTAGGGTGATGCCTTGGCCAAAAGGCAATAGTTGGCGCTGTGAGGTGCGCGTGCAGCAGGGCCAGAGCTTGCATATCTACATCAAATCGCGCAGTGGCAGCAGCAGTAATGGAAGGATTAGATAGGTAGGCCTTCCAACACTTCTCATAGCCACACGCACACGTGTGTGGGGTTGGGGACCCACCGTTGGCGGGATGCAAGGAGTAGGCAAACATCGCCTTGGCGTTCTCGTCATAATCATCGGGCGCCGTGGCTATCATCTCGTTCATGCTCACTGCGAGGCCACCAGCGGAGAGTTGGCATGGGGCACACTGTTAGGGTAATGCCAGGGCAAAAAGGCAATAGTTGGCGCTGGAGGTGCGTGTCCAGCAGGGCCAGAGCTTGCATATCTACATCAAATCGCGCAGTGGCAGCAGCAGTAATGGGAGGATTAGACAGGTAGGCCTTCCAACACTACTCTGGGGCTAGGGACCCACCGTTGGCGGGATGCAAGTTGCTGGGCTCATGTTTGGTCGTGCCGTTGCGGGCGGCCTGCTCGGCCTCAAAGGCTGATCGCTGTATGCCAGGGTTGTACATTGCAGGAGGCTCACGGCGGGGCTTGCGGTTCCGGGGGCCGGCAGGAGGAAGCCCCTTGGCCGCACGTTTCAGTGATTTCGTCGCGGCACCTCGACGGCTGGCCCCAGACCGCGTAGTTAACGCCCCACTAGAAGAAGCGAGTACAGGTGACTTGACCACCAGTGGGTGCATTGGGAACCAGCTGTTGGCCAACGCTGCCTTGATGACAGCAAAGCAAATGGGCGTTGAGGTGCACTGCAGCGTAACGGTGAACCAGTTTACTCCAGGCTCATCCACTGTCTCACTTGAGCCGTACCCACGCGCCTGCACGAATGTCGTTATAAGTTACAAGTGTCGTTGCCTGACTAAGCAGCATCTTTGGGACGAGCGCCCAGGTCGCCACGTACCTCACGGATAACACCCTTGCAGCATGTGGCGTTTCTGGGGTAGACTAGGTGCCATCGCATCCTTGTAGAGTAGACAGTGATGGTACTGAATATGTATAGTTTTTTCTTATATGCTGACAGATCACCCATGATGAAGACCTCGCATTTTGCCCTGTGTTGGAGAGCAGCAAGGGTTAAGGTACGGGTACAGCCGTGGGCAGCAGGCCGCAGGCACAGTGGCGCACCCGTCAGCGTCTCACCTGCAAGCCTCTTCCAGGGTAAGCACCGCGTTTTCCACGTGAAGGTCTTTCAGCCCGATTTGTCGCAGAAGGTCGGTGTCCCCGGGCCGCAACCTAACACAGCTGATCGTGACTGCACCGCGAACAGACCGTGTAGCCAGGGCGTGTCGGATGCGGGCGGTTGCTTCCACGTCTGACATGTTGGACGACAGTGACATCGTGCCTGCAAGAAGGTTGTGAAAATATTAACAACTACGCATGCATAGGTTTGCGGTAGATATGAGGTGCCAGCAGCGCCAGACCTGGGTCCAAGTGCGACTCAAGGCCAGGCCACGGCGCGGGATCGGGAGCGACGCTCCCTTGGACGGCCGACCCTCCGACGGCCGACCCTCGGGCGATGGCATCCAGAAGTAGCAGGGAACACAGCGTTACAGCTTTGACGTCCATGTTGGACCCAACAGGTGCTAGGAACGTCTAACGTGGGGTGTCGCGAGAGCACGACGCCGAGCCCTTGCCACAGCTACGCGGACCAGGGCATGCTTTTTCAATTGCAGCTGAAGCTCTTGGATGTAGGCCTAATAAATAATGGGGGGTGATCACAGAGCGGCGAAGAAACGGGCAGACAGTGCGCCTTTATGCGCACAAGCAGCAGGTACGAGTCGGACACGGATTTTTGCATGCGGAATTTTTGCATGCGGAATTTTGCATGACACGGATTTTAGCAAGGATTAGTACAGGGAGGTGCATAACAACGACATAGCATGCCCCAATATAATCAAGGTGAGTACCATTCAGGTGAGCTCACCTGGGGCGCAGCCGCACGAACGCCGTTTTGCTATGAGCCGAAGAGCCGAAGACGCACGTGTGAAACCCCTCCTGCGATTTCAAGTTTTTTTCTACAACGTCACGGCTTGTACATGTCATCAATCCGTGTCAGGACCAGGGCCGAGAGCGGCCCCGTCTTGAGGCCCCGTCACACAGACCCACGGGACAGGTACACTGAGCATCATACAGAGCGCCGCATCGCATACTGGAAGTATTAAAGCATGCATTTTGATTGAATTACACTAGTTATCGGTGTGAGGCACGGAGTTGGCGGGGCTGCGCTGGACGCGAAAAAAAACGGATCAGATTGCCTGCCTGAATTTGCCTGCCTGCCTGTCAGAATCTCGCTCGAAATTTGCGGCCCCGGCCTCATTGGGTGTTGAAGAGACTCCAGGCTTCCACAATGCCGAAGCTAGGAGCTGTTCCGCATACAAACTCGCCAGGACCACCTCTAACAAACCGACAAGAAGAAAGAGAAGCTGAAGGAGCGCGCTCCACAGAGAGCAACAACACAAGCCCGCGCAGGCCTAGGGATGCTGGTGAGCAGCCAGGGGCGTGGCTACAGAGTGTTGAACCTCAAGGGAAGGGTCGCGATTCTGGGCTGGGCGCTCGGCGGCTTGCGCTCTCTGTTGGCACCACGCTGAGGAGGACGCAGCTGAACAGTGTGTGCTGCAAGACACGCAAGGAAACTGACGCGAGCACAGCGCGCCAGCGTCCAACGGCTAAAATGGAAGGGCCTTGTCAGCGCATCCCTGGCTGGGTGTCGAGGGTGCAAATGGCACGCTCACGCAACCGCCGAAGTATAGAACTAACAATTGTCTATATGTCTTCATTGGCCGACATGCCGTAAACGCACGCGTCCGAACAAGGGCAGTTGCACGGAACCAGGCGAACGCTGTGAACCAGTCACTTGGTGCTACAAACTATTTTCGCACGCTTGCCTTCCCCCGCAGTAAACGAGAGTTTGTTAGCAAACTTGGCGGACTCACTGGACCGGGGGCCTCAGGTACGCAGGTGGCGCTTTTTGCTTACAACATGTTCGGAGCGCGCTTCCGCAAGGATACGCTGGCAGTTAGGCAAGTGAGCGCAATCAACAACATCAATATCCTCCTTCTTATTGTATTATCATGCAGGCCCCAGGGCTGCGGCAAACCGGAACTAACAAGAGCCGGGTGCTTGTGGCCCTTTCCCAAGCCGAGGGCAGCGCCAGCACAAGTGCCCCCACCTCAGTACCCCCGCTCGGCCGCAGCTCCGACCGAGCATCCTCTGCCTTCACTGCGTATGTTCGGCCCCCTAAGTCTGCTGGCGGTGCCGACGCGGCGTCAACAGCAGTGGAGCCTCCAGGCGCAGCGGGCAGCGCAGCAGGCGCAGACCTGCTCCTCCGCCCCGGCAGCTCCAGGCGCCACGACGCCCACTCCATTCTGCTAGACCACGCACACGCGCATAAACACAGCCATGGCCACAGCCAGCACGTGCAGCACGCACAAAGCCATCGGCAGCCGCACGCCCCCGTGGGCAGCCGGCTGGGTGAGCTTGCCGCTGTCGCGGCTGCAGCTGCCGCCGCCGCCGGCGCAACGTCTGGCTCAGGTTCAGGCTCCGCCTCGCCCAGCAACCTCATGAAGAGCGAAGACGCGATGGAACCACGCGGCAGCGGTGCCAACGGCTCGGACGAGGACATGAAGTCGGGGACAGCAGAGCCGGGCCCTGTGCTGGGCGCCCTACGGGGGCACGACCAGGATTTGGAGATGGCGGCCGCCGAGGCGTTGGTGGCGGCGGAGGCGCTGGTCGCCGCCGCTAACCACGCAGCGGCCCACAAGTCCGGGGGATCGGGCGGCAGCGGCGGCGGGCTGCTCAGCAGCTCCCAACAGCAGCAGCAACAACAGCTGCACCTGCAGCAGCAGCAGCAGCTCGCGGCGCAAGCCATGCTGGAGCTAGCGCAAGGAGGCTCCAGGCTACCAGCGTCCTCGGCTGCGGCAGGGGGTGCTGGTAGCTCGCTTTCCGGCGCCTTGTCAGGGCTGGGGACAGGGCTTGGGGCCGGGCAGCAGAGCTCGCTTTTGCAGCTGTTGGCCATGCCACCGCAGCTGCAGAGCCAAGGCTTGGGTGGCCTGGACATAAGCTCGCTGCTTGGTGTGTTGGCGGGGCCTGGGCCGCCGGGTGGGGGCGGGCAGCAGCCCCTAGCGCTACAGCTGCAGCTGCAGCAGCTGGTGCAGGGCGCCCTGGCGGAGCAGGTGCAGCAGGCAGTGCAGCAGCTGGCGTCGCAGGCTGCACAGCAGCAGCTCCAAGCCATGCAGCAGCAACAGCAGCAGGTGCAGCTGCTGCAGCTGCAGCAAGGCCCGCTGCCCGCATCGCTCCCCGCTGCCTCGCAACAGGAGCAGCAGGTGCTGGGGAGAGGCAGGGACCCTTTAAAGCTGGAGCAGCCAACTCGATCTGGGTCACGGCCTGCAGGGCCGCTAGCGCAGGAGCAGCAGTTGCAAGCGTCTCAGCTTGCCTCTCAGCACCAGCTGCAGCACGTGGGGAGAGGTCCCCACAGTGCAGCTGCAGTCATCCCCGCCGTCGCCTCTGCGGCGGCAGGGCCGCAGGAGGCAGCTGCTGCTGGTGCGGGGAGAAGAGTGGCTGCGACCAACTCGTCGGGCACGGCTGCCCAGGGCTCCGCGTCGCCCACACCGTCTGCGAATGGCAACGCCAACGCCTGCAGCAACAACGGCAACCGACCTGGCAGCGGCGGCCAGTTTGCGGACATTACAAATGCGCAGCTGGCGGATGAGGTCGACGAGGGAGAGGGCGACGGGGAAGAAACGGATAGGGAGATGGACGTGGAGGAGGCGGAGCCGGCGCGGGGCGGCGCGGCAGGCAGGGCCGCGCGCGAGCAGCGGCAGTTGCATGGGCAAGGGCAAGGGCGCGTGCAGGCGCGGAGTCAAGGGCAACAGCCGGACGACGAGGCGGAGACAGACGATGACGCCGCGATGGGTAAGGGTCAGTATTTAGGCCCATAATGCTGAACGAAAGGGATTTGTTGCATGGCAGTGGCCGATCCCCTTGCCGTGCGATGTGTTAGCCAGTATCTGACGTCCAGTGCCGCTCTGCTCGCGTGTCGTACAGGCGACGGAGAGCCACGTGGCTACCCCGCGTCCCGGTCGTCTTCGCCGTCCCCTGAGGCCTCCTTAGAGCGCTTCCTGTCCGACCGCATGACCATCACGTGCGGCAGCGCGACTAGGACGGGCAACGGCTGGGAAGGCACGGAGCAGGACAAGGCCTGCCAGGTGCGCTTGGACTGGTCAGATGCTGCGCCTGAACGGAATAAAGTGTGTGGCGACTGGCGGCTGGTGTTCAGACGTTGCTGCCTTTGCTGTGCCCCTGCATTTGATTGGTTTGTTCGGCGGGGGGAGGGGGGAACGGAGTCAGCGCGCTGACGTGCCGTGCGCCATCCCCTGCCGTAACCCTTTCCAGGTCACCCTCATTCCAGCGCCGCCCCTGGGTTCAGCCAGCGACGCCCGTGCGGCCAACGGCGGTGCGGGGTACGCTGCAGGGAATGGAGTTGCCGGCAACCATGCGCAGGGCAGCGGGGGTCTGAAGCGCAAGGCGTCCAGCCTTGCTGGCGCCGTGTCGAATGGCGGGGTTGGGGGCTGCGTGTCGGGAGCAAACGGCGCGGCAGAGGGGCAGGACGGGTCGGGCGGCGCGGAGGGCAACGACGGGTGCAAGGTGGGCCCACTCCAGGTCAGTGAGGTTTCGATGGGTCGGGCTGGGCGCATGCCGCATGCAAGGGACCAAAGCAGCACTGTAGGGTGCACCGATGCTTTTTGGATTGAATGCTTGCTGGACGTGCGTGCGCCTCGCTGCATGCACAACTCGCATCCTCGCCTCACACTTACCACATCGTCCCGTACTTACCCTTCTAGTCCCTGCACACAATGCCCGCACGTTACATGCTCCTCACCCCCGCGCGCGTCAGAACGCCGACGCGCGTCGTTCCAGCCGCCGCTCCCCCTATTTCCGCACGCCCATCCAGGCGCCCAAGAAGCCGCGCATCAACTGGAGCCAGGAGCTGCACACGCGCTTCCTCAACGCCATGTTCCAGCTGGGCCTCAAGAACGCCGTGCCGAAGACCATCCTGCAGCTGATGAACGTGGAGGGCCTGACACGGGAGAACGTGGCGTCGCACCTGCAGAAGTACCGCATCCTGTTGAAGCGCCACGCGCAGCTGCCCGCCAACGCACCGCTCAACCCCGAGAACCTGCGCAAGCTCGAAGTGGTGCAGCAGGTGTGCTAAGGCTACGACCCCACCTGACATGGCTGCGTGCGCTTGCTTTTGGCGTGTTTGTCGCGGCAGACACTGCGCATGGGTCCGGGTGTGGTCCAGCCAAGGAGTGTCTGTTATTGGTGCACCTGCGTACTGGTGATGCCACGCCTACACCCTCACGTACGGTTAGGAAGGGCTTTAACGCAATGTGCTGGCCCTGCGCCGCGCCGGGCTGTGACGCAGTGTGGCACGGCGGACCGTATGCCCTCGACGCATGGTTCCCCTTGCCCTGCAAACAGCATGTGCGTTGGGCCCGTCCATCGTCTGTCGCAAGCCCTCTCAGGCTAGTTGGTTAACCCTGCAACCCTTCTACTCCCGTGTCTCACCCACAGGCCGTGCAGCAGAGCATGCAGCAGAGCCTGGGTGTCGGCCCCGGGACGATCATCAACGTGGCAGTGGGCGGCGGCGTGGGAGCCCCGGGCATCACCATCTCCTACACCGACCTCATCAACCAGCTGTCCGCCATGTCATCCCACGGCCACGGGCACGGCCACGGCCATAGTCACGGCCACGGCCACGGCCACGCGCATGCCCACGCGCCCGCCGCTGCCGCGACAGGCCCCTCCGCCACAGTCGCGGGCCCTCCCTCCGTGCTTCCTCTGCAAGGGCTGCAGCGTGCCGCCGTGACCGCCGCCGCGGCCGCCGCAGCCGCCAGCTCCGGAGCCGGCGGCGGCTCTGGCGGCGCTGCCGCTGCAGCAGGCGGCGGTGGCGGCACCGGCGGCGTCACCGCCTCTGCGAACCCTGTCGTCAACGTCAACCTCTTAGCAGGGCACGGTGCCAGCGGCGCCGTTGTGCCGCTGGCGGGCGTGTGCTCGGTGCCGGTGGCGGGCCTGAACCTGGGCGGCTTGAACGTGGGTGGGCTGAACCTCATCGGCAACGGGCTGAACGGGATCAACGTCAACAGCCTAGGCTTGGGCACTGGGCTTGCCGGCCTGGGCCCCGCCGCCGCTGCGGGTCTCCCAGGGGGTCTAGGTGGACTGGCGGCGACGTCGGGGGCCCTGGGCGGCTTGGGCGGCTTTGGTGGGCTAGCGCCCGGGGGTGCGATGACGCTTCTGGGGCCACAGGTGCTGGGAGGTGCTGGCGGGGCGCCGGGCAGCCTGGCGTCCCTTGTGGGTGCGCCCAGCGGCGGCAGCGGGATCAACGTCAGCAGCAGCAGTGCTCGGGGGGCTGCCGTGGGCGCGGGCAGCAGCACAGCCCCCAGCGCGGCGGCAGGGCCCTCGTCCTCAAACCTCGCTAGCGTGGCCGGAGGCGGCAACGCCAAGCACTGAAGGCAGCAGTTACCAGGCGCCAGCGCTGCATGGCGGTGCATGGGGATCTGACCGATGGTTCGCGTTTGTCTAGATGCTATTGGTTGGATTTGCTTACCCTAATTCGAATATTGTTGCGGCGGCTCCGAGGCGGCAGCCGGCGGCATCGCGCCAACAGGAGTGCTTCCCGGCCTGAGCCGAAGTGCTCCTGTATCCAGGCGGGCTGTGCTGGGACTGAAACGGTATATCATGCTGTGGTAGCTGCACTGCCGTAACAGTTGCGGTGCTTATGCAGACGCTGAGGGGCGCTGGTTGCGGATGCCGGTATCCTGCGTTTTTGACCCGGCCACGTTGGATGGGTACTAGAAACATGCATGCAAGCCGCGCCCATGACGTCAGCATGCAAGAAGAGTGGGGGAGCGGGGACCAGCGAGAGTGAGGGGGGAGCGAGCTGAGTGTGTACTACTGTGCTGTGCCGTGGTGCCGTCCGTGGTTGTATGGGCCATCTATTGATATGCGCTTGAGTGAATCGAGAAGAAATAAAGGCGTCCTGCTTTTGCGGTGCTCTTACCAGATGGCTCATACTTGACGTAGGTGTGCACGTGCATCGCTGTTTGTGTACTTGTGTGTGCACTCGAGTCTAACCCGGTCGCGTGACTGTTGTTGTGGCGAGGGGTGCGGGGGCTCTGCAGCCTCAGCTTTTTGGCGGCACGAGCATTGCGATCTTCCGAGGCTGCATAGGTTTTCGACAGGACTGCGCACATGACACCTTCTCCTTCCTTGCATTCGAGCGGTAGGCGTCACGTACGACAGGGGTGTTGCACGTACCGCAGCTCCGTAGTTGCGCTTGCGTCAGTGACGGGCAAACGGCTGGACATGTCCCTGCGGCACGTTGCCATGTACCAGAGCAGCTGTGTGATGATGCCACCGGCTCGCCCGTTGCGCGCCATACCATGGGATTTGGGACATCTTGTCAGGGACTCTCCAGGTGTAGGATATCAGAAGCTGGCTGGTGGGCATGCACAGTGACCCATCAGACACCGCTTTCGCGTTTCCTTCATTGATTGTGATTGGCGGCTGGCGGTTGGCTGGCACGACGAAGGGGCTCGTGCTGCTGGGCATGCGCCGCAGTCTGGTTGGCGTGTCGATGGTTGTTGCGGGTCGTGTCAGGCACATGCATGGCGTAGGATAGCGGGAGGACGGATTCCCAATTGCAACGGCTGCATAGGCCGAAGGTGTTGAGCCATTGGATCTCCGACTAGGCCAGGCTATGCGCAGAAGGTATTGGTGTGAGTGGCTTTAAAAGGCTGATGACTTGCCGCGCCTGACCTTAATGGGAAGGCTCGTGGCAGGTTGTGTACTATAGGGAGGCAACACGGGACTGTCAGCAGTGTTCCTTGCTACTCCGCCGGGTGCGTATGCAGGGGCCTGCACCCAGGCTACGACACGCAGGAGTACATCCTCGAGAGTTTTTTGGTTGACGCGTGCTTGCTTTACCGGTACACAAGCTTGCTTGGAAGTGGGTGCCTGCTGTATGTCCTCCGAGATCGGTGCATTGGCCGTGCGTGTCGAGGACATCAGAGGCTGTGGGTCGTGTAGGAACGGTTGAGGGTGTCGAGGGAAGGCGGTGGTGTGCGCTTTGGCGCGACGGGCTTGACGTGGCCGTGGGCAAACCGATGGGCTTCGTGCTCCTGGAGTAAGCGCGTCACACATGTACAGTGAGAGACAAACCCGTGCGGTGCTCGCCAAAGCTACGCTCGGGTCGTTATGTGCAGTTTTGCTTGAGCGGAAGTGTGAAATTTGGTGGGCACGGCTTGCGCTGAAGGCCATATGGGCCCCAGCACTTCCCATGTTGCACCTGCGTGTTGCGTGTGCGTTGTGCGTGTGTGCTTTTCCATGCAGGAGCGTGGCGAGCTGCGAGAGTCTCACGATCATGCATCCGTTGTACCGTTGCCGAATCGGCGTTCAGTGCAAGAGCTAACGAACGATGCTGGGCAGGGGTCTATGGTGCCGGCTGCTGGGCCTGGCACTCGCTTGACCCATGCCTCTGTAAGATCTTGTGAAACGGCTGTTCTAGCCCCATTCTGCTAACTGGCGTGCATCATCCTCACACGACAGTGGATGAAGGCAGATGCATCACTCGAAGACGGGGCCGGGGGACCTTCGGGCTACGAAGGTTGACGGGTGCGCGGCTGCACAGGCGTGAGGGTGTGCTTGCGGAGCAAGGGCCAGTTAGGCGGGGAGCCCAGCCGCACATGCACGCGCAGCCCTTGCCCCAAAGACCGCTGGGGTTCTGTACTTCCATTTTGTTCATGCTTATGTTACAGAGCAGTATAAGTCCCAGCCGAGCTGACTGGCGATGTCCATCCGAAACGTTTCCCACCGGAGGGAGCGCGCAGCGCGGAAATCCTGACTGACAACATACGATTAACCTAGAAGCTCTTGAGCACGCCAGGGTTCACGTACAAATAGCTGCCACAAAGCCGCAGCTGTCGCAGGATGGACCTGGCAAAGCAGCTGCAGGCCGTGTGCGGCAGCGCCCGGGCATTTTTCGGTCCGGAAAAATCTCTCAAAGCTGTCATTGACCCTTCCTCTGACTCGCGCACTTGTTTAACGGGGAGCGTCCAGTCCTTCCTGCTCGCTGCCCAGTCGAGCCCCACACCCACCACGCTGCTCCTGGAGACACTCGACGGCCAGGTGGGCAACGACCACCGTCGGTAAAGTCTTAAAGGTTTTCCTCAAGCAGATGCCTGGCGCATGTGGCTTGCGCAGCCTCTGTCGAGGTGCTAAGTGGGGCAAGGGACCACAGACCACCTGCCACACACGACAGATCCAGTGTGCAGTTGTTTCCTACCCTGAGGTGTTCCAACGGGTGCCTTTTGACCCTCCCACACAGACCAGTGCCTTGGGTCCGGGCTCCGGCGCCAGCTGGCTGGCTGTGGCCTGCGGGTTGCTTGTGGGGCGCATCCAGGAGCTCCTCGAGTCAGGTGTACCCCACCATTGCATCCGGGAAGGGATGCTGCAAGCCGTCTCCGAGTGCTGCGATGTAGGTTACCCGTGGCTCCCATACGCACCTAGGACCACCAAACCGCACCTGTGTTCATGCATGTGAGCACTGCCGCCTGTATTTTCGGGCACCTGCCAGCAGACATTCTTGCCTGGGTACCCGTATGCGCCCTCCATCTGCATGCATCATAGTGTTACACGGCGGTGACCAAGCCACCAACGTGCACCTAACCGTAGCGTACCCCACTACGCACAGGCTTGCCTCCGCTGCACCCTGGAGCTGCCGCTGGTGGCTCAGCAGTACGACAGGCAGGAGCTGCGGGCCTACCGGGAGCAGGTCCTGGGCTGGGTGCCCGACGGGGACGCGCAGGGGCAGGGCGCTGACCAGCAACACGCCGCCGCTGCTCAGGGCGCCTCCAGGACACAGGGGGGCCTCACCAGTAACCAAGGCAGGACGCAGGTGCAGCAGCAGCATGCGCAGGTGGGGGCAGTTACGCTGGGGAGCCCCCATTCAGCGCTGGGTATGAAGCTCCTGGGCGGGCCGGGTCTTGGGGGAGCAGCGGCGGGCTGTGAGGGGCCGGTGCGCTGCCAGGACGATGAGGTATTCCATGCAGGGGTTCAGGAACATGCTGTAAGAGCGCTGCAGCCGACGGTGGCGACTCAGCAGACGTTTTATGGGCCCGGACGGATCCAGCCGCAAACCGCTGCGCATGGGGAGCAAGGCGCGCTGCCGGCGCCTGTGGTTGGCGAGCGTGCGCTCAGGGAGCCAGGGGCTACAGCGCCGGCGCCGGACGGGGCTGCAGCCTGGGGCCCTCGTGCTGCCAGCTCCGTTGCCGCAGCGGCCCCGGCAGCAGGCGGAGGCAGCGCCAACACCGACGATGGTGAGGATGACGAGTTCGGCTGGTTCGACGAGTTCATGGCTGCCCGCAGCGCGGCCGCGCCTACCGAAGGCACACGGTCCGCGGCACACGCAGCGACAGCGCAGCACGTGGTTCTGGAGGCCCCTGCAAGTGGACAACGTGATGAGCAGGGCCTGGACGCGCCTCCAAGGGCAGAGCTGCCCACAGGGCGCGTGTTTGGGTGCCTGTTGGGCGATGAAGAACCGGACAGCAGCGGCCAGTCCAGCAGCTGCAGTGACACGGGTGCAGGCAGCAGCAGCGGCGGTGATGGCGATGCAGGTGGTGGTGGCATTGTGGACGGTGCGCAGGGTGCGACCGGGGGTGCCGCCGCTCGTGGCCTTGGCGGGAGCGCGGCGCAGGCGGGCGCAGGGCAGCAAGGGCGTGCAGGGGGAGGACGCAACGGGAGCGGCGAGGAAGGGGATGAGGAGGAATTGGAGTTGGAGTTGCAGCTGGAGGTGCTCGAAGCGGACGTGGGGTGGTTCTTCGGGGAAGGGGAGCTGCAGGCGGAGCGGGAGGCGCGGGTGCAGCGGCGGGCGCTGCAGGAGCTGCAGCAGCAGCTGCTGGGGTCCCTCACGACCGAGCGGGGGCTGCAGGGTCAGGGGCAGCAGGGAGAGGTTGGGGTCGAGGAGGCGGGGCGGGGCCGGGGGCGGGGGTTGGCACAGCGGGGCAGGGAGGCTAGGGGCGACAGCCGCCAGGCGCAGG
>VFQN01007030.1_pt1 | contig 12373 bp, 24 predicted proteins | sample 3512371 | NCBI WGS metagenome assembly VFQN01 (sample SAMN10412370, study PRJNA504923) | tailings metagenome | isolation source: Replicate 2 from Balatoc abandoned mine | place: Philippines: Itogon, Benguet | collected 2017-08-28
GCCCGTTTTGTGGCCTTTCCACGTGTATTTGGCCCAAATGACCCCTCGTACGGCAGGCTCCGTACCAATTTTCACAACAAAAAGTTAAGGATTTGCGTGCCACCGTCGGAACCGTTGCTTCAAGACCTATCCAGCGAGCCCCTGCATGACCTTAAATTTTTGTTGTGTAAAAAGTTATAGCAGCCCAAAGTGAGGACATCTGCCCCCTGGCTAGTGGAACCCGGTTGCGCAGGGTCGTCAAGGTTGTGATCTCTCGCCAGGCATAATAGCCTTCGTTGTTCCCGGTACCTTACATACCGTTGCAGACAAATGTGATAAAAAGTGGCGCAGACTCAAATGCGCTCCTCTGCTTGCAGACACCTTCCGCCCATGCACTACGTTGTCGTAGCATAGGCAACCCACACTACAACACATGCTCTCGTATCGCACATGCGGCCCGGTCTCCCGCTCTCTCCTGCGATCGAGGCTCCAGCCTCAGACACCCAAGCACAACGCATTATCGTTGGCGGGGGAGCCACAGCTGTCTCCATCCCAGCAACCAGCATTCAGCATGCGAGACCGTCCCCAACTCGACAGGCCCCCTTGCAGTAACCACCCATCACCCATCCGGAATGCACCCTCCTCTGCTGGTTTTGCACAACGCTACTCGGCGAAACCCAAATCCGGCCTGCCACACATCACACATCGTACTTATTCGCTCTCACCACGGGGCCCAAACCGCCGTCCGGGGCGACGCTGGATAACCAAGTGAGCAAGCAGCAACCAAGCAAGCAGGGCACTGCCGCCCGCCTCACTACTCGTGGCTAGGTGTGGGTTGCTTACTAGGTGTAACACACTCGCGATATGAACCAGCAAGCACACACCCTAGTCGCTACGCCTGTGTGCGTCCATGACCACGCCAACACGACCCCCGAGCAGCCTACCCGCCAAGAGCCCGCCCCAAGCCTGCAACAAACCGCCCATCGTCCGTCCAAGGATCACTAATGCCCACCGAAAGCGCCAGCAACATGCAGGTTCCAAGTCCAACGGCAACCGTGACAGCTGCGAGCGCTCCTATCACATCGACTGCGGCTGCGGCCATGCCTACTAAGCGGCTGCAAGTACGGCTGCAAGGAAGCTGGGGCCGCCGGCTAGCCGGCCAGCCGACGCACACAACCTCCAGCCCCCTCCAGCCCTCTCAGCCGCACCGCCAGGCGCAGCAGTACCACCGCCAGCCAGGTAGACCCGACCTGAACCAGCTCCTAGAGCACCCCTGCCTGCTGCACACACCTCTCGGACGCCCACAACACTCCCTCAACCCCAACCGCTGCCACCCGCTTGGGGCGAGGGGACCCTCACTGGAAGGGCGGGTTGCCGAACATGAGGCCGCCGAGGCCGGGCATCACTGCGCAAGGGAAGGGCAAGACAGGGCGGCGGGTCGGGGTGGGGCAGGTGTGAACGCAACGCGGGTACTTGTGGTAGTTGGGCTACATGCCTCGCCTCCACATAGGCAGCACGACCATGGGTGTCCAATAGCAGCCGTCATTAGCAGTCGTGCTCATCCTAGCTCTACGTACAAGGGGACGCACGGCAAAGCGGCACGACACAGCCGGGCACGCAACTACACGCCGGCATACCTCCAAAGTGTGGCGGCGCGTGGTGGCCCAGGCCCGGAAGCGGCGGCCCCGGCGGCGGCCCGCCCGGCCCGCCCAGCAGCCCGCGGCTGGCGCCGCCTCCGCCGCCGCCACTGCCGCGGCGGTGCGACACCGTCCTGTACCACGCGCCGTCCTGCGGAGGGGATGGCGCAATATTTGTTACATCAAACAATAGAACGACATAACATGGGGCTGGTGTAAGCGCGGTGGTGCAAAGGGGCCAGATGCCCCAATACCGCTAAGCAGTGCACGCCTCGCACCGTCCCACCCCGCGAGCAGCACCCTACCCTACCCGCTCCACGCACCTGGCGCTGGCTGAAGAGCTCGGGGTGCACGGACATGAAGACCACGGGGCTGGGCCCGTACACGTGTGCCAGGTCGCGCCCCCACGCCAGAGGGTGCAGCATCCCGTCCAGCGCGCCATCCAGCGACGCGTCCCACTGCACGGCGGTGGCGGCGTCGCCCGGCAGCAGCTCCAGCAGCTTGGCCTGGATCTCCTCCGGCGGCGGCAGCGGCCGCCCGCCAAAGGGCCCCATGGGGTGGTGGCCCAGCGGCGGCGGGCCGTGCGGGTGGTGGCCCGGCGGCGGCGGCATGGGGAAGCCGGGAGGCAGGCCCATGCCGGGCGGCGGCGGCGGCATGAAGCGCTGGTCGGCGAGGAAGCTGCCACCGGCGGCGCCGCCGCCGCCGGGGGCTCCGCCGGCTCCGCCGCCGCCAGCGTTGGGGTCCAGGTAGCCCATGGCGGCGGCAGCGGCGGCTGCGTCCATGCCGCCGGGGCCCATGTGGCCGAAGAGCGGCGGCATGTGCGGCGGGGGGCCCTGGAAGCCGCCCTGGGGAAGGAGCAGAGGTGCGACAGGAAAGGGCTCAGGGCTTACAGTGGCAACCCCTTAACACTCGTCGGTTTCAAACGGGTTGAGCGAGCTGTAGCGCCAGCGGCAGGGGGCCCTTGGAAGCCGCTCTGGGGCAAAAGGAATAAAATGACAAGAGGTGTACAACTGATGAACACGCCTTAGCTACGGGGGTACGGAGGCCGGGGTGAGAGGCGTGGGACGACACGGTCGAGTCGGCCCTTCAAGTCCAAATGTGTTGCGCTGGCGGAGAGCTTCTTCGCCTTGGCACATGCTGACACCACGCACAGGTCCGCCGCCTTTTCGGCTCCTATGTCAGCCCGAATGCCAATTGCAAGCTTCGTCATTTTCTTTGGCTGATGCCGCCAGACCGGCAACGCACTATCACCACGTGGGCCGCACGCGGACCCTGCAAGCACCCCGTACCCCACGGCCGCCCTCCCATCCTCAACAGTCCACGCGTTTCGCGCATTCCCCGTCCCCTTTCCTCACCATGGGGTGCAGCGGCCCGCCCATGGGTCCACCCAAGGGGCCGCCGGCGCCGTGCCACGAGCCGCCGTCGGCCATGCCTCCCGGCTGCTGCTGCTGCTGCTTGCCCATGTCGTGGCCGTGCATGTGCTGTTGCTGCTGCTGCTGCTGTTGCTGCTGCTGTTGGGCCATGTTGTTGACGGCAGTCTGCGCCGTGTACGCGTCGCGCCTGCGGTGTAGGCCGGCGGTTGGGCAAAAAGGGACAAGGCAGGTTCTCACGCGGCGTCAGGCTCAAGCCGTGGGAATGAGCTTAAGTAGTCATCCTTTCATGACGCCTAATCATGCCACAACCTAAACTCGACCAGGGACTTTGCAACCCCACGCCACTAGCCCATCCCCTGCCAGCCCCCTTCCCCCCCTCCGCCCCCGCTTCCCACAGGGACATCAGCTCCGCCGCAATTGGCGTCGACTTGGCGACAGGGCCCCGAATCGACTGCTGCATGACATGCGTGCTCAACACCTCAATAACCATGGGCCCCTGGCATCGTCCACTCACAGCGCTTTCAGCTCCGTCTGCAGGGTGGCCAACTTGGCCGACAGGCCCCCCATACCCCTGCTGCATAGCAGTCCCAGGACCTATCTGTACCATGGGTCCCCCTGGCATCACCCACTCACAGCGCTTTCAGCTCGGCCTCCAACGCGGTAACCTTGGCCGACAGGCCGTCGGCGCGGGAGGAGGCGGCGGAGGCGTCGCGCTGTGCGTCGGTGGCGCGGCGGCGGGCCGCCTCCAGCTCGCCCTCCAGCTTGCGGACCTTGGGAGGGGCACAGGCAAACACAGGCACTCATGGCAACGGTCGCATGAGCCGAGCAATGGGGTGCCGTGGATGCTTGTCCTCCAGCTTGCAGACCTGGTTGAGACAGCAAACAGAGGCAGTAAGGCACCGTACGACACCTTTGCAACAACACGCGCATGTGCTGGAGGAGAAACGCCGTGCCTGTACAGCTGCTTGGTTCTTGGCCGGGTCGGAGAGCAGCAATCTGATACAGCCGCTGACAGGGATCACCCCGATGACGTACACTCCGCCCTCTCCATCCGCATGTTGCAGTGTGGCCAAGGTTCCAGCCAACCACAGTCAACGCCAATCCTAGATGTCTGCACGGTCCCGGTTGGCCCCGCCACGCCGCCAACGGCACCCCACAGCGCCGTCCGAGCGGCGGCGCACACACTACCCCCGCCCAGCCACCTCGCCACTGCTACATCCTCACGGCAGGTGATTGCGCACCGTGTGCCTCCCGTCCACCCACTGACCCCCATCTGACCAACTTGCTACTGGCCCCGGCGGCCCCGGCCTCACTGCGCGCTGCCCCAGCGCTGCGCCTCTGTCCTCCTTGCCCTCCCCTTGACCCAGCCCGCCCCACCCCACCCCCTTGCCCCGTGCCTCCCCACCCGCGTGTCTCACTGGCCCAGGCCGGCCTCCTTGCTCTGCCCTTGACCCACCCCGCCCCACCCCACCCCCGTACCCCGTGCCACGCGGCCCCCCACCTGCGCGTGCCGCTGCTTCTGTCATCTGCCGTACCGCGCCCGTTCCCCGTCAACATCCTGCCCCACGTGCCACGTGCCTCCCCACCTGCGCGTCCCGCTGCCTCAGGCTGGACTCCTTGTCGTCCGCCGCCCGCCGCGCCGCCGCCAGCTGCGAGTCGCGCTCCGCCAGCTGAGCAGCCAGGCCCTCAGCGCGCTGCACGGAGCAATGAAGGCGGGAACCGGTCAAAGATCAATCAGGTGCGGGCAGAGCGGTCAGTAGCCGCGGACAAAGACGCCAAGTGAAGGGAAGTTTAGGCGTGGCAAGTGATTTGTTTTCCTCCCGGTGCGGAGACATGGTGCGGAAGCGGCAGGATAGGGTCAAATAGAAGCAAGGCGGGATGCCGGACACCACGGAGCCGCCAGGTCCACACCGCGCTGCCGGCAGCAATGGGACGGGGCACAGGCAGTGGGATAAGGCAGCGCATGAGGCGAGAGAGGTGTCCACTGGGTGAGGGTGGAGGGACACTGTAGCGGTGGCCACCGCGCCCGCAGTCGGTCGCATTGCCATCACGCACGACTGGGTATCATGGGCACAGCCTGGCCGCCCGCTTTCCTCTGCTCGTTCCCAGAAGCCCCTGCAAGCGCCTTTTGCCACATGTGTCCCCAAGGTCTTGCAACTGCGCACCAGACTCCAAGCGGTCACTTCCGTCCCCACCCTCCGAATGACCACCGTATGGCCTTGGCCTCTTCCAGTTGAGCCACGAGCTCCACGCCGGCGGCTTGCCCCCCACGACACAGCTCCGCAAAGCCGCACGGTGCACGATCATGAGACTTCGCTTCCCCCTACTGGCACCGTAGCCTCCCCGCCCCGACCCACCGCCTTGGCCTCGTCCAGCAGCTGCTGCTGCTGCCGCTGCAGCTCCCGCGCGCCAGCCAGCCGCTCCGCCTCCGCCAGCAGCCCGCCGACCTGCAGCGCGGAGCGGGGCCGAGCGGGACAGGGATCAGCACGGGGTTCCTCATCGCCGGCTTGGTGAGTGCCAAACCATGTTGTGTGGTTGAGCAAGTACAGCGTTGCCGCATACTTCCATGTGCACCCCACCGTCGCCCACGCTCCGCACCTGCTCCAGCAGCGCTGCGTCCAGCTCGCCCCGCCGCCGGGACAGCTCCCGCAGCCGCGTCTGGGACTCGCGGATGCCTGGGCGCATCAGAGAAGACACAAAGAGCACAACGGGTTATGGCGGTACGCGGGAAGCCGGGTGAGCGGACGAGCCACGAGTCCGCGCCTGTTGCAGCATACCACTCCATTTCCTGGAAACCTCTCCGGATCTCGTGCGCAGGCGCTCCGCAATGCTTCCAGCGATTCGCATCTCAGTGCACCAACCCATCAGCACAAGCACGACTTCCCGCTAGGCCCGTGCCCCTACCGTCCCAAACGACCCACCATACGACTGTCATTTTTCCCTGCGCAACTCTGACTGCACGCCCGATCCCGAACCCGCGCCCCTATTCGCCACCCCACGCCCGCGCCACCCACCTGTGACGTCCGCCTGCGCCAGCAGACTGCCCTCCACCGACTCCAGGCTGCCGCCGTGCAGGCTGCGGAAGGGCGCCGCGGCGGGGTTCAGGTGCGTGGTGGAGCCGCCGCTGCCGGTGGTCGCCGTGGCGCCGCTGCCGGTGCTGCCGGTGGCGGTGGCAGCACCCCCGTTGGCTGCGGGCTTGCTAGCGGCCGCCGTCAGAGCAGCGCTGGGGGCGCCGGGCGCCCGGGCCGCGGCGGGTGCGGGGGCCGCGGAGGAGGGAGTAGCAGCCTGCTGCTGCTGGGAGGCTTGTTGTGGCTGCTGCTGGGTTGCGCAGGCAACCGGGCCGTTGGCGGCGGGGGCGCCGAAGCCGGGGGGCGGCGGCGGCCGGGAGCCCTTGGGTGTTGACACCCCGGCCGCCTGCGACGCGGGCTGCTGCTGCTGGGACTGGGATTGTGCGGCGCCGGTGGTCGTGGTCTGCAGGTCCCCGTTTGGCGTGGAGGATGCAGCTGGCGGCTCCGAGAGGTTCGAGCTGACGTCGCTGTCGCGCGAGCTGCGGCGCTGGTGGTGGTGCTGCGGGTCCCTGCCGCCGCCGCCGCTGCCGCGGTGGGGGCGGTCGCGGCCCCGGCCGGAGCCCACCGGGCCGGGGCCGGCCGTGCCTGGGGCGTTGCTGGGGGCTACCGTGCGCGCGTCATGCTGGCGCGGCTGCTGCGGCTGGTGTGCGGCCTGCTGGGGCTGTTGCTGGGGAGCTGGCGGAAGCTGCGAGGGATGCATGGGGGCGTAGGGCATCGCCCCTGCCTGCAAGGTAAGGAAGGCAGGTAAAGAAGGCGCGGGGTCGGCGTTCAGTAGACGTCTGGAAGGCACGACTCATGCCCCAGGGGCACGCCAGCGTGAACAGTACACTAAATTGAGCATGTAGCGGAACTGTGAGCATGTGTTTGGATGGTGCCCCTTGCTGCAACCCGCCCGTGAAGGCGTCCCGAGATGCGAAAGCGACTTGTGCTGAAAGGTTCAATGCATCTTCCACTCCAAGTGACATAGCGCAGTCTTCCAACAAGTAAATGCAATGCCAAAGCAACTCAGGGCACGAAACCCATAATGTTCTATCCGCACTCCCGCCGATCTACGCAGAGTCTCCAGGCTACCGCTGAGCCCATGCAACTCCTCTACAAGCCCCTGTAGTGTTTTTGCGATCAAGTCGTAAACAGGTAACAGCCGCAGGCTCTCTCACTTGGCGCGAAGAGCTCAAGGAGCTCCGCGTCGCGTTCAGGGCAGCTCCGACGTTATGGTAGCCAACGTAATAGATAGTATTGGAGCACAGTCAACGGAACTTGGCGCGGATGACTTTGGCAAAGCCGGCAAGAGGCAAGGGAGAGCCCACGCGGAGTGCCCGGGACTGCCCGCAGGGTGCCTAGTGACGAGTGTGCATACATACACTAGTACACACTATCTAGTCTAACCAGCCTGTACGGTGTGCCAGTGCATAAGGCTGTTCCCGGGGCTCTGGTTGGGGACAATCCCGTTGGCACAGCATGTTGTCATGCTGGACCTGCCGCGTGCGCGTGTTCCCGACGTGTATGCAACCTGAACTCCGTACAGGGATACATTTGCCATCTCTAGTACACTAGTGCTTCCGCATAGCCATTACGGTCCTGCCAGTCATTTGCGAATTTGGCGGAAGGATAAGAAACTTTATCCCTTTCGTTCTACCACCCCTGTGGCTTCGCTCCTTTTCCGAGCTCTGATCCCCACATTATCAAAGGTTCACTTCAAGATTAGGCAGTCAGGTGCCAGGAGGGAGCGCGTACCCCAGTCCTATCGTCCTCGTGTGCAACGATGGCTTCGGAGTCCCCGCAGCAGTGTATAACACTGCACGTCAAGCCAACAGCTGGCGGGCAGAAAGTCGAGATCAACTGCGAGCCAACCATAACAGTTTTAGAGCTGAAGGAGAAGGTGGCATCGCAAAACCAGATGCCTGCTGCGGAGCAGCGGCTTATCTTCAAAGGGCAGATCATGAAGGACGACCGCACCATAGATAGCTATGGTCAGTCCCCTAAAGCTCCGCCGTCCCTCCGTGGGCTTAGCGACAGCCAGCTGTTACGCGCTGACCGGCTGGCCCTTTCACACTTGCAACCACCAGGCATAGGTAACGAAAGCGTGCTGCACCTGGTCCGCGGAAGGCCCGCAGCCGGGAGGTGGGTGCTGACACTCCGCACACGGGAACACACCAGTTGTCCAAATGCGTACGGGTCCAAGCATGAGCCCAGCTGCTCCAGCGCCGGGCCGCTGGCCCCGGCGTGAAGCACATACCGCGGGCAATGTCGGCACCAAGCACCCACATTGGCCACCTTTCTGGCCTCATTGCGGCACTGCATTAAAGACCCGGGCCCCTGTTGCTCATGAGCGGCAGAGTCAGCAACATGACCCCGCCCTCTCACACCCCGCCACCCCGACGCTTCAACTTCCGCAGCGCTGCTGGCGGCGCCGCGGGGGCGGGCCAGGGCGCCGCCGCCGCCGCGGGAGCCACCGCCGCCCCCAGCGCCGCGCCGTCCGCTGCCGACCCATTCGGCATGGTGAGCCGAGGGTTAGGATGAGCTGCTGTCCTGACCTTGCGTTGCCCTAGTCCTCAAACCAACTGTTCAACTCCGGTGTTTGCACCAAGCCCGTCAATGCATGGGGCTGGTGGCGCACCGTACCGGTATGCTTCCCCCATGCGTTTTTCCAAGGGCTACAACAGCCGCCGTTCTTATTCTCCCTGCCCCTACTGCTGTGCCCACCCCTCTTCCCCCGCAGCTGGGCGCCGGCGGGCTGCCCCCTCCCGGCGCCATGGCCGCCATGATGAACAACCCGCTGATGCAAGCCATGCTGGACAACCCGGAGCTGCTGCGCGGCATGATCACCGCCAACCCGGCCATGCGGGAGCTCATGGAGCGCAACCCGGAGGTGGGGAGTGTTGGGGCATAATGGCTTGTGTTGCTGATGTAGAGGAGCTCACTGGCAAGCCTAGCGCTTGCGTGTGGGCGCGTGGGGCCTAGCATTTGGCGGAGTATTCCAGCCCTAGGGCGTACAATGGGACGGTGCTGAAGGGCCAACTCGGCCATGCGGGAGCTCATGGAGCGGAACCCGGAGGTGGGGGCGGGGCGCGGTGGGCCTTGATGACACGGTCGTGGTCCGGGTGGAGGGCCTTGGGGCCGGGCGTTTGTGCGGTATCACCACGCTGCGGGGTGTATGCATTACCACGCTCCCCCTGAACAATCTCACGGGCGGAACCCAGGCGTTCGGCGTTGCATGGGAGGACGGGGAGGGTGATCGCGCGGGGAGCAGTGCGCCTGGGTAGCTCTTGTCCGCAGTGGGCAGTGCAAGACGCTGCAACGTTGTGGGGACGGGGCAGAAGGAGCAGGCGAGGGCTAGAAAGCTCGCTGCGACCGGCTTGTCCGCGCGCTCGGCTGTATCTTGTGGTCAACCGGACTTGGGGCGTGGCATGGTGCATCGCGATGTAGCGTGTTAGCAGTGAGGCACCGAAAAGTTAGCCGACCCATGGGACTGTCAGGGCGCACGTGGCGGGGGTGTCATGGGCCGGCCGAGGCGGTCGGGCTTGGCGTCGGGTACGCATAGTGCGTCCGCATGCTGGTATGTTTTACAAGCACCGTATGGTGCGCCGACGCAGTACATGTCCCGTCTGGGTACCGCTGTTACCCCGTATGGTCCACAGATGGCGGCGTCCGAGATGGTGGTTTTGCGAGGGCGCGAGGGGTCCGTGTGCTGGGAAGATGGCGTTCAGGGCGAGTCGCTCAGCGCGGGACCCCTCGACGCCCCCTGCCCTGCTCTACCGCAGTTCCGGCAGGCGGTTAAATGTGCCTGTAAGACGTATCCTTAAGCGCCGCGACCTCGCCGCCCGCTGCCCTGCCCTGCCGCAGATCCGGCAGGTGCTGTCCGACCCCAACACGCTGCGGGACATGATGCGCATCGCCTCCAACCCGGTGAGACAACAGCTACGGGCTCGTAATCCGTGAGACGTGCATGAGCGCATTACGAGCATACAAAGTGGCTTGTGGGTAAAACTTGCTGCGGCTGCTTGCACTGCAGACGCGCCGGACCTGCTGCTTCGCACGCCGTGCACTGCCACTGCTGCTGCCGTTCACTGCCTGCTGCTGCGGCGCCGTACCGTTCCAGCAGCGCCGCTCCTAGCTGCCCGCATCCCCACCCTGGCCTCCCAACAGACCCTGGGCACACGCGCAACCACAACACGCATGCCCGTGGGCCGCTCATCGTAACGCTGCCCTCGCTCCGCCCCCTCTGTCAGGCCCTGATGCGCGAGCACATGCGCACCAGCGACCGCGCGCTGTCCAACATCGAGGGCATGCCCGAGGGCTTCAACGCGCTGCGCCGCCTGCACGAACAGATACAGGTGCGGCAGCGGTCGCCGGCCTACCCAGGATTACACTAGTATGCTTTGCACACAACGATTTTGCATAGTGCAAGTGCAACACCACCCCGGCAGCCTCCAGAAAGCTGTACATCGCTGCCGCCTCCTTTTGTACCTCAAGCCCGCTGCTTCAATTCGTTTTTGCAATGACACTGCTGGGCATGCGCCAAAAGCCTACCCTGTCCTGAAACCACCCTTTGCCCGCCCTCCTTTCACCCGTAGCAACCGCTGCTGAACGCCGCCATGGCGCCAGGCGGGGAGGGCGGCGGCGAGGGCGCGGGTGGCGGCGGCGGCGGGGACCCTCTGGCGGCGCTGCTGCAGCAGGCGCTGGGGGCGGCGGGCGCGGGGGCGGGGGCGGGCGCCGGAGCAGGAGCAGGAGCTGGGGCACAGGCGGGACAGGAGCCCAACGCGGCGCCGCTGCCCAACCCGTGGGGGCCGCCAGGTACGTAGCGATGCAGTTGTGGGGGCCACCAGGTGCGGCACGAGGGCCAGGAGTAGGCTCATCGCCCGCTGCGGTGTTGTCTGCCATGTACGCCTCGTTTGTGTAGCTAGGCCGTCACTGCCGCTAAGCCCAGCACATGGACCGGTGTGCTCATGCGCACTTGCACCGCCTTGCGGCTGCGCATGCGGCCGGCACTGCCGCACCGTGTTCACAGGGGCTGCTGCTGTGCTGTCTGCTGTGCCTTGGCGCAGGGGCGCCTGCTGCGGGCGCGGGCGGCGGCGCGGCCCCCGCGGGCCTGGGCCTGGGCGCAGGGCTGCCGGGGCTGGGCGGCCTGGGCGGGCTAGGGGGCATGGGGGGCATGGGCGGCCTCCCGGGCATGAACATGAACCCGCAGGCCATGATGGAGATGATGCAGGTGGGAGGGGGGGGGGGGAGGGGGGGTGCGGGTGCAGGTTCGAAAGGCGAAGGGCGGGCCGAAGGCGGCAGGGACTCCAGCGCGGGAGTCGTTAAGGCATAAACCTGGTACAATTCCCGCGGCGGGCAAGTTCTTAGCGAGTGGGTTGTTGGGTTGCTGCTGCACGCAGTGCTGCCTTTGCCAGTCGAGCTCTCGGTCGTGGTCTGGTTGTGGCTGACCAGGTGTTCCGAGGTGCAACGCCGGGCGTCAAGAACCAGCTTGGCCCGTCCTGACCCTCGCGTGGCCGTCCCCTGCCCCTACCCCTACCCCCTGCCCCTACCCCCTGCCCCTCCCCTCCCCCAGAACCCCGCCATGCAGGCCATGATGAGCTCCATCGCCTCCAACCCCGCGCTCATGCAGAGCCTGGTGGACAGCAACCCGGCCATGAGGGCCATGGCGGACGCAAACCCCATGATGCGGTGCGGAGGGTGGGAGGGGAACGGGAGGAGCGAGGCCGGGGGTTGGGCGCGAGAGGCAGATATGGGGGCAGGACGGAGCGCATAAGCAATGGGGACAGGGGGAAGGACATGGTGGTTTGGGTAGTGGGGAAGGCTCCGGCCTGGGCTAGCTCTGCAGGAGTGAAGGTCAGCTCTAGCTTAGCATCCTACGTTCCTATAAGTGTGCATCGCTCCCAACACCCCACCCCTTCCTCCAATCCCGGTTTGGCTGGCACGGGCTGGGTCTCTGTACGAGGCATGCACACGCTCCTCAACCACGTCCAAAGCAACGCCAACCCGCCCCCTTGCCACCCCTCCCTGGCCCCCGCAGGCAGATGATGTCCGACCCCCAGGCGCTGCGTGCCATGTTCGACCCCCAAAACATGACGGCCATGCTGCAGGCGGTGCAGCAGATGGAGGCGCTGAGGGTGGGCAGCTTGGGCAGGGGCAAGGGCGGGTGGCTGAAGTTGCGGGCAGCGGTAGGTGGAAAGAGGGCAGGGCAGCTGCAGGCGGTGCAGCAAACAGGGGCGTTGAGGGTAGGGGCAAGGGCAAGGGTAAGGGCGGGTGGCTCGGGTGGCGGGCAGCGGTAGGTGGAAAGAGGGCAGGGCAGCTGCAGGCGGTGCAGCAAACA
>VFQN01007032.1_pt1 | contig 12369 bp, 6 predicted proteins | sample 3512371 | NCBI WGS metagenome assembly VFQN01 (sample SAMN10412370, study PRJNA504923) | tailings metagenome | isolation source: Replicate 2 from Balatoc abandoned mine | place: Philippines: Itogon, Benguet | collected 2017-08-28
GGCACCCGTACCCATACAATGGCAGCCCCGTGTGCATACTGCGGCACGCCCGTGCTTGAATTTTTAAAATATGAGTGACACGCTCCGCGGCCATGTGAACCGCTATGTCATCCCTCTGTGTTGACGGCTAACTTAGTTGCTGACCTTGTCACCCTTAACGCTGTGAAGGGGCTAGCCACTGGGCTGGTTTCTTCCGCCAAGGCATTTTTTCAGTTCGGACAAAACCCGAAGCCCCAAAGTTGCAGTATTTTGTGAAAGGCTCTATGGCAGGCAGTGCGGCACCTGAAATTTCGAAAACCGGATGAAATCCCCCCGTCCAGTTCCGTTTTACTTTATCAGATCCGATAAAATCCTCTGATTTTGGCGCCGCTGCGCGGCCTTAAAGTGGCGGTATTTTGTGAAAATAAAATAAGATACCAGCCCTGGCTAGGCGGCTAGCGGGCTCTCGTCTTGCATCAGGCTCAACCCCTACTCTCTAATAAGAGTTCGGGTACTGTAGCACAGAACAGACATAGAAGCGACGCCAACAGGCGTCGCTCGGGCACAAGACGCTCACAGAAAGCGTACGGACCGGAGATGCGACTTGCTGGCCTGAGCCCAAACAGCCATGAGCACGAGCACTACTAGCACGCCAAGCAACAGGCAAGGCAGCAACCTGGAACCTCAGTGTACGCGTCCTAATACACGCCAGTAAAATGCACAGGTGAAGCGCCAGCCGTGACACCTACGTGCCTAGAGCGCGAGCCTGGCCTAGAATTTGGGACCGGTACCTCGGGCTTGGGTACGAGTAGACCATGACTGGCCAAGTAGCGGAGTTTCCCTGCCTAGCAGCGCGGTTCACGAGGGCCCAGGGCCCCAGGCCGCCGGGGGCCGGGCCGGCCAGGGCCGCGGCCAGAAGGGCGTGGTCGGGCGGCTCTGCCCAGGGTCAGCCTGAAGTGGAAGCCCCCGGCCCACCTGTCACCCCCCTGACGTGGCACTGACAAAAGGCAGGGGCCCTACATCCGGGCAGGGGAGCTCCCCTGCTTGCTCGTACGGAGATGATTCCCCCACCGGCAGTCGGCCTAACATGTTGGCCCGAACACATCTACGTGGAAAACCTAAAATCTATTGCGAGCAGACAGTTGCTGCTTCTAGAAGAAACAACAGTTCTGCGCACTTGCGCAAAAAGCGGCCGGCCAGACCCGCGCAGACCGCTAAGGCGTGTAAGCGAGCATCCAACGTTCTTTTTCCTTAGCCATCAATTAGGCATCGCGTTGAGGCGATTACAGGGCCGCAACGCTGCTGCATGCCACGGCTCAGCTTGTTCAGCCTGCCGCCATTTGACACTTACTACACCTAGGTAAGATGCAGAGCAGGTTTTACGTCAAAAAGCGCATAACGGTATCACTGGCCACGGTCGTCTTCTTCGGTGGCCCCTGTATGTGTTCCGCTTCCCGCCTTAGCACGGCCTGTAAGGTTCATGCCGCACTGTATGCACTTCATTTATGCTGTTGTGCAGGCCCGACCGTGCTCAGCTGTCGAAGGCCCTGAACCGCCACTTAACCCACCCCTTAACCTACGTTCCCCGCAGGTCTCACGCAGCTGCCTCCTGCCTGCTGCCGCGCCCTGTGTGCTGGAGTGGAAACGACTCCTCCATCCAAACCCAGCAGCTGACACAATCCACAGTTGACATGGTGGAGTCTGATACACCAACGCGCAGCCTACAGCACCTCCCGGCGGCTGTCCTATCCCACGCCTTCTCCTTCCTACCCCCCATCGAGCGCACCCTCACCGCACGCTTCATCTGCCGGGACGCAGCAGCCGCACTCAGCGACGCGGAGCAATGCTCCGCATCCCTGTGCCAGCCGCTGCCCCCTCACGCCCTGCCCTGGGCCGTGGAGGCCGGCAAGCAGCTGCCCACACGGCACAAGCTGCAGCTGCTGAGCACGGCTGCCGCCAGCGGGAGCGAGGTCAACCTGGAGGCGGCGCTGGCGCTGGTGCAGCAGAGTGTCTTTCCTGAGAGGCTTATCACCAGCCACAGCAGGTGGGCCAACTACCCCAGCATCCTCCCAAAGCCCGACCCTGGAGAGGCAGCTTGTGAGGCCGGCCACCCACAGCTACTGGGCTGGCTGCTGCGCCACTGCCCGGCCCTGCTGCACCCCGAATGCGTGCTGCAGGCAGCAGCGGAGCACTGCGACCTGGCGGGGCTGCAGAGCGTGTGGGGGGCGCTGCAGGGCGATGGGACGCGTAACGTGGACTGGGCCGGCCGCCCTCGCCCGAACCTGGACCAGGGGGTGTTAGATTCGGCAGCGAGATCCCGCACCCCTGACGCTGTGGCCAAGATGGAGTGGGTTCTGGCTGCGAATGGCGGCAGATGCTGGCTTCGGAAGAGCACCGCTGAGGCTGCTGCACGCTCGGGGGACCTGGGCCGGCTGCGGTGGCTGCGGGGGCGGGGCTGCCGGCTGGATTTCCCGTATGCGGATGTCCTCGAGCTCGCCATGGAGCACGCGGACAGGGGCGTGGTGCGGTGGCTGGTGGACGAGGCTGGGTGCGACCTGATGGGCAGGTATCAGCGTCGCTGGGACGACTACCGGTATGTAATAGCGGCGGCCAGGAGCGCGGAGGGTGTGGCGCGGGTACAGTGGCTTGAGGAGCAGGGGGCAGAGCTGCTGGGTGCACGGAAGGCGATAGTTAAGACGCTGCCACTGCTAGACAACGTCAGGGTCGGCCAGGTGCAGACGCTGTGCTATATGATGCAGCGGTACTCTGGTAACCTCAGTGATGAGCAGAAGCAGGAGCAGAGCAGGTTGATGGTACAAGCAGCAGTGGCGTTGGGGAACATCCCCTTGGCGGAGGAGCTGCTGGCGTCTGGGTTCACATTCGACCACCAGTGCTACTGCGCAGTCGGCCACAGCCCTGACCCGGTGGCAATGACGCAGTGGCTGCTGCACAAGGCGAAGGTGCCCGCCAAGTATGTCAGCATGAGGGAATTCCTGGGAGGCGCCCGCTACCTCACCAGGACGCCAGTCGGTCACCGGCAGCTGCTGCAGGTGGTGCAGCTGCTGGTGGGGGCAGACGCAGGGGCCAATTGGTTGGACTTTCGCACTGCGGCGGAGCAGGGCAACCTGGGGCTTGTGCAGTACTTGGCGCAGCACATGGAGCAGCAGCTAGGGCGCCAGCCGGACTGGCTGGACGTGCTGGCGGCCGCGGCAGGCAGCGGTTGTGAGGCACTGGTGGAGTGGGTGGCAGGGAAGCCGGGCGCACTGCGGCCGGAGACTAGCTTCCGTTTCGGAGCAATGGCCAAGATTGGCCATTTTGGAGCGCTCAATGTCCTGCGGCGGCTGGGCGTGCGGTGGGATCCGAAGGATACGGTGGCGCAGGCGGTGAGTAGTAAGTACCCGGCACCGGTGCTGCGGTGGATGGTGGAGCAGGGGGCGCCGATGGGCAGGAGGGAGTACTTGGAGGCGGTGACGACGGCGGCCGTGGGGGATGGGCAGCTGGACGCAGGGACGGCGGCGTGGCTGCGGGGCTTGGCGGCGGGGAGGCGGCAGGCAGCAACGACAGCAGCAGGAGCAGCAGGTAAGTTTGGCTTTGGGCTGCGGCATGGGGTACTGCAGTAGGTGGGCTATTAACGATCGGGACGGCAGCTGCCGCGGTGGGCTGTGTGCTGGGTTGCTGACACGTTGGTTGCTTTCCTAGTGGTGTACAGAGTACGGAGTACGGTGGGAACCGGTTGCGTTGGAAGGGCTCGGGGATCACCACGCACGCACTTCATGCCATACTGCGTTGGGAGGGCAAGGTGGAGATCATGCAGCAAGTCTAGGCTCCGCACCTGCCAGCTCCAAAATGGTTGTTTGCCCATCGGTGTCTTGTCCATGAGTGCCTTATTTGTTTGTCGGTGCCTTGAACGTCCTTCCAAACCGAGACACCTGTGGCTCATCACGCAGGTGCAGTGCGGCACTTACAGGCTGTCCCGACGGACAAGGGCTCCAAGCAGCCCGCCAATGCGACACAGCGTAAGTCCGCAGTACGTGTTTCGTGGCAGGCCTTTCGTATGGTACGTAGGCTAGTTAGAACGTAAGGCCATAGCGCGTGCCCCACCGCGTGCATGGCACCTCCTTTGGTTTGATCTAACCCAGCGCGAACAGTGCGCCCCGGTACTAACTTGAGCAGTACTCTCGCTCTGGCCGCACTGCACAGTCACGGCCTGCAGATGCCCGTGCAACATGCAGCCATACTGCCTCGTTGGCCCGGGCTCAGTTGACACCCGCGGCCGCGGCCATAGTTGCTGGCCGCACAACAGAGACGGTTTGGCCTAGCATGACGCCCCGTGCATCATAACATGCAGCCACCCTACCGCCTCCTGTGCTCCTCCTCTCACGTGCAGGCTCGCAGGGCAACCACGGCAACCGATCGCCCCCGGATAGAGCCAACTGCTGAATGGAGGACGCGCTTGAGATTGGAAGGCAGAACGGAACACAGAGTGGCGTATGATGGCTCGTAATGTGATGCCGGGCAGGCCGTTGGAGCGAGGCTTCACCAGGGGAGACTCCCCTTGGCTCGCCGGTTAGCTGAGACCTCCCTTGGTTTTGCGAGGCCATGCCTGTGGTGAGGGCGCATGGCGTTGGGACGACAGTGGGAAGCGGTGGCGCTACAGAATGCTCAGCCGTGGTCGGATGGTACTGGTGTATGTAATTGTGGATGGCGTTTCGGACTGACATGCGTGGATGCGGGGTACAGACGTACGGTACGTAATACCATATGGTTTGCCGTGAGCCGGAGTTGCTGGTTGGGCGAGGGTTGCGCAATATGTGCATGAAGCGCTGTTGGGGCGGCCCACTGCCTGGAGGCTGAGAGCTGCGGTGTGAAGTAAGACCCTTTGGTAAAATGTAGCTGTACCCAATGTGGCTCTTTGCAAAAGCGTTGTCTTTTTTAACAGAGAGTGTATGAGCACCGTTCCACAACTGGATGCAGCTATCCCGAAGATTCCATGCTTTACGTACCGCTAAGAAGAGCCTTTTGACATTCAGTTTCACCAGCTAGCATGGCAACCGCCGTGGCCTCGATTTGCCACGCAGTCAGCCGCCAAACCTCCAGTTCGTGTCGTACAGGCCAGTACAGGCACACCAGCTGCCACAACCGCGGCCTCGAGCGACACAGCAGGCACTCGGTCATCTCACGGCACCACGCCGCAATGCATGACCAGCACAAAGTGTGTCCGCAGGGCATGGATACGGTATGGATTACAATCCTGGGGCTAAGACACACGGGCCCCGACGCGAGCTGGTCAGCACAGGCAACTGCCCTGCCGCCGCCGCCCCAGTCTTCCTGCCGCTACCGCTACCCCACGCTTCCCCAGATGCCCGTGCTGTTACCGGGCCGCCGATGCCCCGGCGTTAGGAGCAGCTTCAGCTGGCCGCCGGGCAGAGCCCGCACCAGCTGCAGCTGGCCGCGCCGGGCCCTGCTGCCTGGGACCCCGCCTGTCCTCCAGAGGCTGCCATGCCACGTGCCGGGCGGGTCGTGCCAAACACGCTCGCCTCCCAACCGCCACTCCCGCCAGCATCATGCTCCTCCACATGGCATGCGTACGCCTCGTGCCCCTCCCCCTGCAGATCACTCTCGAGCCTCCTATGTTGCCCCGCCTTGCCGTACCCCGATGCTGCTGCTGCCGCCGGTAGTGTAGCACCTCCTCCCAGCCCTCAACCGACGGCCGCATGCTGATCTGCACCAGGCCTTCCCCGTCGGCCCTCCCAGTTCCAACCACGTGCTAACCGCCTGAAGACCACCTCACTCACACTTCATGCATTGCATCAACCTGGACATTTGCACCCATCCTTACAAAAGAATCTACTTGGAAGGCTAGCAACTCCTCTCGTGCCCCTTGCCGAACCCACCAGCCTCCGTACCTCCAACCACAAACCTGGCCCCCTCACCAGCATGTCGTTGCTTGCACGCAAACCAGGGACCTACACGATTGCCCTCTGCCACCCAATAACATACAAGCACATACCGTAGCCTTCCCACGCGGGTCAAGCATCACGGCTCCCCCGCCCGCCCCCGCCTCTCCGCAGCTGCCCGCCTGCTCTCCTCCCACAGCCCTCGCAGCCACGCCTCCACGCCCGGCTCTCCCCTGAGCTTGGCTGCGCTCAGGGCGCTGCACCACGCCACCGGACAGCCGCAGCTCAGCAGCATCTGCAGGTCCCACAGGCTCACAGTGCCCTTCCTAGCCCAGATGGCACGCGCAAACACACGACCGGGGTGGCCCCAGGGGCACCCCAGCGACACCAGGGTCCGCATGGCGAGCACGTCCCCTTGCCGGGCGGCGGCAAGGTAGGGAGCGCCGTTGTCCTGGTGTTGGGGAGGGGCAGGGCAGGGCACGGGTGGAGTTGGTACAGGGTGCTTCACAGAAGCAATGCGGGGCAAGAACTGGAACCATTGTAAGCTGGTATTGGATCGGCCCTGCATCGGCCCTGCGCATTAACCTTTCTGCTTCCGGGCGTGCATGCTGGTGACCGTAGCAGCAGAGCCTTGGCCTGCTGTTCCTGCCGCTTAACCCGCCCAAGCTGAAGTGAGGCCACGCGCCAACCTGATGTCACGCGGTCCACATGCTAATCCAGTACGGGCCCACAAGACTGTTACCGCACGTAGCACGAACGTTGCCGTACACCGTGCTCACCGGGAACTGCATCCCCATAGCGAACAGCCACTGTATCACCTCCACGCTGCCCGCAGCTGCGGCAGCGTTATACGCCTGGGGGCAGGCCACCGCTTCCTCCTGCATGCTCAGCCACCACAGCAGGCTCAGGTTGCCCGACCCGGCAGCCGCCGCGAACACCTCCCCCGTCAGCCGGCGCTGCTCCGCGGGCAGGTGCTCCCGCAGCCACTGCACGACGGGCAGGTGGCCCGCCCCTGCCGCGGTGAGCATAGCGCAGTCCTGAAAGGGGCAGCCAACGGCGTGGAGGGCCTCCAGGATGTCCACGCGACCCGTTCTACAGGCTCCTTCCGTATCCCACGTGCCTAGGTTTGCCATGCCATGCTCCAGCGCAAGCCGCACAGTCCCCATGCTTGCGTCGGGGTCCAGGCACACAGGGCACAGGGCACTGTCTATGGGCATGCCTTGGGCGTGCAGCCACCGCAGCCGCGCCTCAGCGGCCGGACGCATGGCGGCCCTGTACGTCGCCCAATCAAGCTCGCTCCAGGACTGGTGCTGCGGCTCCTGGAGCAGCAGCGCGACCTTGGCCTGCCAGTCGGGCGTGCAGCTGCCGGCAGCTTCCTGCACCATGTTTTTCCACACGTGCTGCGGCGGGATGTAGCGCAGCACGCCGCCGGCGGCGTTGGCGGCGGCGGTGCGTGGCCCGGGCGGCCACGGCTCCTCGAGAAGCTGCCGGAAGGTGACCAGGTCGCAGCCCGCAGCAGCACCCTCCAGCACGAGGTCCCACGTCTGTGCGTCTGTGTCGCCGCGTAGCTGGGGCTGCTGCAGCAGCCAGGCCAGCAGCTGCGTGTGGCCCCCAGCTGCGGCCCTGTGCACAGCCTTGGTGCTCCAGGGGCAGTTGGCCTCCTGCAGTAGCCACTGCACCACGTGCAGGTGGCCTCCGCCGGCTGCGGCCTCCAGGGTGCTGCTGCTGGGCTTGGCCGTGTCGTAGGTGCTGAGGAGGTGCTGGCACAGCTCCAAATTGCCCACACCTGGGCGGCACACAGTAATCCGAGGACCGAAGTGGGGTGTCAAAGGAGGCAGGGCCGGCGGAGGACTGGTGCAACGCAGGGAGGCCAGGGACACATGTTTTTGCTTACGAACGCAGCGTAGCAAGTGATGAAGGTAACTATTGTGTCCGCAGTTGGGCGCCCGAAAGGATGGGTGTATACTCATCAGTACCAAAGCCGTTAAAGCCCCAGCCCGTACCCGCTGCTGCGTCGAGGGCGTGTGCGTCTATGACGGCGCCCTTCGCTACCATGCTTCGCAACACATCACGATGTCCAGCTCTGACCGCCGACGCTACCGCAGCTGTGCTCCGGCAGTCCGGCGCGTGAGCCATGACGCACTCCATGTTTTCGATGTTGCCGCTGGCGGCCACCAGGCTCAGCAGCGCCTGCCGCTGGCTGAGCTTCAGCTGCGCGAAGGCCGAACTGCATCCCCACCGTTCCTGGAAGGCGAACGCAGGGCAGGACTGCGAGAGCCGAACGGCCTGGTATTTTGGCGTGCTGAAGCGTGCTGCAGTGTCCTTGCACACTGGTCGCAGTCCAAATGCTACATGGGGTGCTGGAAGGAAAGAAGCAATGTGTTCAAGCAGTTCAGGGTAATCAGTTGTCAGGAGCGACAGAGAGGCTTCCATTCGCAAAGTAAGCACGGTTCTGTGGCACAATACGTCTGCAGGTCAAGTGGGCTGCAGTCATCTGTAGTATAGTGTGCCTTTGCAGCATCAGGATGGCGTCTCCGCTCACAGAGGCCTGACCTCCCGCCTCCGAAACCGAGTTACCGGTGGACAACTGCGACGGGGCCGAGCATGCGGGCAACAAGTGTCAATCGCTGTTGGGAAGTTGTGGTTACACACAGCTTCCTTTTTGCCTGCGTTCCCGCGGTGGCATGAAGGGCAGCGGCACACTTGGGTCGCCCTACAACACCTGCCTACATATAACAGGCAAGCTGTCCACAATCAATTAGTGCTGCATGAAGGACCAAAATATCTGCGGTACACATTGAAAGCGCAACACAAGGGCCGGCCGAACTCAAGTCCGCGCGGACCACCTAAAGGCGTTTGAGTGCACACCAAGGCAAGTAGACTTCGTGTCCATAGGTCGCTTGCACACGCATATGGGGTACATGCTTTGGCGTAAAATAGCTGCTGAGAAGTTCGCCCGTTCTCTCGTCTTTCACATCCTCCTGTGGGTGTACCAACAACCTCTGCTGCACGCACCTAAACGCCTGTTCGGTCAGTCAGTAACGCTCGTGCCGCCTTGCCTGCACTCCGTAAAACGCTGTTTGCCTTACACCTGCTGCTGTGTCCTGACTCCACTCAACTCCAGCCTACATCAGTAGCTACCATGGAGGAGCCTGGTGCACCAACGCGCAGCCTGCAGCACCTCCCGGCGGCTGTCCTATCCCACGCCTTCTCCTTCCTACCACCCATCGAGCGCAACCTCACCGCACGGTTCATCTGCCGTGACACAGCAGCTGCTTTGAGCGAAGCCGAGTATCGCTCCGCGTCCCTCTCCCAGCCGCTGCCCCCTCACGCCCTGCCCTGGGCCGTGGAGGCAGGCAAGCAGCACGTGCGGCAGCTGCCCACACAGCACAAGCTGCAGCTGTTCAGCGTGGCCGCACCCAGCGGGAGCGAGGTCAACCTGGACGCGGCGCTGGCGCTACTGCAGCAGAATGTCTGCCCCGAGATGCTGATCACCGGCCACAGCGTGTGGGCCAGGCAAGACATTCTCCCAGAGCCCGACCCGGGCGAGGCAGCGTTCAAGGCCGGCCACCCGCAGCTGCTGGGCTGGCTGCTGCGCCACTGCCCGGCCCTGCTGCACCCCGGCCGCGTGCTGCAGGCAGCAGCGGAGCACTGCGACCTGGCGGGGCTGCAGGGCGTGTGGGGCGTGCTGCAGGGTGTCGGGGCGCGTGCCGTGGACTGGGCCGGGCGAGAACGCCCGGCCCTGGACCAGGGGGTGTTGGATGCGGCAGCAGGGTCCCGCACCCTTGACGCTGTGGCGAAGATAAAGTGGGTCCTGGATGCGAGCAGGGGCAGCGGCAGGCTTCAGGAGAGCACTGCTGAGGCTGCCGCACGCTCGGGTTACCTGAGCCGGCTGCGGTGGCTGCGGGGCCAGGGCTGCGGGATGGATGTCTCAAACGCGGGGGTTCTCAAGAACGCCCTGGAGCACGCAGACATGGGCGTGGTACGGTGGCTGGTGGACGAGGCTGGGTGCGACCTGATGGGCAGGTACCAGGAGTACTGGGGCGGCCTGGTGGTTGCCGCGGCCAGGAGTGCGGAGGGTCTGGCCCGGGTGCGGTGGCTCGAGGAGCAGGGGGCCGAGCTGGTGGGTGCAGTGGACCTGCTTATTAGCGAGGTGCCAGTGCACCTTTGGGAGGTGCCACAAGGAGCGTTCAGTGTCACGGTCGGGCAGGTGCAGACGTTGCGCTATGTGCTGCAGAAGTACGCCGGCGACCTCAGCAGTGAGCACAAGGCGGAGAGGAGCGGAGCGGTGGCTTGGGCGGCAGTGGCGTCAGGGAGCGTCCAGTTGGCAGAGGAGCTGCGGGCTTCCGAGTTGCGTAGCCTCGCTGACGGGTACTACTACGCAGCTCGCTTCAGTGGTGACCCGGTGGCAATGACGCGGTGGCTGGCGTACGAGGGGGAACTGTCCGCCAGGCAGCTCGGCCTAGGAGAGTTTCTGTGGCGCGCCTGCTGCCTCCACCGGACGCCAGCCGGCCACCGGCAGCTGCTGCAGGTGGTGCAGCTGCTGGTGGGGGCAGGCGCAGGAGCCGATTGGCAGGACGTGCAGCGGGCAATTCGCATTACCGCGGCGCAGGGCAACCTGGGGGTGGTACAGTACTTGGCGCAGCACATGGAGCAGCAGCTAGGGCGCCCGCCACCGTGGCCGAGCGTGTTAACAGCCGCGGCAGGCAGCGGTTGTGAGGCTTTGGTGGAGTGGGTGGCCAGGAGGCCGAGCGCGCTGCAGCAGCCTCGCGTCAGCTTTATGCCAATAGCCAGGACTGGGGACTTCGCGGCGCTGCCTATCCTGCGGCGACTTGGCGTGCCGTGGACTTCGGCTGTTACTGTTGCGCAGGCGGTGGTTCAAGAGTACCCGGCGCCGGTGCTGCGGTGGCTGGTGGAGCAGGGGACGCCGACGGGCAGGAGGGAGTTCTTGGAGACGGTGGTGGCGGCGGCGGTGAGGGATGGGGAAATGCAGGCTGGCACGGCGGCGTGGCTGCGGGGCGTGGCGGCGGGGAGGTGGCGGCTGGCAGCAGCAAAGGCAGCACCAGCAGGTAGGAGGTGGCGTGCAGGGGACGGGCCCTGCCGCGGTAGCCTCTGTGCTGGGTACGGCACAGGGGTAGGTAGATTGCAGAGTAGAGGTGGAGGTTGCCTTGAAGACGCGTGAGGGGGTGCTTTCGCGTCGAACGGCGGAGCGTGTGGACAGGTGGTCCCAGGTGGCGCGTCCCTCTTGCTGTCAGGTCCGCAGGTGCACACCTCTGTGATCCGTTATTCATTGAATAACCATGTTCTTCCCATCTGCATCACTTGCGCTGCAGCTTCTGCACGGCTTGAGCGCTGTTGTGCTTGCCTGACTATGCTTGGCTGTCGAAGGCCCTGACACGCCGCTTAACCCACCCCTTAACCCAGGTGCCCCGCGGGTCCTGCAGCTGCCTCATACCTGCTGCCGGACCCTGTGTGGTGTCGTGGAACCAAGTCCTACATCCAGTCCCACAAGCTGCCACCATCCAGGGGTTGCCATGGAGATGCCTAACTCACAGACGCGCAGCCTACAGCACCTTCCAGCGGCTGTCATGTTGCACGCCGTCTCCTTCCTAGCACCCATCGAGCGCACCCTCGCCGCACGGTTCATCTGCCGGGACACAGCAGCCGCCCTCAGCGACGTCGAGCACCGCGCCGCATCCCTCTCCCAGCCGCTGCCCCCTCACGCCCTGCCCTGGGCCGTGGAGGCAGGGCAGCAGCACGTGCGGCAGCTTCCCACACGGCACAAGCTCCGGCTGCTGAGCACGGCCTCCGCCAGCGGGAGCGAGGTCAACCTGGAGGTGGCGCTGGCGGTACTGCAGCAGAGTGTCTGCCCTGAGATGCTGGTCAGCGGTCACTGCGTGTGGGCCAGGCAAGACATTCTCCCAGAGCCCGACCCGGGCGAGGCAGCGTTCAAGGCCGGCCACCCGCAGCTGCTGGGCTGGCTGCTGCGCCACTGCCCGGCCCTGCTGCACCCCGGCCGCGTGCTGCAGGCAGCAGCGGAGCACTGCGACCTGGCGGGGCTGCAGGGCGTGTGGGGGGCGCTGCAGGGTGACGGGGCGCGTGCCGTGGACTGGGCCGGCCGCCCTCGCCCGGCCCTAGACCAGGCGGTCTTGGACGCGGCAGCAGGGTCCCGCACCCTTGACGCTGTGGCGAAGATGCAGTGGGTCCTAGCTGCGAGCAGCAGCAGCTGCAGGCTTCAGGACAGCACCGCTGAGGCTGCCGCACGCTCGGGGGACCTGGGCCGGCTGCGGTGGCTGCGGGGGCGGGGCTGCCGGCTAAATCTCCCGCATGCGGGGGTTCTCAAGACCGCCCTGGAGCACGCGGACACGGGCGTGGTGCGGTGGCTGGTGGACGAGGCTGGGTGCGACCTGCTGGGAAGGTATCGGCGTCACTGGGGCAGCCTGGTGGTTGCCGCGGCCAGGAGTGCGGAGGGTCTGGCCCGGGTGCGGTGGCT
>VFQN01007033.1_pt1 | contig 12369 bp, 6 predicted proteins | sample 3512371 | NCBI WGS metagenome assembly VFQN01 (sample SAMN10412370, study PRJNA504923) | tailings metagenome | isolation source: Replicate 2 from Balatoc abandoned mine | place: Philippines: Itogon, Benguet | collected 2017-08-28
TGATAAATAATGTAGATGATAATTTGAATTTCCATTAAGCTTATCGAGATTATTTCTTCTTTATTCTCTTAAATTTACACGAACAATTTTATCTTGAACAAGAACGATGTAGTATCATCTCCAAAGACTAAAAGGAATGAAAGAACGAAACAAAAAAAAGGAAGTAGAACACATCAAAGAAAGGAATAGGAATGAATAAGAAATGGGATATGTAACAAGAAAAGAAAAATAAACGAAACAACACTTTCCCTTTCGTATGATAGATATCTAATCTGATAATAATTACCTGTCTTTCGAATCCTTTACGACATTTTTCTGCTATTTATTTAGGGTAATAATATCCCAACCTCAAGATATCTACATCAACAGCGAATCTCTTCTTATCTCCATGCTACTATACCAGACCGTACACAACACGAAACAATGACACAAGAATTTCGCACATTCGAAAAGAATCGCATAAAAATCGCTTCAGTTCTTTCTTCATTTTGTATGCTTTTTCATCACACAATAAATTTGATAATAAACAACGAGGAGAATAAGAAAAGAAAATCGAAAATGAAAATAAAAATGGAAACGCGAAAAAAAAATCGATTTAAAGAGAGAAATAGAAGAGAGAAGCAGAGAATTCTAACGAGTGGCATATAATTCAGTGTCGCAAACGAAAATGTAAAGTTGGGCGCGTAATTCTGGTTTGGCGAATTTAAGATGAGAATCAAGTAGGAGATATTTTTACGACAGAAGTTTGATGTTCGCAAAGAGAAGAAGAACGAAGAGATGAGGCAAAATCAACGAAAACACATATATGACTTCAACACAATGTATCAAAGTCAACACAGGTCCGCATCAATGGGCTTTCCAAAAATTTAATTTTCTCGAATCTCGTATGCGGTCTATCGTAATGAAATACCCCTAAACTAATCTTTTAATATCGATACTGTGATTCTATGATACCAAAATAATCGCACAACAACTGAAATTTGATTTTATTGTAATTTTAAGATAATAATAACACAAGCAGAGGATAAAGGACTCAACCCAGTGAAAATAAAACACTTGATAATTGAAATAAATTAAAAAAAAAAATGGCTAGAATAATGTCTGCATCCTTCAGCGATCCAAAACCTGGTTCGGATTTATCTGACACATAAAATTAAGAGTAAGCATCAGAATATTATTATTCATGAAAGAAAATTCTGATTAATCATTTCGGTCACAAATGAATAGCACCAGCTGTGGTAAATCGTTCTTTCTGTTTCGTGGTTTTCAAACATAGCTAAGAGTAGATGCTGATGCCTAAACTTTCACCACAAACGTACAATAAGAGGAGGGCATCGAAAAAAAAAGTCCAAAAAGCACCGGGTAGCCCTTATTCATCAACTTCATCACAACTGAACTACCTTCTTCGAGTCTTCCTGAGAATCACAAGACAAGAAATAATCTACAGAGAGCGCATCCTAATGAACAATATCTCTGACTTGCAACTAATCTTCGAAATTTGTCCAGTAAGAGAAATTTATGTCTCAGAGGGTGGATCATTAGTATCCGCAGCCGCTGCCAAAGCAGCTTGATTTTCTTCCTCAGCTTGTATCTCTTCGAGCCACTTCTTCCAGGAATTTAAGTTCTCATCAATCTGATCCACAAGGAATTGCAAATTAGGATATAATGAGGCAATAGCTTTCCACATAGGCGCAACAACAAACGAGGCAAATCCCATTTCATTTTTGCAAAAAGCTTTGTCGTCAGGTGTCATCATAAATCCTAGCACAGGCATGCCTAACGCTTGCTCTCGCTTTACTTGATCATTAAACTCTAAAGAAATTCTTCTGGCCCATTCTTTCGTCATATGATAAGGACGAACTGGATTTGATAAATCAGCTGCGTGCAATAATATTTTACCCAACAGATTCTGATCCTTGACTTCATCGAAATTCCATCCATCAGCAGCTCGTTTTTTCGTTTCATCAATTAATTCAAAATGGACTGCCATATCTGTTGCCATAACACACGAGATAACGTATTTCCTTATTTCAACAGCTACGGGTTTTGGCATTTTCCCTAATACTTGCATATTAGGCTTTCTCATTAATCGAAAAGCTGTAGAGCAGTGATGATTTTCTAAAACACTTTGATCATTATATCGAATGGCTAAATCTGATTGTGAATTAATTTCAAAAAGATTTGTGTTGCCAGGATGATCAACATCATGAACGACAGCACCTAATAAAATAGCAAAGACCAAATGTGGTTTTAAATACTTTGGTGCCTCTGATGCGCGTATCAACATGAAAGTAAAATGTGTAACACAAGTGGCATGTTGTAAATTGTGAAAAGGTCGATCATGATAATGTCTTCCGACCTCTGCGATGTACCGCGCTAATGTTGAAGAATCAATATTTAACTCTTCCACATTGAATAAAGTTTCGAAGAATTTACCCATAATATTGCAAAGCACTAAGGAGTCCTTAATTTCCAACGAATTGAATTGCCACTCAAAGATGTTAGGTGGTAAATGGATTTCAGGGTTCACCAACATACATTGAGCTGCCATAATTGCCTTTGTGATGGCTGAGTAATTTGCATGGGTTAAACTCATACGACGACTGGTAAACGCTAGTGAAGTCATTATCTCCTTCAAATTTTCTTCAACTTCAGGTTCTAGAGAGAAGTTGGTTCTAATGGCTCCAATAATAGCAGCAGCGGCATCAACTCCGTTAGTTACTGAAGTAAGATCAAGAACATTTTTCGCTTTTCGATTGGCTGGAACAGCGGCTTCTAAATCTAACAGCTTTTGATTATTCACGTGAATCACAACGACAACAATTAACTGTTGAACGTTGCCATTTTCTTGATCGTTGGAGGTCGAAGCCAATGAATCCACTCCATTTTCTACAGATTGTGGAGAACGGCTTCGCGAGCTAGGTTCGGCATTTTGAATGGCAGATATTTGATAATCAACGTTAATCCCATCCGGATATGTAGTACTTGTCAAGCGAATCGATTCCATTGACTTTGACTCATGCAATTTAAAAGCATTTTCCAAGTCGCGACAGAGATCAGGCGAATGACCATTGTTAATAAACTCTCTGTAATGCATTCCCTCCGAGATAATACGATTTACTGTATTATTCTCTTTATTGTTACTTCCAGTGCTGTCTTCTAAGTTAGAGCTTGAAAGATCACTCGCTAAGCTCGAACCAGGGGCAGCATGTCCCAACAAATCATCAAGGCATTTATTACTGCCAATAAGTTTTCCATCATGATTTAATATTATCACATAATCGGGTACAGTTGATAAAGAATAGTTTAGTAGACTTAATTGTGATCGCAAAGACTTTAATTGCTCTTCTGTAATTAATTTATCAGCAACTTGATTGATTGCTGATGAGAAGTATTCCATTGAAACATCTAAAATTTCCCTGGTCTGTTCGGTAACGATTGGGCGAACACTGGCCATTGAGGTGCTTCCAATCACTGCTACGCATGTTCCTGGCTGAAAAGGGTAAGCCTTAGCAGTTGCTGGCATTATAAAAGCCTGGGATAGCTTAACATCCGGAAGGAGATGTAAGTCCTCAGATGCAGAATATTTATACTCCACGATCGCTGAGAACTGTAATGCTTGCTTTAATTGTATGTTGACGTCGGTCAATTTGAATTGTTCACTATCTTCGTTGTAATTAGCACCTCTTCTGTTGGATACACGGAGAAGACGATCCCCATCGGTGACATAGACACGAATAAAATCAAAATCAGTATTTGCGTGAATTGTATGTTCGAGGCCTTGGACTAACTCTTCAAGGGATGTAGACAAGACCATACTTCCAATCGAGCGAGCGAATGTCACAGAAATATTGGCAACAGGTAAACCGTTTGATGAAACAAGAGCCGCAACAGCGGCAGCATCATTCGCCTGCTTAATTTCATCGGCCTTCTCTCGTAAAATAGTCACCATCATGTTACAAACTTCATTAATGTGTTCCTCGTCAATGTATGTGAAACTCTTTGATCCTCTTTTATTAACAGCTTGAATCACTCCAAGCGCAGTTCCTTCAGGTGACATGATAGGAGCACACAAAAGACTTCGAGTTTTGAATCCAACAAAATTATCAACATCTTTATTATGCCTTTCGTCGCTTTCAGTGTCAGGAACATTTATCACGCGTTTTGCGGTGAAGGATAATCCAGCGAACCCTTTATCATGTGGTATTGAGAATCCTTTTATATCTTGCGAGATTGCGCACACTAAACTTTTACTCGAGGGACTGTAGGTAAAAATAGAAACACGCTCAGCATCCAAACGATTATAAGCAAAATCCATTAAACTCTGTAAACTTTTGTCATTTTCTAAGCGCATTAGCTTCTTCGATAAATTAAATTCTAAATTTTTGTGAATATCGATGCCATTATTAAAAGCGTGGTTCGACAGTGAAACAGCTAAATTCGATTTTTTCAAGGACAATGCAACATTCGCGGCAATGAAACCAAGTAAGAGAGCTTCATTTGCACTGAAATGACTTGCAGAGTTATCTCGCGGCGATCGGGAACGTGGTAGCTTGTTAATAGCTTGAAGAATACCAACCACGACGCCATCGCAAACAATCGGAGCACAAGCAACGCATTTAGATTTATATCCCATTTTGACATCAATACCCGGAACATAACGTGTATCTTGGTTTAAATCAGCAATATTGACGCAAACACGACGCGCAACTACATCACCTAGCATGAAAGGATTAAATACGAGTAAAGCAACTAGTATAAAGTCTTACCTTCAATACCACTCAGAGCGGAGACACGAGTACCTAAGAGTTTTTCCTCTTTGCAATACGTTACAGTGAGTTCTTTCCCACTGCTTTCCATCTCTAGAATAACCACTCTCTCCGCGTTTAATAAAGTATGAGTTACATCAATTAAGCGATCAATAATCTTCCGATTTGAACGATTAGAAATTAAATTCGAACCAATTGATAATAATTCACGCGCGGCTTTCAACTGCTTAGTAAAGATGCAAGTCTCTTTCCATAAATCTTTCCAATTTGATTCGGTTTTACCCTTTAATAAAGATAGGAAATCTTCCACTGCCATAACGTCTAGTAGTGAAACATCTATATTCGATTCATGGGATTCAATCTTAGGTAAAGCAGGAATTCGAGTTTTTCGAAGATTATTGTGACTACCTTGCTGAAGGATAGTATTTTGACTATGAAGTTGATTCGATTTGGATAATGTATGAGCATTACCATAAATATTATTTAATGATTGTAACTTAGCTTCGACACTGGGTTTGAGCGTTGTCATTTTAATGAGTTATTAAGACAGATGGTTGAGTAAAACAGAAAGAAACAGTTAAAACACACAAGAAATTCAATAAAGGGATTTGTTCATCGACTGGAGAACTATAGATTTGAGACCCAGCCGGAAAGAAACTGAATAAGTTACAAGCCTTCTATTTTCCACTAGAATGCCTGATCGAATTGATGAAACAAGGTCAACGTCTCGAATAAGATGGTCTTCACTCTGTTCATGAATTTTATGACACAAAAAAATTTGTTTTCTTCAATGAATTTTACCAATCACAAATGATAAAGCTTGATGAAAAAATCAGCGAAGGAAAGAGGGTGCTCTTTTTTAACCTTTTATTCACGACAACACAATACTCGCATAAGAGACAGAGAGTTTCTTTCTGAAAAAGAGACGTTGAGTGTCGGATTGGGTGAAACTGCCAAGTTCCGAAAACTCGAAATCGAGCCTCCACCTTTCATTGTCACCCACGAAATTTCGATAGGCGAAAAGTTTTCTTGAAAAGCGCTTTTTGACCGTTACTTTTGGCGCTTTTGCCATTTTCTCGATTGATTGATTGAGTAATTTATGTGTCGTCATATCGTCAACGCCAAGGTAATGATGCTTTAAGTTTCCTGGTATTTTCATAGAATTTCGCAGGTATTTGTTCAAGCCAGTTGTTGCAATGGCTGGTTCGACTGCGCTGAATGTCACGATGAAATTAAAGATCATCCGTTCGTGGCTGGAAAGATCCTCAGATTGCTGTGCAAAAGTTGCTCCCGAATATTTCAAAGAGACTTAGGAATGTTTCTTGAGAGTGATAAATATTGTGAGCAGTGCAAAGATAAGTGGTGTGTACCAGGTAACTAATCTTGAGTTTTCATCTCTGTTTCATTATTTGATCCTACTGTCTTGTTAGGAGCAACACCTGAAAGTTTAATTTATTATGAAAGTAGAGATTATGTAAATGGAGTCTTGGAGAATCTTTTGTTAGATGCTGAGAAGAGATGATATCAAAAATATCGGTCGCCTTTTAGAAGCCGAATTCGATACTCGTTATTCACAGTTCACAAAGAAATTTCGAAAAAAGAAGATTTATAGTTCTTTCATTTATATACAAAAATACTGCAGTGGACTAGCACTACACGAACCAAGATTTCAGCTCGTTTTGGAATCTTCCAATTCCTTGATCTCCTGTTCAATAGCAGTCCTTTTGCTTAGCTTTTCGTTTTGCTCAGCATTTAATTGTGAAGGATCTCGCTTAGACAATTCCTCTATATCTCGAAGTTTTTTCTTTAGTGCCTTAATCTTTTTCTCGACATCCACTCCCTTGGATTCCTCGCTAACCTTTTGGTCCGCAACTTGCAACCTCTGTATTTCAAGAGATTCAGCAACCAGGGTTGGCTTTACAGAATCTCCAGCAGGTTTTGTGTCTTTGGGCTTTGCATCTTTGCTCTTCTTCGGCGCAGCACTCGCCTCAGTTTTGGGTGGCAAACCAGGAATTCCTTTTGGTTTATTTGAGGCAAAGCGAGTTTGATAAGCTCGAACTTCGTCTTGTGGCTGTCAAAGATGGTAATTTTATCTTGGTTTATATGTTAAGACGCCGATCTTACCACATAGCCTTCTTTCACAACAATTTCTTTCCTCCAAGTTCCATCAGGCCTTCTGCTTGCAGGGATGACAAGTTCTCCCTTCTCGTTTTTTGTGGGTTCCATAATCAGTCACCTGGCAAGCAAAAGGTAAGCAAAGCAAAAGGCAAGCGGAGGGAAAAAAATAATATAGTATCGTGCCTAATTAAGAAAAGAGAGATTAAATGGAAAGATGTTTGTTTGTTGGATTTTAGTATCTTTTCTCCTCCCTTGCATCGTCTGTTATAATATTGCCTTACATGCTCAAGTATTTCCAGATGGTGAAAAGGTTGTTGGTAGTGTGATTACGACTGATGGACTTCGAGCGGCTTTCCTGAAGAGAAGAGAAGTGGAGAAGTGTGAAATCTTTTATCCGGGACATTATCATGGTTACTCAAATACAACGTGGGATTTCCTCATAATTGAAGGATGGTTTCTAAATATTTACGAGTTCCTTCAAGTCTCCCGAAATTTGTTCCCTGAAATGAAGATTTTCTTCTATTGTCTTGATCCCGTTTATCCAGGAATGAGCCAAGTTGTGAAGTTTAATGTTGATGGAATTGCCACGAATTCTCGACCTTTGAGAAATGCACTACGTTCTATTGGGATTCGTTCACAGTTTATTATGCTTGCTGCGGATCCGGATGTCATGAAACCGAATACATCGATTTCTCGCACTTATGGAGCAACCTACGTTGGAGCGGGATCTCATATGTTGTCTCAAAAACCAGAACTGCGTGATATGTTACTTGAAGCTATTCCTTACGGGTTGAGATTGCATGGGGTTGGTTGGAATCACGTTGAATTGTTTAAGGACTTCAACTTGGGACCTCTCCCACGATTCGAGTTAGCAAACGCTTACTCGAGTGCTAACCTTGTCCTTACCTCTGTTATCAAATCTCAGGATGATATGCACATGATAAATAATCGTGTGTTCGAGGCTTTGTCGTGTGGTGCAATTGTAGTTGCTCAGCACTCTCAAGCTTTGTCGGAACTCTTCTCAGATATTATACAATTTAAGACGGGCAATATGACGTTCCACCAACTTTATCGACATCTTCTTGTTGAAAAGTCTTTGGTAGAGTTAGAGAAGCTACGAATTAAATCTAGAGAAGTTATTCTGAAACATCATACTTGGAATCATCGAGCAGTTCAGTTTTTGTCGTTTATGACCCAAATCAAACATTCATCGACAGCAAAGACTTATAACTCTCCAAAAATGCTTTGGATTGAATCTAAGGAGTGTTTCCAAAGCCTTGACTATCAGTTTCTGAAAAACTCTTTTCTCCTTTCTTTTTTATCAAAACGTTTTTCTGTTGATTTAATCGACGAAGATACATTTAGTCGAGAATTTCTTTTCCCCTCGCCTTGCATAAATTCGTCGAAGTGCGAACAGCGCAAGTTATACGATTATCACATCGTCTTCGTGATAATAGAACCATATTCTGATTTGGATAATCTTATCGCCACTTTACCTGTTTCCTTATTAGTTTCTGATCAGAGCCAATTGCAGAGAAGAATGGGTTACGTTACTGGAGTTAATCCTGCTCGCTTCCAAAGATGTTTTGACGCTCCTCTTATGAGTGACTCATGCCACAATTTATCGCATTACGATGTTTTGTTATTTCGAGATTACTATGATATGGAAGTTGTGAAGGAGGCTACTCAAAGAACTTTACCACAGTCTCGCTTACAGCATTTATTTGGTGTTCCAAGTAATGAAATAACTTTCCAATCACAAAATTTATTGACACCTTTGATTGTTTGTTCTTTAAACCATGCAGGTTTATGTAATCGACCAATGCGAGCGAATATACTTCAACAATATCATTTAAACTTTGAGAATCAGTTATTAGTTTTAACAGGCGGTCATTTGGAGGATTGGATGATTGACGAAAGTGTTGTTGGAAGTAACGAGATGAGTCATGTTGTCCATTTCAATGGTGACCAGATTTCTGAGGATTTCTTGTTTTTAGTAAGAAATCATAGTTCTATGATTATTATTATCCAAAATGGATCACATTCAGAGCACGGCATTCCTTTCACTTCATCCAACTTTATTCTTCCAATAGTTATGGGAGCACTCTTTAATAAATCTTTACATCTCAGCCATATGAACGAGCATTTGATAGGAGTCAGTTCTCAAGGTTGTGAAGATTGGGGGCTGCCGTATCTCTTCAACTCCACCACAAACGCACTGAATAGGCTTTTAGGTTTCCCTCCAAGGTCGGCTCGTGTCCACTTGCGTGCGTTAGAACTTGGCAGAGAAAATCAATGTCTTAACTGCAACAATCGTGACCTTCATTTGCTCCAAAACTGTGAGGTGATGCGTGAAAGGAAGCGCCCTTTTACAATTGTGGCTATTAATCCTATTAACTTCGAAATCGGTAGAGATGGAACGGTTTGTCTTAATGTTGTTAATGGAAGCGAGGATCTGCAACTGTGTTTTTTGCGAGGAGTGGATTATGTCGTCATTGAGCAAAATTTCACGACATCAAAACTTATCTCAGCTAACTTTGTTTTCACGATTCGCGGTGGATTGTTCAGTGATGTGAGTTATGCAAGTAATCACTCCTTTACTCTAAACGCACCTTGGCATTCGTTTGAGGAAAAGTTGTTTTCTCCTTTTCCAAGAAATCAATCGATTGATAGAGATATTGATTGCCGCTTTCATAGTTATCAATTAAAGGAATTTTGAAGGAGTGACACAATTTTCTTTTTTTGGTTCATCATTTTATCATTCTATAATCATTGGTGTGGTTGTGTTTATATTCGTGGATTTGTTTGTGAAGTTGTGCAATTTTCATATTTCTTTTTTGCATGATTTTTCTATATCTGTGTAATTACGTAAAAAGGTACGCGTATCTTGAAGGGTTTTCATACAGCAGAAACTGAAAATTGATTCTTCTGATCCGCCTTCTCTCTCATAGATTCTACATCAAATTCAAAATTACTAAGAACAACGTCTTAGTTACTATTTAACTTGTTTCGCTCTTTAACTTACTCACATTAACATCAACAATGGATCTTGGCGGTGGTGGAAAAGGCGGTAAAGGTGGCAAGGGTGGAAAGGGAGGTAAAGGTGGTAAGGCCCCTTCCTCCAAGCGTGCTCCACAATCTCGTTCTTCTCGTGCTGGTTTACAGTTCCCTGTTGGAAGAATTCATCGTTTCTTGAAGGCTCGTGTTCATTCTCAACAACGTGTTGGTGCTACTGCTGCTGTTTATACTTCAGCTATCATGGAATATTTGACTGCTGAAGTGTTGGAGTTGGCAGGAAATGCTTGCAAGGACCTCAAGGTCAAGCGTATCACCCCTCGTCACTTGTTATTGGCTATCCGTGGTGACGAAGAGTTAGACACCATGATTAAGGCAACAATTGCTGGTGGTGGTGTTATTCCTCATATCCACAAGTCTCTCATCAACAAAGGTGGAAATGTTGCTCCAGGCACTGCTCCTCCTACTTCCAATCCTGTTCCTCGTGTTTCAGGCAAGAAGGGAGCAACTACTGCTTAAATTTTTGAAGGAATAAACTCAGACAAAAACTAAAAAGAACTCGATCTCCTTGTGAGTGAAAGTTCAAACAAAAAATTCGGTGTTTCTTAACACCACAAACAAAACGGGATTAAAGAGAGGTTGGGTTGATTTGATTTCATCCTATTTATTTAGTTGTCATAGTCAATCTTGTGTAAATTAGTAACGCTATTTATTTAATATTAAAGCATGTTTGTAGTCAAAAAATACTCTAAACATCAAACAGCCCTTGTGGTATGTATGATGAGGTTGGGATGTACTACATATTATGATTGAAAGTAAAGAGATATTCCTAAGCTTGGATGTCTTTCACAAATATTGAAAGCAAAGAAGAAATAGATATAGGTTGAATGAAGAAGGAAAGATCTCACAAAGAATTTCCCTTAAAACAAAGGAGGGAAGTTTGATAATTGTGTCATTTCCTCAATCTATAACAAAAAGAATCGTAAGTTAACAATTAACAACGAACCATCAGCGAGAGCTTACCGTATTAACTCCTTGCTTATAGGCAATCTTCAATTTTAACATAATATTCTTCTGTCCCTGTTGACTGTTGGTGAGTTTAATCTCTTGTGTCACAGCATCACGACTGTGTGGAGGAATAACGGTACTTGAAGGAGGGAACATATCCAACTTCAAATACTTTGGAACAGCAGCCTGAAAAGAAAAGAAATTAGATGTAACAGACAGAAAACATCGATTCATCTGACTAACCTGAAATACGAAGTTCTCTAGTGGGATGGAGGTATTATTAGAGAACTTACAAACTAATCGAGTGACAGATAAATCACCAGGAACACTCTTCGACACATCTAATGTGATCACCAAACCATTCTTATCGAAAGCTGGTAAAGTCAGGTTATGAGCCAAGCTTGTTGCGATCATAGGCATAGATGCTGAAGCCATTGGGCTAAGAGGAGCAGCTGGAGGATAGGAAGGGCTACCCACGGCACCAGTTAGTGGCTGAGGAGTGAGCAGATTATTTGCGAAAGGGCCTGTGTTAATAGGAGCAACAGCAGGTGTTGGCACAGCAGGTGTAGAGAAAATATCACCCAAGAGATCATGATTACTCAACTTTGGAGACGTAGCAGCACCATGATTAATAACAGGAGGAGAAGGATTCAAGAAGTTCGGGACAGTATTGGTAGTAGGGACAGGAGTAGGACCAGAGCCAAAGATATCATCCAAATCCAATAACGATCCACCACCACCACCTGATGGCTTAACAACATTACCTGCACCATTCGTAGGAGTAGAAACATGATTAACAGGTGATAACGGTGCTTTCTTTACATCATCTTGAAATGTTCCATCTTCAAATGCTGCACGACGTTTACGTATTTCTGATTCATCTAACACAGGCATTTTATCTAGTAAATCTTTGCGTAAGTAATCCCATTGTTGTCCTAATAAAGTCACATATTCTGAACTCCTTTGTTGTAATTCTAATGATAAAGAATGACGATATGGTGAAATTAATTCTGTAATCGATTGACGTGATGATGGTGATTGAAATCTAACCGATAATTTCATTAATGCATTAATCACTAATCCTTTAATCGCTGCATCAGCATTATGTTGTTTAGAACATTTTTCTAATAATGCAATAATTTCACTTTCACCAATTGCAGGGAAACTTCCATCACCATCAGGATGTGGTATCGTCTGTAATAATGATTGACCATATTCACCAATACACCAGATAGCAACCTGTAATAGACCTAACATCGTCGAATCTTCTAATAAAGCACGATATAAACGATGTGTAGCATATCCTTGTAAACCATCAGCTTGTGCGATAAAAATAATGGCAGTACGTGGTACAGATTCATCAGTAATATTCCCAGCAATGGTTAACATGGTAATCACAGTATCAACACGCCATTTTTTATTAGGTGAATATTTTTCAACAATTTGTATAATCTTTGAT
>VFQN01007034.1_pt1 | contig 12368 bp, 13 predicted proteins | sample 3512371 | NCBI WGS metagenome assembly VFQN01 (sample SAMN10412370, study PRJNA504923) | tailings metagenome | isolation source: Replicate 2 from Balatoc abandoned mine | place: Philippines: Itogon, Benguet | collected 2017-08-28
GATCGAGGCTGGCTGAGCAGAGCCTTGCAGCCGCCGTGGCGGATATCTGACTTTCAGGCAAAGAAAAAGCGCCGTCGGGGAGGAGGATCGACGGCGCTTCATCTACGTGGCGATCTGGGAGGAGGAACGATCGCCAACACCGTCCAGATAGTAACCGCCTTCCGATTCGACAATAGGCGACATTGCATTTTTCGCGTGCAAAGTTGTCGCAGGTCTTGGGTGATCCGGCTGCAAGCGCGGTGAGATGCAGGCAAAGAAAAAGCGCCGTCGGGGAGGAGGATCGACGGCGCTTCAACTAGCGTGGTGATCTGGGAGGAGGAAGATCACCAACGACCTTGACATAGGATGCGCCCTCCCGCGCTGCAACCCTTCCGGCATGCATGCCTGCATTGCAAAATCGCCGCACGTACTTGCGCGCTGGTTGCTCCAGTGCATGAGCGCTCCATGACAGCCCAGCCCAATCAGCTGTCGGTTGTCGATCTTACGTATTCGCGGATGATGGGCTCGGGACGATGGCCTTGATCAGCATGCCGAACTGTACGCGCACCGAACTGGCTGTGCGGAAAAAGCCGATCAGCTCGCGCCAGGGACCTTCTATCCGCGTCAGTCCGGTGAGGCTGGCGACCACCGTGCCCACATCCGTGCGGCCCTGGATGACGAGCCATCCGCCGACGAGCAGGAAGCCGACGGCACCGATGGCGCTCAGCGACCGCAGCGCGAATTTGATCGCCTGTTTCAGGAAGAAGATGCTTCGGCGGACGGTGAAGATCACGCTGAAGTCCTCGACGATCTTGGGGTCTATCGTCTTGAGATCGCTCTCCGAAACGCGATCGGATGCGTCGCGCAACGCCTGCACCCGTTCCTTGACCTTTCCGTTGATGCGACCCTGTATCGTCGTCACGACCAGAACCTGAGGCAGGATCACGATGATCGCCATGATGCCGAGCCAGGGCTGGCTGACAGTGATGAAGCCGAGCACGCTGACGAGGGTTCCGATCAGCATCAACGGTGCCGAGATCGCTATTCCGGAGAATGAGCCGACGGCCTCGGCCTCCGAGGTGAGCATCGTCACGAGCGAGCCACGTTTCGGCCTGCCGTCCGCGTCTGCAGCGGTGTCTTTGACATGATTGGCGTAGAGGCGATCACGTATCATGTGGACCGAGCGTTCGCCGAGGACCGACCGCTTGTAGTTGAGCGCGAATTTCAAGGCGGTCCCGAGCATGACTGCGCCGAAGTACCCCAGGCACAGCCAGGCGAGCTTGGCGACATCGCTGCTTTCGACCATGCTGTTGATGGCGAGTTGCTGGAACTTCAGGGGCAAGGCAGCCAGCGCTGCGACCGCCAGCGACAATATGATCAGCATGGGTTGGTCACGCGCCGTTGCCGACCAGATGGTGCGGTACATGGTCGATAGTGTTGGAGCTGCGTCCGGCGCCCTGGCATCCATGATAACAAGCCTCCCTGCGAATTTCGTAACGTCAGCTTATGATGCCGGCGTGTCGCGCGTCCATCGGCCCGTCCGTGACTTTGCCGGGTCCGTCGCGCGAGCCGTCCGCAGGCTTTCAAGTACTCCACGCCCATGTGACAGCCTGCGCCTTGCCTTGGTCGCGTGGATCGGCTAGCAAGCCCGCGCACTGGACGGCCAGTGCCTTTGCACAGTCGGGGACGGCCCCATCGTTTCGATGGAGCCATTTCGTGCCGCCCCGCCTGAATTTCCCCTTTGAGAAGACGTCGAGAGTTCGCGTGCATCCGCATGCGGGGTTCGCGCCCGTTTGCCCGAAGCCGGCTGAGACCTGCCTCGGCGCGGGACGCTCGGCGTCTGCATTTGCGCCGAATGGAGAGGCCCGATGGCAGGACCGATAGAGCAGTTTGAGATCAAGCCGATTCTCGATTTGTTCGAGATCGGCGGACAGCAGATCTCCTTCACCAACTCCGCCGCCTATATGGCCGGCGCCGCCATCTTCGGTGGCCTCTTCCTCATGGTCTCGACCAGAGGCAGGGGACTGGTGCCGTCGCGCCTGCAGTCGATCACCGAACTCATCTACGAATTCATCTCCAAGACGCTGCGCGACAATGCGGGAGAAGAGGGCATGCGCTTCTTTCCGCTCGTCTTCTCGCTGTTCGTCTTCATCCTGATCGCCAATCTCGTCGGCATGTTCCCCTATGCCTTCACCGTGACGAGCCAGATCATCGTGACCTTCGCCTTCGCCATGCTGGTCTTCGCGACGGTGACCTTGTACGGCATCTGGAAGAACGGCTTGCGTTTCTTCCGGCTGTTCCTGCCCAAAGGCGTGCCGCTGGCGCTCTCGCCCATCATCGTGCCGATCGAGATCGTCTCCTACATCTCGCGCCCGATCAGCCATTCGGTACGTCTGTTCGCAGTGATGCTCGCGGGCCACATCACGCTGAAGGTCTTCGCCGGTTTCGTCGTGAGCATGGGGGGAATGGGAACGCTCGGTATCGCCGGCGCCATCCTGCCGCTCGCCATGACGGTCGCGCTCACCGCGCTCGAACTGCTGATGGCGGTGATCCAGGCCTACATCTTCACCATGCTGACCTGCATGTATCTCAGCGACGCGCTGCATCCGGGGCACTGAGCGCGAGCGCGCCGAGGTAGGTTCGGCGTGTCTTGCTGTCAAACCGGCCTGCAAACCGTGGGTCGGTTGCGCTATGGTCTCCTTCCGAGAAGGAAACCATGAGCCGAGGCATGAAGGCACGTTCCATCATGGGCGCAGGCCGCGCCGCGGAGTTCCGGCACGGCGGCTTCTGGACGTTGTTCGAGGATAGGCATCCCGAGGAAAGGGCGTGCAGGGCGAAATACGGCCCCTGGTTCTGGCAGCGCGGCATTCCTGCGTTCGAGATGGTCATCACCATGTATGTCGCGCCGGGACGAGATCTCGTCGGCGTCTTCTTCGGCCAGAACGAGAGGCTCGGCGCGGTCCAGGTCGACCAGCGGATGCGCCCGCATCGTGACGCGTTGGATGCCAGGCTGAAGCTCAGGCCCGAGCAACGCTACAACGGGCCGGATTTCGGCACGATCTGGCGGGTCAACTGCTTCGCCGAGGACAACTGGCCGGCCATGTCCGACTGGATGGTCACCGAGGCGACCCGTGTCGAGCGTGCGGTAGCCGAGGTGCTGGGGGCGGCGGATTTCGACTGATCCACTGCCTCGCGTGTGATCACGGCCGCCCTGTAAAGAACTGGAAAAAAACAGGACGGCCCTGTTCTTTCGCAGTCACCGTCCGGTGTGGTCCGCCGGCGCAACGAAACGCTGGCCGAACCCCGTTGTGCCGGCTGGAAGTCACGACTTTTCGACAGTGAAACAGAAGGTCAGAAATCCGCGATCGGTGCGCTCAAGTCAATCCGAAATGCCCGGGGGTCAGTAAGAAGTGAAGGCTGTTCCATTTGCTCGGCGGGTCCTCGACCGGTTGTTCCGCGCGCACTGCCCGGCGACGCAGATCAGGGGCCCGCGTGCCGAGTGTCGAGTGCCCGCTCGTCTCAGGCATAGGCTGCCATGGTCTCGCGCGCGATGACGAGTTGCTGGATCTGGGTGGTGCCCTCAAAGATGCGGAACAGGCGGACGTCGCGATAGAAGCGTTCGACGGCATAGTCGGCCATATAGCCGGCGCCGCCATGGATCTGGACCGCGCGATCGGCGACCCGCCCGACCATCTCGGATGCGAAGAGTTTGGCGCAGGCCGCTTCGAGCGTCACCTTTTCGCCCCGGTCGCGCTTGCGCGCGGCGTCGAGCACCAGGCTGCGCGCGGCGAGCGCTTCGGTCCTGCTGTCGGCAATCATGGCCTGGATGAGCTGGAAATCGGCGATCGGCTTGCCGAACTGGCGACGTTCGGCCGCGAAACGACAGGCGTCGCGGATCAGGCGCTCGGCGATGCCGACGCAAAGCGCGGCGATGTGGATCCTGCCCTTGTCCAGCACCTTCATCGCGGTGCGAAAGCCATTGCCTTCGACACCGCCGAGCAAAGCGGTCGCCGGCACACGGCAATCTTCGAAGATGACGTCGCAGGTGAGAGCGCCCGCCTGGCCCATCTTGCGGTCGGGCTTGCCGAGCGTCAGGCCCGGTGTTCCGGCTTCGACCAAAAAGCACGAGATGGCGTCGGCCGACCGGCCGTCGCCGGTGCGGGCCATGACGGAGAACAGGCCCGCCACGGGCGCATTGGTGATGTAGCGCTTGGTGCCGTTAAGCACGTAGTGGTCACCGTCGCGGCGTGCCGTGGTGGTGATGGACATGGCGTCGGAGCCAGCGTCGGGCTCGGTGAGGGCGAAGGAGCCGATGATCTCGCCCGAGGCAAGGCGGCCGAGATAGGATTCGCGCTGCTCCGGCGAGCCGGCGATCACGATCGACTGCGAGCCGATGCCGATATTGGTGCCGGCGATGGAACGGAAGGCGGGCGACGTCTCGCCAAGCTCAAAGACAACAAGCACTTCTTCTTCCATGGTCAGGCCGAGCCCGCCAAAGTCCTCCGGGATCGATAGGCCGAAGAGCCCGAGTTCGCGCATCTCGGCGATCACATCGGCGGGGATCTCGTTGTTCTGCGCGACCTCTTCCTCCAGCGGGATAAGGCGTTCATGCACGAAACGGCGTACTGTGTCGATCAGTAGGGTGAATGTCTGGGGATCGGTGGGCATGACGCGTCAGTCCGTTCTTGCGTTTCGTTCCAGGGCGAGAAGCTCGAAATAGTCGAGCGCGAATTGTTCGGCTGACTTGCCTGCACCCGGCTTGAACCAGCGGGCCATCCAGTTGAGCAGCGACAGGACGGCGCGGCTCGCCGTCACCGGATCGACATTGCGGAAAGCACCCTTTTCGACACCTTCGGTGAGGATGGCACGCAGAAGATTCTCGTGCTCGTTGCGCAGCGCGAGAGCCTCCTCGCGGAGCTCCAGCTTGTCCATGCCGCCGAAGCCGACGAGCATGGTGACGAAGCCGTCGTGATGGGTCTCGAAATATCGGGCATGGCTCAACATGAAGCGCTGCAGCCTCGCCGATGGCGAGGTCTCGCGGACGACCGACGTGGTGACGGTTTCGACCAGCCCGCTCAGGGTGGCCAGGATGATGGCGTCGTAGAGTTCCTGTTTCGAGGCGAAGTAGTTGTAGAGGGCCGGCTTCGTGAGGCCCAGCCGTTCGGCGAGCTCCGCCAGCGAACTGGTCTCATAGCCCTTTTCGGCAAAGAGTCGGGCTGCGTGATCGAGGATCCGCTGCCTGGCGTTCTCGATCTTCGGCGGTCTTCCGATACGGGTCGATTGGGACACTGCGGAGATATCCAAATGGTTCCGGCGCAATTTATTACCGTCCGGAAAGAAAGTAAAGAAGCCAGCGAAACGGAGGAAGGCGAGGAAGGCCCTACGCCGATTTGCCGAAATTACGCTGCGTGTCTGCGGTGGTATGAATCCCAAAGCGGCACATTCTTGAACAAACCTGCGGCAGCACGGATCTGCAGCACGGGCCGGCCATGGGGCCGCTCGTAGAGAACGGCCGTCGCTTGGGCGCCATCGGCCCCCGGGAAAGGGTGGGAACTCCCGGAGGGCGCATCGGCCGAATGTCATCCGGCTACGAGGAGAGAAATCATGCCCGACTGGCTGTCCCTCATTTTTCCGAACAGCTTCATTTTCGGCACCAGGAACAACGATGTGCTGGCCGCGCGAGCGCAGGGCAACATCCTGTTCGGCCTGGACGGCCACGACAGGCTGAGCAGTGTTTTCAACAACACGGCTCTGCTCGGGGGCAGTGGCGCCGACACCCTGACGACCCAATTCACGCTGCAGTTGCCGGTCGGCTCGCCCGCTCGTGCATTGGCCATTCAGTCCGGCGACGACGGGAACGACATCCTTCGTGCCATTGTCGGGCTGACGGGCGGGATCACGCCCAGCCCCGTCGTCGGCAACACGGTCGACATCAGGCTCGACGGCGGCACGGGCAATGACAGTATTGGAGCCAGGGCCTTCGTCGCTGACCCATCCACCATCAGCGTGGCGTTCACGATCGATATCCGGGGTGGAAGCGGCAACGATACCATCAATGCCGTCGCGGATGCCACGAACACGATCCGCGACAGCGTGAGCGAAGTCACCGTCGATGGCGGCCTGGGCAACGATCGCATCACCGTGCGCGCCGACACCGAGCGCAACGGCATGATCAGCACGATCGAGAACGTGCTTCTAGGCGGCCAGGGCAACGATGTGCTCGACGCCGACGGGCGCGGCCGCTCGAACTCCACGGAGCTCGTGTCGAACCGCCTTGACGGCGGCGCTGGCAACGACGTGCTTCGCGCCTTCAATCTGACCGATTCCAACGCGAGCACCCCGGTGGGGATCAACAGGCTTTCGGGTGGAGACGGCAACGACAGGCTGGAAGCAATTCATTCCACCGACGGCGAGAACGGCATCACCGACGTGACCAACATACTGGACGGCGGCTCGGGCAATGACAGCCTGACGGCCACATCAACGGCACTCGGCCTGTCTGCTCGCGCACTGAACTCCCTTTCGGGCGGCGAGGGTAATGATAGGCTGACTGCGCGCCTGGACGCAGTTGCCATCGCCAATTTCATCAATGTCTCGCTCGACGTCTCAAATGTGCTCAATGGCGGGAACGGCAATGACATTCTGGAAGCCTACCTTTCGGCCAAGGCTGCCGTTCTGGAGGCAGATGACAGCGCGCGGAACATTCTGAGCGGCGGCGCCGGCAATGATCGTCTTCTGGCCACAGTTGCGCCGGGTTCCGTCGGCGCGAGTTTCCTCGATGGCGGCGCGGGCGACGACCGGCTCACCGTCGTTGGCGGAACCGGTAATGCGCTCAACGGTGCCGCTGGCCGGGACCTTTTGATTGGCGGCGTCGGCAACGACCGTCTCATCGGCGGGCAGGGCGTGGACACGTTCCGCATCAGCGCCGGTTCCGACGGAGGACGCGATACGATCGCCGATTTCGCGGGGGACGTCTTCAGCTTCTCAGGCGTAGCCGATCACGGAGCGCCAGGCCTCGTCGACGACCTCGACGCCATATCGAGCTTCAACGACCTCGGGGCCGGCGGCAACGTCGTCGTCACGTTCGATGCGGGAACCGAACTCGTGCTGGGGGGGCTCGGAACGGGCGCGGTCGACAGCTGGGCTGACCTCGTCTCCGATCCGGCGCGCCAGCTTCTGCTGGTCTGAGCTGCGGGCTCCTGTAGAGGGACCGCTCGCCTTGTGGGCGGTCCTCCCTTCGCGTCGGTGTAGGTCCTTGGATCGCCTCGGGTGCAGGGATGTCGTAACTCAGCCTGCGAACGCCCCTGAATAGAACGCGACCGCCCCTGCTGCTGCGACGAGGAGAACGATGGCGATCATCTTCCCGTAACGCTCGAAGCGCGTTGGTCCTCGATCCCAATTGTATGCCATCGGCGACGGCCCTCTTGCTTCAACCGCCCCACCCGGGGAAGGTTTATGCGCGCGAGGTGTTAACCAATCGTTGACCATGGCGCGTTCGCTGATCGGAAGAGTGCACTGCCACGGTCCTCCACCAATCCAGGTTGCTCCTCAGAAGAGCTTGAAGACCCAATAAACGGCGATGACAAGCTGGACGGCAAAAGCCAGAAAGCGCAGCGTCGCCGCGATCTCGCTGCCCGAAGCGACATGGATGGACGACTGCGCCAGTCTCGCCGCCAGGACCCAATATGCGAGGCCGTCGGTGACATCCGTTCTCGTGGTCATGATCGCGACGGCCATGAGGCCTCCGAAGATCGGCAGGCCTTCGATGCAATTCAGATGGGCGCGCGCAAGGCGCTGCATGAAGGGCGGCAGCCCGGAGTTGTCCGGCTTGAAAGCGTTCGCAGCAACCTGTCCTGTGACGGTGAAATAACCCCTGATCACTTCCATCACGACGAGCAGGAACAGTGCCCAGGCGATGAAGCCGGTCAGCGCGAATACCGTGTGCGAAGTCATTGTTCCGCTTAGCCCCCCGTCTACGAAACGAATAAGAAGTATTCGAACGTCGCCTATGGTGGCAAGGGCCAGGAAGGTCGCGGGCGGCTCAGCTCAAGCCGAATGAGCGAACCCTTGTGCGTCTCGACAGCGCATTCTTGTGACAGCGTGCCTCTGGTTGCGGACAAGCACCGCCATCTCAGCTCCCGTCTTAGTGAAATGGATCGCAGGTGTCGGGCCAGCCATCGACGTTTCCGGCATAAAGGATCTTCCCCGAAAGGCAGACCGCACCAACGATCGGGTCACCGTTCGGCAAAGTGCCGAATTGGATCGAAGCACAATCCAATGCTTCGTACAGCCATTTCTCGGCCGTCGACTTGTCGGGGGCGTCTATCGAAAAGGATGAGCTAAGCTTCGCATCGAACACAAATTTCGGCATCTTACATTCCACTACCATCCATCGTGGCCACACCGTCGGTTGCCGCGATCTCAATCCAGTCTCAGTGGTGGGCAGGCCATCAGTCGCACGCGCGCCGAGCCGCAGCGGGATGCTATGGTCTATGTCGTGCCGGCGCAGTTGGCGTCGGCTGTCTACTTGGGGAGCCCGAGCGCCGGCGCGAACCGGCATGGCGGTGGATCGCAAATCATCGGCGTCCAAAGACAAATCTTGAACAGATCAGCCGCAGATAGCCGATCTCAGAACCTAGAGCATTTCCGCTTTTCTCCGAATCGCGAAAATGCTCTAGGCATTTGTTTCTACGCAATTCGGGACGCAAAACCGCTGCGCACTTTCGCTGGAATTGCTCTAGGCTGACGCGGTCTGTCGCCGGTGCTGGGACGGGCTCTTGCCGGTCCAGCGACGGCAGGCATGGCTGAAAGAGCTGAGCTGACGAAAACCCAGCAACCAGGCTATCTGGGATGCCTGCAAATTCTGGCCAAGATACTGCATTGCGAGATCGCGCCTCAGCTCATCCAGGATCGATCCGAAACTCAAGTCCTCCGCCGCGAGTCGGCGGGAGAATGTCCGCTCGCTCAAACCGAGTTTGCCTGCGACGATCCTGGCGTCGGCTTCCGCGTGCGGCAGAAGCGGTGCAATAGTGTTCTCCACCAAAGTGCGAAAAGGACTGATGTTGGAGGCGCGAGCCGCCAACGCGTCCTCGCACATCTTTACCATCATCTCGTTGAGAAACGGATCCTCCGTCATCAGTGGGAGTTCCATCGATGCGGTATCGAAACTGATTGCATCCGCATCGGTGCCGAACTGTACATCGCACCCCATCATGCGTTCCGCTTTCCGGACATCACCTGAGCGGTGGTGGACGAAGCTCACGGCCCTCGGCTTCAACTCTCGCCCAACGAGGTGTCGGCTCAGACGCAGGATGACCAGTGTCATGAACTCGATGAAGTGACGATCCCTATGCCGAGGCACGCCCGAGAAAGAGACGCTGATCCGGCAATAGTCACCTCGTTCGATGCGGGCCGCCACCGCCTCGTTCCCGATCCGGCAGTATCTTTGGAGCCGCGCAAACGCGTCACCCAACCGGCGAGACGACGCCGCGACATAATAGAGCAGGCCCGCTTCGCGCAAATCGAAGTCCGATGCGAGGGTTAGTCCGAGCCATTCGTCCTTGGTCGCGTGGGACACCAGTTCCAGGAACTGGATCTGGGAAACGGCATTGACGCGCGTGTCGCGGGCCAGGTCGCGCGGGGACAGGCCGCATTGCGCCAGCCAGGAATTCGGATCTTTCCCCTTTCGCTCGAGATGCGCCACGGCGAGCCGGGCGGCCACACCCATAGCTGTCGGCGTGCCTACAAGTGTCTGAATATGTGCTTGGGGCTGTCCGGACACTACGCTCCCTCTGGGCTCCACACTAATGATGTGGCAGCTAAACACAAGCTTTCGGCGTGAAAGCACAAGAAGTGTGGAGTTACGGTGCATAGTTGAGTGTGCAGAAGAAAAATACAGCGCACGAGATACTGCAATCGCAACCCGTCGCCGCTGCCCACTGTCCAATTGTCCCCGGACCCGCAGGGGAACCCTAATCGCCTGACGGAACAGTTCGGTCGAGCGGCCTCTAAGAACCGCCGACCGGGTGCCGCCATCCGCTGGCCGCCCCTGCCGGTCGTCGCCTCTCGGGCAACACGGCGTCCGGCTGCAGTGCGATGGCGGCACCACAACCCTGGTGCCTGGGATCGGACATGTTTAATGGGCGATTTCGTTCCCGCGGGAGCGGCGCAAGGAGAGACCTACAAGCTGACTCTCGCGACGCTGTCCTTATAGTCTTTCTTGGGGTCGCCCATGCCGAGGAACATCTTGACACCCGCGACGATACTCGAGGCATCTTTCCAGATTTCGGCATCACCGGGGTCGAAACGAAGCAGGCAGAGTTTAGGGTCGTCCTTGCCCTGCTCGAACCATGCGGCGATGTAGCGGTTCCACAGCCGATCGATGATGGCGCGGTCGTTGTCGACGCTTAGCGTGCCATGGACGGTCGCGAAAAGATCGTGGCCCTTCGCGGCGTAGAACAGCATGGCGCTTTTTGAGGCCGGGGCCGCTTTAGCCAGATCAGTGTCCTTGGCGGTGAAGAAATAGATGGTCTTGCGGTCACCGTCGAACTGGGCCGTCATCGGCCGTGGTGCCAGACCGTCTACGCCTACCATTGCCGTCATGTCGGAACGGATCGAATCCCAGAAGGCGGCGGCGAATTCCTGATTCCTTGGCACGGTTTTTTCTCCTGTGAAAGAACCAAACGCCAGGCAGAGTGCAAGGTTCCGCGAAGCAGAAGTCCGAGATTTCGTGCGCCTTGGCGCCGGGAATGCACCTACAGCACGTCTTCTTCCCGGGGTTGGTGACTGCGTTCGGGAGACATCCCTCAACGAAGCCCACGTCGAATCTGTTCGGCCGTTCGGTCGAGTTCCTCGGTCGAAGGGCGAGGCGGATTGCGATAGGTCACCACCTCCTCGGCTATGTAGCGCCGCGATGTCAGATCGTCCGAGCTGACGAGGGGAACGACATGGGCGTGGACATGGGGAATGTCGTTGCCGGCGAAGGCAAACCCAATGCGGTCGACGCCGTAGAGGGCTTTCTGCGCTTTCGCGATTTGTTGACCGAGTGTCGCGATCAGGTGCAACTGGTTTCCAGGCAGTTCATCGAAACAGGGGAAATGCTCCTTTGGAATGATCTGCGTATGCCCCGGCCGAATTGGAGCGATATCAAGAAATGCCAGCAGGCTGGCGTCTTCATAGATGACGTGGGACGGCACTTCGCCGGCGGCGATGGAGCAGAAAAGGCACGAGCGCATCGCTCGCTCTTAGCCTCGTCCACGGATTCTGGCTAGGCGGCGAGCGAGGTGATGCCCGGGAAAGCGAACCTTTTCCTGCGTAGACCGTTTGCGAGGCGTCGAGTTCTGAAAACAAGAGGAGGAAATCATGACCATGTTTCGCAATCTGACAGTCGTCGCTGGCATCCTGACCTTCGCGGCCACGCCCTCGGTTGCTCAGGATGCCGCACCTGCTCAGCCTGCCCAGCAATCGTCCGGAATGACGGACACCATGCGCGAGGAGATGCGCGGAATGATGCGCAACATGATGCAGGACATGATGATGCGGGAACGGCCCGATGGCGGGCGCGACACTGGCCGACATTGGGACCAAGGTCGTGGCGAGGGCCACATCGGCCAACGCGACACGAGGCAAGGTCGTTACTGGGGCAGCGGTGCCGGTCAAGGAAGGCGAGGGGCCATGCATACAGCCAGGATGAAAGTCATGTTCGCGGTCATCGATGCCGATGGCGACGGCGCGCTTTCCCTGGAAGAGGTCAGGGACGTGCAGGAGCGGATCTTCGACGCCGTGGACGCTGACGGCGATGGCCGCGTGACCATGGAAGAGATCGGGTTCTTCTTCCATGGCGACCACGAGGAAGCGGACAGATAGGCAAAGGCCTCGCGAAAGGGAACGGGGATCACCGGCAATCGATCCCCGCCTCGCTGCAACCTAAAGTCGATAGAGCGGTGTGTTCATCTTCAGCTGTTTGCAGGACGTCCCCCGATCGTCCTGGGTTTCTTGGTTCCTGCGTCTATTTGATGCTTCCTAATCTTGACGGATCAAGGGATTTATTCCTATTGCCTTTTCATGCAAGGACCGAGCAGGAGAAGCGGGCGCCATAGCGCAGTGTGGAGGATGAGCGATGCCCGGGGCGTCGGTCAACTTGCGTTGGTTCGATGCAGCTATTGCAGCATCAAGCGATACTACCGCCCCGAGGACCTGGAGGAGATTTTCGGCAACGTCAGTGTTGACGACATCGGCGGACGGATGCGTTGCGACAGGTGCAAGAAGCGAGATTTCCTTCACGCGACTTTCGTGCTGCCGACAGCTGCCGAGCGCCAGACAATTCGTGTCCGACGCCTTGCCGAGATCAGGATTGTTCGCAAAGTGATCTGGCGGGATGAGTAGATCGT
>VFQN01007036.1_pt1 | contig 12362 bp, 5 predicted proteins | sample 3512371 | NCBI WGS metagenome assembly VFQN01 (sample SAMN10412370, study PRJNA504923) | tailings metagenome | isolation source: Replicate 2 from Balatoc abandoned mine | place: Philippines: Itogon, Benguet | collected 2017-08-28
CGAGTCCGATGCAAATCTCTCCTCAGACCTCGACAGGTGTTCAAGATTCCACTGGCACCTGGTCAGCAAAGTCGACCGAAGCAATTATCGCTGATTGTACCGCAGCTTCTGCTCGAGGGGAAGTCTGTGTCATTGAGATAACTCCATATGAGTTTGCCTCTGGAGCCTTCACAACTGATAAGGTATCAGCACTTGTCACTGGCTTACAAGAAGCTGGTCTTACTGACAGTATGACCTTCAGTACTCTCATTAATGCTGCACAAGGCGGTTCTCCTTCCTTTGCTCCGACTAAAGGTCCTTTAGATTCTTCCTCTAATTCTAACGGAGGAGTGATGTCTTATCTGACGAATCCAGCTGATTATATGATTGCAGTGATTGCAATTGTTGGTTTATTCATTCTTGCTATAATAATTACAGTCGCTTTACTTTACTGCCGGCGATCAAAGGATGATCAATATAACGTTGTTAAATCAAAGAGTGGTGATCTTAGTGCCATTAGTATTGATAACTTTCAGTATGAATGTTCTACTGAAAATGATGAAGAGAAATCATTGCCTTCGAGTGTCCGAAGAAGTGTTGAATTACAACCTGATGTAAAGTTGAATCAAGTTGATGGAACAACAGCATCTGTTTAATAGACCATATGACTGACTAATTACAATATATCATATTCTATATCCTTTTGTTGTATGGAACGAGCCGGTCTTTCGTTCATGTTTCGTTTTAGAGTGGTAGAAATGATGAAGTTTTAAATCATTTCGTTCTTTTCCTTTCGTTTCGTTTCTTTTTATGTATGTCGATGATTACTTTAGTATGTAAACTTTCGTTTTTCTTATTGCACCCTTTTCCTTTCCTTTGTCGTATTCGTTTCCAATTAATTTTGTCTCCATAAGCCTAAACATTCAGTGTGTTGTATTCGTAAAGATAAAAATTAATTCTAAAGTGACTTTGATCTCATTTGTTCACTACAGGGACACCTTCGTTAATTTTTGATTCTAGAATGCGTTTTAAGAATCTCCTCTCCCTGAGCAAAGATAATAAAACATAAGAATAGACGTCCTTAGAAATAGACGTCCTATGGGGTAATTCATTTAGTTTCGAGTAGAGTATTTTTATGAAAGTGAAGGAGGGTTTGTTTTATTTTGTTTTATTTTGTTTTATTTTGTTTTATTTTCTTGTAAAGGAAGCCCTTCAGTTGAAATAATGATGAAAAATGAATTTGCTTCACTCTGTTATATCGCGCTAAGGGAATTGTGCAATTTGAAAAAGAGCAATTCCTTTATTCGAGGAAGAAGCGAAACGACCACATCAATCATCAATAAACCTTTCTTCAAGAATAGATAAGTTCTTGTGAGCATCTTCCCAACGTGTAGTTGTTCTTTTCTTTTAGAGAGAAAGGAAAGTTTATGATGAAACGAAGAGTTTATTTTGTGATAGTAGTAATATTTCTATTGTTCTGCTTTGTTCAGTCACAATATTTACTTACCACAATAGCAGGAAATGGATATTCTAGTGGCTCCGGAGATGGAGGTCCAGCGACATTAGCCGCTCTAGCTACTCCAACTGGTCTTTGGGCAGATACTCTCGGAACCGTGTATATTGGTGATTTCGGAGCAAATAAAGTGAGGAAAGTCACTACCGATGGAATCATCACAGGTATTGCAGGAACCGCGCAGACAAGTCCGTCTGGTATAGGAGGAGAAGCTATTTTCACAGATATAGACAGTGCATGGGGTGTATATGGAGATACAAGCGGCAATTTGTATGTTGGCGGGTCGTTCTATTTTCTATGGAAATTAGATACATCAGGGAATATAAATCGCATAGCAGGGACTGCTCCAGGAACTCTTGGCTATAGTGGTGATGGTGACCCGGCGATCTCCGCAACTATGCGATATCCTCGTATCATTTTCCTATCAACAAATGGTCAGTTATTCTTCTCCGATTCGGGGAATCATAGAATTCGAGTTGTGGATCTTTCATCGGGAATTATTTCATCAATAGCTGGGACGGGTTCACCGAGTTTTGGTGGGGATGGAGGACCTGCTGCTTCATCCTCTTTAAACTATCCTCAAAGTGTGTGGGGCAATACTGCAGGTGTGATCTTCATTGCAGATTCAGGCAACAGACGAGTTCGCCAAATATCTGCCAGTGGAAGTATTATTTCGACTTTCGCTGGTGATGGAGGAAACTCCAACTATCAAGACAATGTGTCTCCACTCAGTACAAGTTTAAATAGTCCCAACGATGTAAAAGGAGATAGTTTGGGTAATATTTATATTTTAGCAGGTGATGAATGTCGAGTGCGGGTCGTTCTTGTTTCTACGAATAGAATAATAACGATAGCTGGTAGTGGCACTTGTGCAACAACTATCACGACAGGTTACGAGTTTTTTGTAGCAACGAGTTTCGATCTAAATGGCGCTTTCGGGTTGTGGGTTGATACTGTCGGGAATATATTCTATGCAGAATATCATGCGAAATATGTTCGAAAGATATATCTTCCTGCTCCAACAAGTCTTCCTTCATCATTACCCTCTTCTCTGCCAAGCGCTTCTCCCACAATTCCGACATCTAAACCATCTTCACAACCGTCTCGCCAACCTACAAGTCAACCAACGTCTAAGCCATCTTTTCAACCTTCTCGCCAACCTACAAGTCAACCATCTTCACTACCTTCTCGCCAACCTACAAGCCGACCAACCTCACAGCCGTCTTTACAACCGATCAGTCGACCCACAACATATCCCAGCTCCTGCCCGTCTTCTCAACCGACCTCACAGCCTTCCAGACGACCTTCGACTCGTCCGTCCTTCCTTCCAACTACTCAACCTACTGGTCGACCATCTTCACAACCTTCCTATCGCCCTCAGTCTTGTCCCTCTTCACAACCAACTATGCAACCCACAGGCCAACCGTCGAATGCTCCCTCAATTTTGCCGACATATAAACCAACTGCACAACCTCTAGTTCTTCCCTCCTCTCAACCTTCTTCTGTCCCTACCCTTCAACCCTCTTCGAGACCTTCTCACTTTCCTTCATCACTCCCATCTTCTCACCCATCGACTAGACCGACTTCCCAACCTTCAAATTCCCCTTCAAATCAACCCTTTTCTCTACCTACAATCGTCCCAACCGCTCCTCCCACTTCACAACCCTCAAGGCTTCCGTCGTCAGTGCCATCTCGTTTTCCGTCGAGTCTACCATCCTCTCGACCATCTGCTCAGCCTATCACTCTTCCCACGTCTCAGCCTTCGAGCACACCTTCGAAGAAACCTTCCTCAAAGCCTACCATGCAACCATCATTCCAGCCAAGCTCTAATCCTACTAATGCACCATCTGGTTCGCCATCTTCTATTCCTTCATCTTCTCCATTCTCTCAGGCCACCGCACAACCAACATCGAGGCCAACAACTGGACCATCGACTTTGCCAACTTTGAAGCCGACGATTCTCCCCACGTCTCTTCCATCGTTTCTGCCATCCAATCTTCCAACAGGGGAACCTTCCTCACAACCATCAATCACACCAACAAACCATCCATCTACACATCCATCAACTCAGCCTTCTTCCCAACCGTCTCTTCAACCCACAAGCCAGCCTACTGTCCAACCAACTGATAAGCCAAGTAGTGAACCTACTCATCGACCATCTACGCAGCCATCTGCCCAACCCTCCACTAAACCCACAGGACAGCCTATTCTGCTTCCGACATCGCAACCTTCTTGTCAGCCCACTTCAACCCCATCATCCAAGTATACCAGATCCCCGACGATTCCCAAACCAACCTTTGCGCCAAGCACATCACCCACTGCCTTCCTCACCAGCATCACTCGAAATTCCTCCACGTGGAAGGAGGTGTTGTCATTCATTGGAGTCTTCTCGTCTATATCTACATCGAGCTCGACCCAAAGTACGTTGATGCCTCTGGATCCATCTCAAGCATCTGATGGGAGCAGTCACATAATCTTCGGAGGAAAGAACCTGTTCGTAGGAGGAAGTCTATTAAGTCTGTCATCCAGCAACCCTTCCTCTGCAGTCGCGAAGATATCACCAAGCTATCGACGAGATACGGTGTCTCGGTCAGCGATGATAATGGGCGATGTGAATGGAGATAGTTGCAATGATGCCATTATCTGCAATCCTCTGGTGGGGTCGTGTTATTTGTTGTTTGGCAATACTAACAGTGGACTGAGAAATGTTCCAGTCACTGTGATGATTGTGACCTCATCGACGTCATTTTCTTCTGATTACTTCGGATTCTCCACGACGTCGTTAGGAGATATGAATGGAGATGGAACGGATGATATGATGGTGAGTGCTCTAACAGGTCGAGTGTGTTATGTGATCCATGGCCGGGCGACGTCAGTATGGTTGACATTTCGGCGGTGGAAGGTGAATGACTTAGTGACATCGTCGTCGTGGCCCATGGGAGGTTATCGAATCAGGGGCGATGTGAGTTCAATCTCAGTAATAGGGATGTCTCTCGCAGGTCTACATGACATGAACGGCGATGATGTGAGAGATGTGGCAGTGTCAGGGTTGGTGTTGTCTCGGTATGTGGTATTTGTGATTTATGGATCAGTAAGCCGTGCAAGTGATATCTTATTGAGTGAGATAATGGTAGGGAGTAGGAGCAGAGGGTTTATGGTGTATGGAGAGGTCGGATATTACACAGGGTTCTCGATAAGTAGTGGCGGAGATATGAATGGTGATGGAATGACGGAGCTTGTAGTGGGAGCTTATTCCTTCTCCAATTCCTTTTCCTCGTCCTCATCAGGCTCAGGAAAGAGCGTGCAAGTAGCATACATAATAACAGGAAAGAAGAATAGGACGAGTAACGTGGACCTACGCTCGGACTCTATCTCATCGTATGGTGTGAAGGTGGTAGGAGGAGGAGGGTTCATAGTGAGCTCGATAAGCGATGTGAATAAAGATGGGTACGATGACGTGATGGTGACATCATGTGTGGATTATGTGGGTAAGAGCAATGCTTACATCATCAACTACCCTTCAGACATGACGAGTGCACCTTCTTTCCTACCTTCTTCCACCCCTTCCTTACAACCATCATCACGCCCAACGAGCCAGCCATCGACCTCACTTCCAACATATCACACAGCTCCAACAATAACAGAGGATCCCACATCCTTCGCAACACCACAACCAACGAATAGGAACTCCACTCAGAGTCCTGTGGTTGCTCCAACGAGACGTCCGACGAGAATTCCAACCTTACGAGCAACGTCACCTCCAAGAACATCGAGTCCATCCCTGTGTCCCACCATCCGACCTTCTACTTCCTCCATGCCAACTCTTCTCCCGACATTCGCGATCACACGAACTCGGACCACATCATCTCCTACTAAACCAAGCCACCTCCCAACGACTCATTCTACATCGTCTCATTCACCCACCTCTCTTCCAACAACATCTTATTGGAGTCCAACTATCATTACAATCACGAAGAGCAACGGCGATTATTCGATTCGAGTGGTAAATAGCTCTTCTCCGAGTATAGTCTTTGGTCAACAAGGAGTGAATGAATACTTTCATATCTCCTCGTTTAGCGAAAATGGCTTCCAACGAGGTGGTGTGTCTTTGACGATCTTTGGTGGGATAGGGAGGAAGACTTACTTGTTCACACCTAAAGATCCTATGCTTCCTCGTAATAAGATCGTGATAGGAGACTTTGATGTGAAGGAGGATACTTTAGATCTTTCATTGATGAGTGGGATACGAGGGATGAAGGATCTTGCTTACATCACTCGTCCGTTAACGTTTATAACACCTGATGAGCAGCTGATTGTGTTATCATCACACATGCGTAACGATTTAAGCGAGGAGAACTTTGTCTTCCTTTCTGATTCTTCATCATCAGATAGTGCAACTTACTTCATAGATTTGATGTCATCAATATCTTTCTTAATTCCGATTGTTCTGATGATTGTTGGGTGTGGAATAGTGATGACTGGCGTTTCATTACTGAAGAAAGAGGACAAAGATGAGATTTACAAAATCACGGATGATGAATCATCTGTTGCAAAAGGGAATGAAGCTTCAAATGATTATTATCTCGAAGCTCATAAGATTCCACCTACAGACAGTGGATTGACGATTGTTGTGAGAAAGAATACTGTAATCCACGAAGGTTCATCATCATCATTAAAGATAGGCGATGATGAAGACAGATTGGAGAAGGTAGAGACAATAGAAGTGCTAGCGAGTGGTAATACTGTCAGAGAAGGAGTGGAAGATTTAAGGAGTGTAAAGAGTCGAGAGAGTGTGAGTATGCGCAGTACTGAGCTGTTCGACATGTTTTCTGTATCATCATTTTCACTCCTCCCAGGAAGTGACATCGATTCAGAGAAGGATTACAATGGCGACGATGGTGATCTTTTTGATTTTTGAATTATTTAAAGTCGGTGATCAGCCAATTCCATCATCATCATCATCGTTCGGTCGCATTCATAAAATTCATACGTCCCGGCCATTTCCCTCGTTTGATGATGAAGAAAGCGATGTCTCTATGAGTGAAATAGAGGAGAAAAGTAATTCCAATGAAGAAGATGAAGTATTATCAAAGCGAGAATCATCATTTATTATGTTAATTGCTGTGAACGATGATTTTCCCGCTGAGAAGAATCAAAGAAATCTTTTCGAAGAAGAAGATGATGATGGAATAATAGATGGCATCTTGTAGAATTTGAATTCTCTCTCGCGATAAAGGTAAGCTTAGCTTACTCATTGTTGACTGTCTTTTCTTATTCTCTTATTGATTAGGAGCGAGAACTTGAAATTGAAATGAGTTCCTTATTCTCTTGAAATTATTGACAAGAAAAGTCGAAAGATTTTTATGAAGATGCCTCCTTTTAATTTCATTTTCTTTCTTTTCTTTTGTTTCTTTGCCCCCCTATGATATGATTTTGTTTCTTTTTTGTATTTCTTTGATTTTTCCCTTATTTGTTCCTGTTTCCATGAGAAGGAACACTCTCTTGAAGGAATGTTTTTTTATTTTTGTTTCTTCTTTCGTTTGTTCCTCCTATCACTCCCTTCCTTCCTTATCACGTTATCCCCCTCTATAATTCTTTTGATCAAATTTCAGAAAGGATAAGAGAGAGAGAGAGAGAGAGAGAGAGAGAGAGAGAGAGAGAGAGAGAGAGATGGATGTGTATTGATGCAATAATTCTATTAAATGATTCATTGGATCGTGTGATGTATTAAATTGTTGTGTTTCCTCTTTCATTATTTCTATAGAGCATATGAATGAATGAATGAACTTTTTTGAAAAGCAGTAATAATTCTGTTAATTGCATTGCTTTTTTCATGTAAAAGGAATAATATCATTTGACATGGGATGAGAGAGCATAGCAGCTTAGCATTGCAAGGTGTGAATTTCAATCAAAGCAATTAAAACACATCTGGTTTGTAAGGAAGGTGTATTTGATCTTAAGCTTGTTTTATTTAACGAAATAAGTATTGATAATTGTATTGGAAGAATATTGAAAGTTTGATAATGTCAATGTCAATGTCAAGAAAGTAAAAAAATGAAAAGAGAAGAAAAGAAAAGAAAACAAGAAGAAGAGAAGAGCAATCTATTCTTTTAATCTATATTAGGATCTTTTCTTAACTTTATTTGCCTTGTTCTTTCTTTTGCTTTGGCTTGGAAGAGGAATATTTCTAATTTTCTTTAGACCATAATTCTCTTCTTTGCCGCATTGACAATGTATGGATACATTGTATCAGCAATAATTTGATTACCCTTAGCAGTTGGATGACATCCATCACAGGACAGATCAGAACCAGTACTATCCGTAGCCTCACCTGAAACAGCGGAATAAATATCAATAATATTGGTGCTCATCACACTGGCTAAATCACGAACTAAAGTCGGGAAAACTGTGTTAATAATCGTTTGATTCATGTCAAACACTTTATCCTTGAATAAAGGAGGAGGAATCATAACAAACACTTCTGGCTTGGATGGTAAGTTACGCACTCTTTGGATCATATCAACATAATCTAAAGTGTAGTAATCACCAGTATTTTGTTGAATACCTTCCCAGTTGTAGAACTTGGCATCATTCGTTCCAAGCATAATTGTCACGATATCAGGTTCACTGGATAAAGCGCGTTGCCAGGCATCTGTGGACCAGTATGAACAAGTGGATGGATAATCACCACATTGGCCATGCTTTAATTGGGTCATTCCAGATGCACCAGCGTTCGTGACGTTATAATCACTGCCAAGAAGTCCAGCAAGGACTGGAACGTATCCAGAGGATCCACATGCACCACCTTCAGTGATACTGTCACCAATACAAGTTACTCTCACAGCGGAGACATTGCACAGGCTCGCAATCACACAAACAACCACTAGAAAATTGAAAATCATTGTTCTCTCCAGTATACAACGATAAGAAAATGATATTCAACTTAAAAAATCAACTTTTCTAAATCTCTATTTTCTAAAAAACTATCTAAGCATAATTAGCAACATACACATCCACTACAACAACAACCACCACCATCATCTCTTCCTAAATTCTTATAAAGATCTTCCTCTGGATTAGTCTCTTTTTGTGGTTCAATTTCTATACTTTTGTTTGATTTACTCTCCACAGAATCTTTGTCTTCAATCTCCAATGAATACTTTCTCATACTCATAGACTTTCGATTTAACATCAATTCAGCGGCTAGAATTGGATTAAGAGTGGTATCTGACAAACTACTAATGGACGAATCAACTTCTTTATTCGGAACATTAATTACCATCTTCTGCATTGAGGTTGTCAGAGCTTTAGCAAGTAAATATTCTTGTTCTTCTTCAAGCTCTTCAATGACAGGATTAGGCTTTGGATTATCCTCTCCGTCTTGTTCTTTCAGATGGTTAATGAGAGGCGTAAATATTTTTTGAATTTCTGTAGAATTTCCTTGCTTTGAATAGATTAAAGCTACCTTAGATCGATCAGGTATTGTCTCAACAGAAAATTCTCCTAATAGTCGAATTTTCCTTCCTAAACAATCTAAACCATATGTTAAAGCTTCTTCGTCTTTACTATTAAGAGACAGGGCAACATAAAGGTTTGAAAGACTTATTAAGGTCACTTCATGATCTTTTCCCAAATGCTCTTCACAGAGACTGAAGCATTCTCTCGCAAGGTTTAATGCCTCTTCAAACTTCCCTAAATTCATCCTCACGACTACCATAGTATCCATAGTTAGAAGACTTATCTCATGATTGCGACCAAAGATCTGTGTTCTTCCCTCCAATGCTCTCTGAACGTAATCTTCAGCTTGAGCATATTTACCTCCATCCATCAGATCTTTTGCCATTGTAAAGGATACAGTACAATAACTTGAAGTATTTTCATCCAAATTCACTTTCTGTGTATTTGTCAGCAGAAACCTCGCAATATTCTCTGCTTCTACATATCTTCGTTGCTTCTCATATAATTTAATTAACCTTTGAAAAGAGCTTAATTGTATAGGATGATTACAAAATCCAAATAATTCTGATGAAATTGTGAAAACCTTTGATGAAAAATCTTCTGTTTCAATGTCTTGATTATTTCCCTCATAACTCATTGCAAGTAATTCCATCGTTTGCAATGATATTATCGGGTACAAGTTTAATTTACTTAATTCATCATAAAGGTTGGTTAAACATTGAATTGCTTCTGTGTAGTTTCCTTGATTAATATATATTGAGGCAATGTTATTTTTTATTTCATAATAACTCTGTTCTCTTTCTGCTCTGAGCTTTTCGTCAGTTATGGATGAGAGAACTTTCTCCTCTACTAAAACTCTCTCTTGAAACAGTTTTAATGCTTCATCATACCGTTGAGATGCATAATATAATTGGGCTAGATAATCTGTGGTCTTCGATGTTGATAGATGATCTTCACCAAAATGAATCTTCTGCAAGTCTATTATTTCAGTTAAAGTATCAAATGACTTTTGATGCTGATTATTATCATAATAAATTGTCGTCAAATCGATGACAGCGTTTACTGTATCAGGATGATTTAACCCTAATTTCTCTTTTCTTTCTTCAAACACTTCCTCTGCATCTTTCTGCCTTTGTTCTACTGTTTTAGCCTCAGTTTCATCGATCTTGCCTTTATTCCCATCAATTCCCTCAATAACGAGGGCTTTCTCCGTCTCTCCCATGCGTATTACTCGTTTAAGACAGTTTGATGAACAAATCGAATAAAGAAGATACTCTCGATACAGGAGTCTGAATCTCTCGTTATAACAGTGTGTGATTGAATGAAGAAGAGAGATAAGACAGATTAAACTATGACTGCTGCATCCATTCTACCAGGATTTGATTTCTCCCTTTGGGATATTGGTTATTTTGTCTTAGTTTATCTATTTTTTGGTATCATTATTGGATTCCTTTATTTCCTTTATTATCATGTGATAAGATCATTTCAATGGTCTGGTGAAGCAAAGATTGAATGGACTTTTAAGATTTACTTTGGTTCTGCGTTTGAATTTGGATCTAAACCAATTTTTCAACTATTAGCACCATTTCGTAATACTGGAAAGGATATTGTGGGATTAATTATTGGCGGGCAAAGATATTTCTTCCTGTTAGACCCTACTAATGCCGAGATCGTATTAAAGGAGAGTACCAAGCCAAGAATGACAAATCCTATCAGAGACAATACTTTAATGAATTTCTTTAATATAAGTCCATCTTTTTGGCACAAAGGTTTTCCATCAAATGAGAAATTACAAAATATTCATAACCAGCATCTCCTACCCTCTGCTTCTTTAAGCAAATACCTCCCAACTGTTATTCATACCATGCAACATTTATATGTTCAAGAATTAGTTTTACCTGTTGCTGGATCAACTTCTGATTTATTTGCTGTTTCCTTGTATGAATTTGTTTGTCGTAGTATTTTTCATATTAACTTAACTACTCTCTTTCAACCTTCAAAACCGCAAGCTACACGGTTTCCAACGACTCCAGAGAAGGCTCAAGAGTTATATGCTATTTATCAAACTTATGCGAAGGCTTTACCATTAACAATGGGTGGTATTCATCTTCAATACTTCAAGACATCAGAGAAGGCTTATAAAGAACTGTTAACAATCTTCTCAACCTTTACCCAAGGTATGAATGATATACAACAATCAAGATTACAATACTTTTATGATATATGTCAACAATCACCTGATTTTCGAAGTGAAATTCATAAATATCAATTAGCTTTCCTTCATTCTTCGGTTGCAAATAGTTCACCATTAGCCTTTTGGGTGATCTTCTGTATCCTTTATCATCAAAATCATCATTCTGATGTTGATCTTATTGGTACTATTCGAAAGGAGATACAATCTAATATTCCTAATTATCGTTCTCTTCTTGAGTCGGAGTTGGTGAAGTCTCTGAGCCCTGAAGTTGCAGTGGATTCATCCTCCTCCGACTTAACATTAGATCAATTTAGCAATTTGATTACTCTGGATGCTTGCATCACAGAAGCATTGAGGCTCACATCAGGATCTTTAATTATGAAGAAGTTTGAAGAGAAAGGATCTTTAAAGTTATCCTCAGGGAAAACTTATTCTTTCAGAAAAAATGATCGTATTGGTGTTTCGCCATCTGTTTTTCATTATGATGAGACTTACTTTGATGATCCACATGATTTCCATCCTGAACGATGGTTGAAAGGCGAGACATTAGATGAGAGGATTTCTGCTGCTCAAGGCAAATTAACGATTACCACGAAGGAAGGAAAGCAAGTAGAGAGGTAAGGCTTCATTCTTTAATATCAAAATAGCTATCCTGAATTCTTGCTCCCTCTATAGCTCTGTTTGCTTTTTCCCTTATGCCGCAGATTCTTTTCTTTGTCCTGGTCGAACATTGGCAAGGCTTGAAATCAAAGTATTATGTGTCATCTTGTTTTTAAATCTTGATATGACGTTGGAAAAACCTGATGATGTACCAGTATTTGATCAAAGTCATTCGGGCATCGGCATTTATCCGCCAAAGAAAGAAGTTCGAATAGTTGTGTCAAAGCGAAAATAGTTTTTAGAAATACACATATAGTTTAGAATTTACTGAAAGGGTGGTTGAATCCTTTTTTCTTATCTGTTAAAAGTTTAAGACCTCACACTGTACTCATCAATCCCTGAATCTCTGTAGTTCGGTAGCGGAACTTACATTATGTAAGTGTTTCTGCTCTCTTGAGATGTAAAAATAAAAAGGCAAGATAAACTACATGAGACATCATTGGCCTAATAATGTTAGATTTGAAAGAATGAGGGGAAAAAAAATCAAGGCAAGGCAAGACATTCAAATAGAAGGAAGAAGAATTGAGTTTTAAATCATGCAAGTCAAACAAAAAATGG
>VFQN01007037.1_pt1 | contig 12361 bp, 20 predicted proteins | sample 3512371 | NCBI WGS metagenome assembly VFQN01 (sample SAMN10412370, study PRJNA504923) | tailings metagenome | isolation source: Replicate 2 from Balatoc abandoned mine | place: Philippines: Itogon, Benguet | collected 2017-08-28
CTTGATTGCCGGGACCAGCTCTGTTTCCCGAGCGGGACTGGGCTGGGCTCTGGAAGGGGACCAAAATTGTAAGTCCATACATACAACCAGCCAGGGCAGCTGGCCCAGGCTATCACATGCAGGGCAACAGCGCTGCTGGGGGCGACACTATGTGGGCGCGGCCAGCGCTTATGCGGGCGAGGCGGGCATTCGATTAGATACGGTAACTTCTAAGGCGTTTTGGGCATTTTGATAACTGTGTTTAGTTGGCAGCGATTGGCACACTGCTGGTCAAAACGGTGCGTGGCGGTGTACGGTACATTGTCGGGGTAGGAGCACGGGTACGAGTACGGAGAACGAGAGAGCGAGCAGCTTACAGTCTACTTGGAAAGTAGCTGTCGTGAGAGGTCGTTACCTCGTGGCCCACGGCACCCTGGCTATCGGGACGTACCCCCCTTGGAGTCTTCACCTTTCATTGCAACCGAGGCTAGCACGTAAGGCTAGCACATGAAAGAGGTATGCTGATTGGGCGCACCGTGCAGCCGCAGACCGACTGCCGGACTGCGCGCTGCAACACGACAGACGTCGACGTACCATTTAGCCACTAACACCACCACCAGCACCACCACCGCCGTCATGCCTCCGCCTCCACCGTTCAACCAAGGCGCGTAAGGCATCTGAAACACCCACACGCCCACAGCTACCGGTACTCATGCTAACCCACGCTGACAGCCGCAGCCCCCAGCAGCACGAACGACGCATATACGCACGGCAGCTCGTACACATGACCGCGGGCCATGCAGTGCCTGGTGATGCCCTGCACCCGCATACCTCCAGCACTCCTTGCAGCCCGCCACATGTACGGACGAACACACTGCCATGCTGCACACGCCGTACGCTGTCATTTCCCTTGCCCCTCGCTCGCGCTCTGCCCCCCTTTCCCCTCAGCCCCACCCGCGCTCTCTTGCCCCTGCTCCGCTGGCCCCCCTGCCCCCTCTTCCTCCTCCGCCTCCAGCCCGCCTAGCATCTCTAGGAATGGCTCGTAGTAGTCTCGATGTACTAGCGTGCATTGCAGAAAGGCCTTGAACTGCGGGAGAATCACCATAGGGGGTGAGGAAGGGGGTTAGTTAGTCTCGGTAGTTCGTTGGTTAGTTAGTTAGCCACGGTGCACCAGCGTGACACTGCAGGAAGGCCTTGAACAGCGGGTTATACTGTGGGTTATATGAACAAGGGAACAAGGGAATAAGGAACACGGACAGCCAGGTGCGTGCATGGGAATGAGAAGGGGACGACGAGGGTTTGAGGGCAGGGCAGGGAATAAAAAGGCGTGGGGCATCGTACGGCGGGTGTCGTACGGTCATCCTACTGTTCAAGAGCACCCAGGCTTCGCCCCTCATGCTTGCCCGCGTTGCTTCCGCCCGCTGACTCCGGGCCCCCAACATCCCTCCGCACCGTGTCTTAGAGCCACCCTTAACACCCCCACCCCCGTTTCGCACCCTCCCCCTAGCCTCACTAGGACCCCCTTAGCCTCCCTCTCGCCCGCCAGGCCCCGTCCCACACTCGGCCAGCCAACTACCACACCACCCTGCTGCCTTACTCTCTACTAGTACCTGGTTCTCCCACCCCCGACTCTCGCCGTGTTGGCAACGCAGCGCGGGATGCAGGCGTGATGCCTGAAGTAAACTAAAAACAAGTAGGACATGACAGCGTAAAGCAGCAGGATAGCCCAGCCTCACCGTGTCTGTGCACTCCTCCCACATACCGTACCCAACTGCCATACCACACTGCTCTTGACTTTCTGTCGTAAAAATAATAAATAATAAAAATAATGATAATATATAATTCCTGACGCGCACCGTGTCTGTGCACTCCTCCACGTAGTCCTTGCCAGCGGCCTTGGCCTCGGTTCGGCATGCCACCCACTCCTGTGGGGGCGCAGACACAGGAACAGCAGGCACCCACAGGCAGGATGTCAACACACAACAGGGCAGCAGCTCAACATGTAGACATGCGCAGCAGCAAGGTGCAAACGCCGCCTTCACGGCCAGCCGCACCTCCGTCCGTCAATACATGCATTCCGTGAGCGTCGCACTGCAACTGCAGCTGCAATCAGTGTCAGCACGGGGCAGGCATGCGGACCACACGAACCGGGAAATGCGAACCCGCAACAAGATCCACCAGCAGAGACCAGTGGTGTCGAAGCGCCATCGTAAAGCGGTGCTGATGTTGAGTCCCAAGTGCCACGTGCCCTGCCAGGCATGCAACCAGCGGGCTCATCCGCACTGAATGCCCCTACGGATACAAGCACGCCCTTTTGCCCCATACTACCGCACAAAAAGAGACACGTGTAAGGGCTATCAGGGCGTGCATGCCCGTGCATCCACGGTGCTGGCAGAGGAAGACGTGCGGTTGCCGCCCTATGCGCCGGCCGCGCACATGGAGAGAAAAGTGCATGGCTGCGGTTGTGCACGTCACAGGAGGTCGTGCTCTCCCGGTGCCGCCGCCTCTTCATCATAGCTGCATGTTACCACGTCCATTCCCGATGCGCTCGCACTGCGTCACCCTCTTCACGAGATGTTCAAGCCATGGGTGGGGTGATACACGCCAGTGGGGGCCCAGGCTCCCACCGTGCACGCGCTGTGGCAGGTGCAACTGTGAACATGGCATGGCAACCGCTCCCCTCCCCGTCCGAGCCGTATGCAACCCAGCCCAATTTTCACAGCCCAGCACCCAAAACGAGTACGCACACGGTTGTAAAGGTGGCTATTGAGGGTATGTGCGGTCTGCACATGGTCACCGTTCGCGGCAACGGCGCACGGCTGAGCCTGATTCACCTGGTGGGCCGCTTTACACTCCCCCGCCTCGATGAACTGACAGATGGGGCAGCGCGACAAATCGTCGTCATCGCCCTCCCCAGTCTGCTCAGCGGCTTCTGTTTGTGGCTTTGCGGTCGCTTCGGGTGCTCCTTGCGGCAGGTCGGTGGCTCCCGGCTGGCCTCCCGATGCCGTTGATGGTTCCACTGAGGCTCCCGCTGCGCTCATCAGTGGTAATTCGCAGGCAAATGTAGAGGTTGGCTTAACTTACGAGGTGATGGTGTACACCTTTCAGGCCTTTCACGTGTAGCGCTAGCAAGTGGCAAAGGTTGCGATTGGAGGACGCCACAAGATCACGTCTACACTGTTGCTATAGCATATACCATAGAGCCGCAAAATGCGGCCGACGAGAGTGGTGGTGTTGCTCCGAGACCTGGCCCAAGTGCATCCAACCCATGGCTGTCTTCAGTTACTGCACAGTCCAAGGCATGGCCTGCAAGCGTGCTGGCTGTGCTAGCTGGCATGCGGGTGGGGCGGAGCGGGAGGAGCCTGAGAGGGTGGTGGAGTGGCTGCTGGGCCTGCTGGCTGCTGGGCGTGAGGCAGAAGGGCCAGGGGAGCTCCCTTTTGGTGCGGCTGTGGCGCATGAAGCGCAAGTGTACCGTATGGCTGCCGCCATGAAAGGCACCTGAAGGCACCGTTCGGCAAGGCCAGGCTGGGCCAGGAGAGCGATCCTTTACAACACAGCAGCACGTTTCAAACATGTTGGCGGACCGCGGACTGATTTGCATTCAGCACGCAGTAAGGTACGGGTAGCCAGGCGCTCTGTACGTGCTCTGAGCTGCCAGTCTCCAGCGCAGGTCCAAGGCTTTGTCATCAAGTGCAAGCAAGGGTAAGGGGGTACCAACGCACCTGCACAGCTGCTCTACATACCCAATTACCCATGTTAAGCAACGCACGCAGTCTATTGTGGGACCTCACGCACGACCAAACGCACGCCGCACCACTTGCCAGCACCGTCCTTCTTATTTCTACCATGGGTATCATGCGTCAAGGATTCCAACAACGTGTCATTAAGTGACGACCAGGCAAATGACAATACCGTAACCCACGTTGGGATCGCATGCAGGACCATGCTTCACGACGTGCTGCTCACCGGCGACGGTCATGTGCACCTGTACCTCACCCTGCATGCATACGGTACGCGCTGTGCCATTCTGCAACCACGCAGTCTGCAAGAGCCGTGCCATCACACGTACCGCAGTAGGGTGCACGCCTAACTGGATAGCACGACAGCAGCGCAAAACCGGTACCGCCATTAGCAACGCCCCTGCTGCCCGACAAGCAACTGGCAAGGTTCAAGTACTTATTGCTATTGGTCCATCAACTTCCTTCCATAAGGCCACCTCCCCCTTACTCTTCACCCCGGACTGGGGCTTACGATAATCACTTGCTCCCTGCCAGCGGCGTCTCAGCTGCCACCCTCACCGTCGCCCCCTCCTTCACCGCCGCCGCCCTCCCGCACGCCGCCTTGTGCCCCGCCGCCCAGTCTGCCCTCTGGCACTCCGCGCTGCAGTACCCCACCGCCCGGCACCGTCCGCACGCCTGCAGCCGCACCCCCGCCTCACTTGGCCCCTCCGCGCGGGCGCACCACGCATTGGCGCAGCGCGGCAGGCCCACGTCTACGTGCGGACCCGGCAGCAGCGGCAGGCCCTCGCGGCTGGGCGGGTCCGCTGTAGGGACGGTACCGGTGCTGGAACGCGGGGCTGACTTGGTAGGCCGTTGCCCCACAGCTTTCCTTGTGTGCCAGGGCATTTGTAGGCATCCAGGCAGCTGTGCTGCACCCACATGTGTTGCAGGACGTCTGCACTCTACGGTGGGCATGCTGGGGCGGGGGTTTGGTGCACTTGGGTGCACCCGCTTGGGGGAGGCTGCGGGAGCTTGGGGGGCCCACAGCTGTCTGTACGGTATTGCGCGGTACGCCTCACGGGAGGCACCGTTGCGCGGGCACGTTGGTGCCATCGTAAGACGGGAGACTCGGTGGCTGACTGACTCAGCCTGCCTGACAGCTTCATCCAGGCCCGAGTGCCGAATGGAGGGGCATCGGCATGGCGTTAAATACAAACGGGCCAGTTCCGCGCGTAACCTTGGTGTGTACATTATCAATATCATAGACATCTAGTAAAGCCGCTTTGGCATCAGCAGCTTGCTCTTCGTTTTTCGGGAACGCAACACACGCGCAAGAGCAGCACTTACACTCGATCGCCTGTAGACCAGGAAAGAACTTTGTCAGCAAGCATACAAACCTGCAATTGGAGCAACAAAGAGCGCTTCCGCATTCTCGACAAGCCCACGGGTCGTCTGCCAGGAGGGCACGCATGCCAGTCGCGGACAGCCGCGTCTCGGACCACAGCCCATCCCAGCAAGATAATGCGACTACAATGAGCGCCCAACACCAGCAGCAGCAAAAGGAACTCGAGGCGCTGCAGGTATGAGGGCTTTTCGCGGAAGCGACAAACCTTGCGCACGTGGATGACTCAGCTAGCTGTGCCAACTGGCAGCTACACGGCCCCATCAAAGCCCGGGCCATCTCTCTCGCTGGCCTGTTACCGTTCTTTCATCAGCCAAGCACCAAGCACATACAAAGCTACCTGTCCAAGTATGCGGCCGGTATGCACGGCCCCTCACCCTGCCACGTGCCGGCCGCGGCAGAGCATGCCTATGCACACACTCGGCGTGCTCTCCATGCCACATCTGCCAACAATTCATTTAACGCCCCCCCAGATAACTTCCGCTTGCAGCCATCAGTACCTTACGCACAGCACTCCCCATGTGTCTCCAAGCTTCCTGGGACTTCTGTGGACCCTCACTCTGCCGCGGGGGAGTGCATCGCCGCACATCCCTCGCACCACACCTCACACAGAGCTGCATGCCCTCAGGGGCGCACCTCTGTCCTAGTACCCCCATGCCCCATGCTTTGTCGCGGCCGAGGTTGTCTTTAGCATATAACGTACATGTCACTGAAAATCGTCAAACTCGGCACGGCCGCACATTCCCTGCACTGCAGGCGGAGCTGCAGGCGCTCAAGGGCGTCCCTCCATTCTAGGGCACATCCATGCAGCCACGCTGCGGCTGTGACTTTGATAATGCCACTGCACTTCAAAACGGCCTCTGATCCTTCGTACCACAGGTGGAGCTGCAGGCGCTCAAGGGCGCACTAGGCCGCTCCCTGCGCCTCACACGCAGCACCCCCGCCACGGCCCCTGCCACCGCCCCCTTCCCCATCACCCTCGACATCTCCGTCGAGCCGCCGCCCGCCGCCACCGCCCACTATGACGTCAGCGCCGTACATGTACGGATAACGCTGCGCCGGGAAGCGCTGGCCCTGGCGCAAGCGCCGCCGCCAGCCGCCGCCGGTGGCGGCGGCGACGGGGCGCCGCCGCCGGGGACGTCGCTGTCCGTGGTTTCGGAGGAGCTGCCAAGGCTGCTCCGGAGCCGCATTGCCGTACAGTTGTGTAACGCATGGCGGCGGGCGCTGGCAGGCAGCAACGCAGCTGGAGTGGGCAGCGGAGGAGGTGGTAGCGGCAGTGGCAGCGCAGGGCAGGCGGAGGGGGCGGTGCCGTCCGGCCCGCTTTGGCTGTCCGCGCCAATTGTGGAGCTCCAGCGACACTTCGTGCCCTTACTAATGCTCGTACCGGAGGCCCTGGAGCCGTACATGGCGGAGGACGAGCATGGGGCGACCGTACGGCGGTACGCCATTGTGAAGCCGGAGGGCGAGGTGGCGGGTGAGGATGACGACTGTGGCGGCGGCGAGGCACAGGGCGGAGGTGTAACTGCAGATGCAGCTGCAAGCCCCAAGGCTAACCCACGCGAAGGTCAGGCAGGGGCGGCGGCGGCGGCAGAAACTGCTGCAACGAAGCAGGAGCGGGGGCGGGCATCGGGGCCACCCTTGGTGACCGGCTCTGTCCCGTCGGCCACACCGTCCCGCCCTCAGCCCCAAGAAAGCAGCGCCACGGGCATAGGGACACGGGATTCGGTTGCAACGGCAACGGAAAGCCTGGTGCAGCAGCCGCAGCAGCCGCAACAGCAGGTGCAAGCCGCCGGCCTCCGGGCTGATGCTGTTCCATTCGTTCCAGGGCGGATGGGCGCCCCTGCCGCAGCGCTGGTGCCAGCAGCGCCGCCTGCCGTGCCCGTTCCTCCCGGTAGGAAGGCTAGGGACGCACATGCTGCGGCGCCGGCTGGGCCAGGAGCACCACCACCAGCACCAACGCGACGGGCACCGCAAGCACCAACGTCCGCGCCCACCACCACAGCAACAGCAACGGGAACGGCAGCAGCAGGAGCCGTGTTGCCGCCGTCACAGGCGGGCTCAACACCAGCAGCAGCAGCACCACCACCTGCCGCCGCCAACCCCGCACCGGCGCAACCCCCATCCCCGCCACCACCACCTCAGCAACCGTCCCAAGCGTCGCAAGCGCATGTCGTACAGCCGCCTCCCGGCCTTCTGTCGTACGACGTAGCCCTCAAGGAGCTGCAGTACATCCAGAAGCGCTACAGCCAGGTCTTCACGGCACGCGTGCTGCGCGACCCGGACGCACCCGGCCCTCAGCACGCGCAGCAGCAGCAACCGAACCAACTGCTGCAACAGGGCTGCCTGACCACCTTTGAGCTTGAGCTGCTTCCCACTGACCCGGACTGGGACTACCCGGCCGTGCGCGTGGTGGGGCAGCTGCTGCCCGCTAGCACACACACCTTCCTGCCCTCGCTCGGTGTGCACATGGCTAGCCGACTGCCCCCATGGCTACGGGGGGCCCTGGAGGAACACATGGCTCAGCAGCTAACGGCAGCTGCAGCGGCGGCGGTGGCGGCGCAGGAGGCGGCGGCGGCAGCAGCAGCAGCGGCGGCGGCGGCGGTGGCTGAGCAGGAGGCTGCGGTGGAGGGAGCAGGGGCTGCGGAAGGGGCAGGTGGTGCAGCTGGGTCGGAGCAGGGCAGGGTGGAGGGCAGCAGGGCAGGGCGAGGCACCCCTGGGGGCAGAGGGAGGGACGGCGGCCGGGGGGCTGCGCACGGTCGTGTGGGGGGCAGGGGCCTGGGGAGGGGGCGCGGGGGCGGCGGCAGCGGCGGGCCGGCGGCGGCGGCGCAGGCTGTGGAGGCGCCGGAGGGTACGGTGCTGCTGCCGATGGGTGTGTTGCGGGACCTGTTCCGGCACCTTGAGAACTACGCAGGTGGGAGGGGATGGGGCTGTCCGGGGGCCATCAAGTAGAATGGGAAGCTGGGACGTTGTTGAGAAGGGGTCGGGCATTTGTGTTGCGCACGGTGTACTGGGGAAGCCGCGTGGGTTGGGGTGCCCGGGAGCAGGCATCAGCTTTAGCTATTTCATGCAACTAGTCCGTCTAGTCCGTTGTGTGCGTCCATTTTGCATGTTGGCCTGCCTATCAAGTTTGGTGTTGCATTTTCAAATTTGGTGTTGGGTGTTTCGGCAGGCACCATCGCTCACCAGGCTGCGGCGGAGCAGCGCCGCGCCAACGTCGGCGCTGGCGGGAGCAGCGATGGCGAGGCGAGCGGGTCGTACGGCAGTGGCGACGGCGAGGACAGCGACGGCGGCGGGCGGTACGACGATGACGGGTACGGCGACGGCAGCCGCCGCCCGAGGGGCGAAGAGGTGCGCGACCTTGCGTGTGAGGTCCTCTACCACATGTCATGAGACCATTCATGAGAAGCAAATGTGTGCAGCATGCGCTATGCCAATAACTCGAATAAGACGGTCCTGATGAACATGTGCGTACTGCGCAGGGCGACTCCGAGTCGGACGACGGTAGCTACATCGACGACACGGAAGGCGAAGGGGAGTCGGACGGCGAAGGCGGCGCCGACGAAGTACGGTTCACAGGGGGAGCGGCAGCGGACGCGTCGGCGGGCGCGCACGTGCCGGCGGCGTACGGCGTGGTGCTCGAGGTACGACAGGGGGGCCGTGGCGAGAGGTTTAGTATACGTGACACGCGTTGTTGAGTTGGAGGTAGGTGGGTTATTGGCACAAGCAAGTGGCGGGGCGGCATGCGGCAAGTGGGGGTATACTGCGTATTATGTTAGCCGCAACGGTTGCTGTAGGAGACAAGCAGGTGGGCTTTCGGTCGCAGGCGGGTGACAGCATTAGACCACGAGCCCCGAAATCTATGGACTGTGTACCCTCAGTGGACCTTTCACCCCGGACACTCACCCTTGCGGTAACGCTTGCTGGCAGCTTCATTACCCCCTACCGTGCCGTTGACACTTGTGCAGGGCCGGCGGCTGTACCTTGTACCTTGTACCTCGTGCCTTGTACCTCCGTTGGGACCCACAATCCACCCACATGCCACACACAACGTGCTGTCTCACAATCCGTGCAGGGCCTGCGGCTGGACAACCTGCCGTTGACACGTGCCGTTGACACGTGCCGTTGACACGTGCCGTTGACACGTGCCGTTGACTCACACCCCGTGCAGGGCCTACGGCTGGACAACCTGGCAGTGGTGGAGGTGCTGCGGGCCGCATTCGAGGTGAGCAGCTGGGCGCAGGGGCACGCGCAGGGGTAGGGGTGGACGAGGGGCATAGCTCGTAAGGGTACCAGGGTGCGCGTACGGTGCCCCGCACAGGTGTTACTGCTACGGTGGGTATGCGAGTGTTGGCCTTGAGGGGGGCTGTGGGGCGGGATGCACTCCCCCGTGCCCTCCTGGCCTCCCTGGCCCCGTGCCCTCCCTGATGACCACCTTCCCTGCGATGGGCACACGGCGTCTGTACCTTGATCCTTTCCCCTTCTGGTGTCACTTTTCCCCTTCTGGTGTCACGTTTCCCCTTCTGGTGTCACTTTTCCCCTTCTGGTGTCACGTTTCCCCTTCTGGTGTCACTTTTCCCCTTCTGGTGTCACGTTTCCCCTTCTGGTGTCACTTTTCCCCTTCTGGTGTCACTTTTCCACTTCTAGTGTCGTACAACAGGTGTGTCCCCTCCCATGCGTGTCTTTGTCAACTACAGGTGGCATGCGACCGTTGCGGTTGCCGCAACACAGCGACGGTGGCCTCCGATGCCGTTGCCTCAGCAGGGGGGGCAGGCGGAGGGAGGCAGCAGCCCACCGCGGGAGGGCAGTGCCCCCACTGCGGCGCCGCCTGGTCGCTGCTGCTGCGGCCGCACTACATGCACGCAACAAGCAACAGCATGGGCGTGGTCAAGCCGCAGGTGGGGTGGAGTCCAGCCACAGGTGGGTGCGGGCTAAGCCACAGGTGGGGCGTGGTGAAGCAACAGCATGGGCGTCGTTTAGCCACAGGTGGGGTGTAACAGCTGCCAGGTGCAGCTTGCGGTAGTTGCGGGGTAGCCATGGGCTTTTGGGTGTAAGTGGGGCGGGGTGGGGAGGAGCTCGGTGCCACGTGGGATGCGGCCAGGTGTCGAGGGTACCGTATGCGTCAACCCTGGTTCACGGACATCACTTGGGCAACCCGCACGGAGGTAGCTAACGGGCAGTCCTGGGCCCCTGCTCATAGCACTTGTGATATTATACTTGCCTCACCATGGCCGTGCTTTACGGTTGGGCGCCAACGGAAGACCAGGTGTCACTCCCGGATCCGTAGCCCTTGAGCTACCGGTATGCCTGCCGCCTTACCCTTTCCCTTGTGCACGATCGCAATCCCTGTCCCCAGGGCTGTCGGCCGCTGGACCTGCTCCCCTCGCTACTGGCGGGCCAGTGCGCCGACTGCAACGCGGTCATGAGCCTGCGGGATGTGCAGGTGGGTGCCTGAGATGAATTGCATGTCCGGAATGTTCAGCTAGCTAGGCAGCTGGTTACATAAGGTAGCGTGCGGTCATGGAACCTCGGTAGGGCCTGGGGAATGTACGTGCACGCAAGGCGATTTAGACCCAGTAACATCCCGTCTGTGCAGTATCAACAATTGCTGTTTGCCTTTCCACCGCCACCAGGTAGGCCTGCCCTTCACGCGCAACTGCAGCAGCTGCCACAAGGAGCTGTCCGTGTCCGTGTCCGCCGTGTCCTTCGTGCCACGTGGACCGACCCACGGGTCGGCCTCGGCACGTGGCAGCCGGGGGCAGCAGCAGGGCGGGGGAGCTTCCGGCAGGGCGCGGCGGGCGGGGGGAGCAGGGGGCGGGGGAGGAGGCGGCGGGGGCCAGGCGCTGCGGCAAGGGGAGCCCCTCCCCGGCCTTGGCACGTGCAAGCACTACCGGCACTCGTACCGCTGGCTGCGCTTCCCCTGCTGCGGTGAGGGCGGGCGCGATGGTTGGGGCGTGTGTCGTAAGGCGTGTCGTACAGGGGATGGGAGGCACGTGCCGTGTAGGTGTTAGGAGCGTGTGGCGGGCGGTTGTTTGGAAGGTGGGAGGGCGGGAAGGGGCAGGTGCTTTGCGAGTCCAGGGGTTGGCCGTTTGGTCTGCGCCTGCCGCGTGTTCGCCCGTGTGCTGCGCCGCTGCTTGTTGTGTTCACCCCGGGCCCAGACGGTGTGCCCGGGGCGTTGAAGCACCCTCGGCATGCCGAACAAGTTGCGTGTACCATCTCTGGCCTGTGTACCAACACACACTCTCAACCCTTACTAGCCACATCCTGCACTCCTTACCGCATCTTGAGCATGCATATCTACGCGCATACCACCATCCCACCTATGCAACAGCTCAACACACATGTGGTAGTGTGTAAAGTACTTGACATGTAACACCAGGACATGCCTTCTGCTTCCCTTCCCGCCCTTCAGGCATGCGCTACGCGTGCGACCTGTGCCACGAGGAGGGTGCGGCGGACGGCCACCCCGCGCGCTGGGCCACACGCATGGTGTGCGGCTTCTGTGCCACGGAGCAGCCACTGGCGCTCAGCTGCAGGGTGTGCGGCAAGCGGCTGGCGGGCTCGGGCGCCAACCCCAGCGGTGAGGGAAGGGGTGGGGCGTCCACCACGACAAAATCTCGGTAGCACACACTGTTGTTGCTCAGACCCACATACACATCGGTTCCAACGACCCCATCCAACCCGAAGGAACCGGCATCGACAGGAAAGGCAGGGACGGTGCAAATGGCCGGGAAGGGCGCCAGTGGTGGGTTGGCGCGGCGGCTGGTGGTGCAAGACGCGTCTCAGAGGACGCGGCCAGGGCATGCGCAGCCCCTGGCATGCAGGCACTGACATAGCCACACTCCCGCTCGTTTTGGTCCCCCTCCTCCCCTTAGGCCGCAACACGCGGTTTGGGAGGGCGGCCAGGGCGGCCTCTTCCTATCGCAACCCAGAACCCTTGGCTTGTATGGCCATTCACATGGTTGCTTCCCGTGCTGCTTCCCGTGTGCCCCTTCAGGCCGCAACACGCGCTTCTGGGAGGGCGGCCAGGGCTGCCGCGACGTGCGGCGCCTCAACCGCAACGACCCACGCAAGCACCGGGGGCGCAACAAGACCGCCAGCGCCAAGGCGTCGCGCGTGGGGCCCAAACCCTGGAGCGGCAAGGGCGGGGGCGGGCAGGCCGGGACAGGGCGGGAGGGATAGGGAAGGGGGGTGGAGGATACCGCATACGGACCAACCTTCTTTTTCTTGCCCTCCGGGGCCCAAAGGGTAAGCACAGCGAGAA
>VFQN01007038.1_pt1 | contig 12360 bp, 7 predicted proteins | sample 3512371 | NCBI WGS metagenome assembly VFQN01 (sample SAMN10412370, study PRJNA504923) | tailings metagenome | isolation source: Replicate 2 from Balatoc abandoned mine | place: Philippines: Itogon, Benguet | collected 2017-08-28
TTCCGTGGCGGCTGCTCGCCGCCCTCCTAGCGGCTCAAGACGCAATGCTGGAAACTCGGTCACATCTGTCACGACAATAGGCCCCTGCTGCGCTGCTGGTTATGCAGCAGGTGTGACGTACTCGTTACGTTGTAGCTCTGCGCAGACAGATGCACGGGATCCCCGTGGGGGACTCCCCTGGTTGTCCGTGGGCCGAGGCCATACGAACGATTTCTTCCGCACGCTTCCTGCCGCCTTCGTCTGCAACCGTTGACCAGTAGGCGATCTGTTTTCCCATACGTAGCGAAGTAGCATAGCAAAAAACCTGGCCCTGTTACAAAGGAGCGACAACGAGGGCACCGTAACAACCAACTTGACGTAGCAACATAGTTGCATTGTGTGTCTATGTAGTCATATGCAAGAAGGATGAACACAGGACGCTTTCCGGCCAAAGTTTTCCCAGAGGTCGGGGATGGAAGTCCGCGGCACTCATCCGCCTTCGATAAGGTTCGTTCTGACTTTTATAAAGGACCTTATGTCCACTTAAGCTGATGCGCAAACCTGGTGCGTGTGGGGGTGCTGACTCTTGCACGTTACAGCATGCGGATGGCCTAACTTCGGCACAGAGTCACACGCCCCAGAGCTCTACTCCGGGCTCTACGCGGCGTACATAACGACAGATACCTACATGGTATCTATGTTACTAGGGGCCGTTACTCCCCATATTAATGAACTTCGCTGGGACAGCTGAAACTGCGAGAGACCGACTGCGTGCCTGCCTTGACAGGGCTGGAGGCCTGGGCCGGAGCTCCAACAACACGCTGCGGGATAGCATGGTGGAGTCTCAGCAGCCGATCCAGTGGCAGCCGGGGCAGGGGTGCGTGCATGCTCCATCCGGAGAGCGGAACAGCCACCACGCCACAGCGCAGGGGGCAGCTGCTCCATGTCCGGATTGCTGTTCGGGTGGCAGACCCCAGGACAGCACCTTCCTCACCATTCGCAGCGCCAGGAGGAGCAGCAGCAACAACCAGCTGCACGGCGCACCACCGAGCCCGCCGCAGCTGCTCATACCCCGCCAGCAGCTGCCGCATCACGCCCCGCACCCCTCCGCCCACGGCTCATCAGGCACAGCCCCGCCCCGGCACAGCCACCAAGGCGGGCCCCCACCCGGCTCCCCAGACAGCCTGGTCCACACCAGTCATACTGGTGACGCCCCACACTCTGCCCTCTGGCAGGGCGAGCAACAGCAGCCACAGCTGCAGCAGCAGGGTTGGCGCCCCGCCCAGCAGCAACAGCACCCTGTGGGTCTGCCGCCCGCCCCCCGCGCGCTGCCGCCGTCCCACTCCCACTCGGGCAGCAGCACCGCTTCACACGGCGCCGCAGCCTCCGTCCAACCCTCTGCGTCCTGGGGCAGCAGCACAGGCAGCAGCAGCGCTGGCAGCAGCAACAGCATGTGGCCGGGTGGTGCATCCTCGTGTGGGGAGGGCGGCAGTGCTGCAACCAGCGGGAGGTGGAGCGGCGGGCCGCCCCTCGCCGCTGCAGCCGACGTGCAGGTAGCTCGCACCGTTGCGTGTGCAACTGCGGCTGCAGTCGGTGCGGCTGCAGCACTGCAGCAAGCGGCTGCCCTGCGGCCCCCCAGCTCGGCGCCCCCAGCGCTGTCCCCCCGGCCCGGCTCCTCGTCCTCCGCCCTCTCGCCCAGCCTGGCAAGTAGCCTCAGCTGGTCCGCGCGGGGCCTAGCGGCTCCGCCGATGTCACTGTCGCAGCCAGGTTGCGAAGCGGAGGTGCCGGTGGCGTCTGGTGGTGTGTTGGGGTCGTGCGGGGCGCGTGGGCCAAGCAACCCGGCCCTGGGCCGCCAGCCCAGCCTGCGTAGCGGCGCCGGGGTGCTCAACCCTGGAGCCGGCTGCAGCGGCGACGGGGGCTGGCCAGCGGATGGGCTGCCGGGATGCAACAGCAGCACGCTTGGGGAGCCCCGGGGCGGGAGTAGCAGCGGCAGCGCTCCCTGGAGCAGCAATGCTCATGGCGACTGCCACAGTGCGGTTGCGTCGGCCTCAGGGTTGACGGCGGCAGGGTGCGCGCTGGCAGAGGCACCAGGCGAGCTGCAGCTGCAGCCAGGACCGCAACCACACCCTGGCGCTGGCCACACCAAGGGTGACCCTGGGGCGCCCAAGCCGGCGGACGCGGACAGCGGGCAGGGCCGAAGCCCGCGCCGTGGCAAGCAGGGGAGCAAGCAGGCGGGCAAGCAGGGGGGCAAGCAGGGGGGCAAGCGGACGGGTGCCGGCGGCGCCGCAGGCAAGGCGGCAGGATACAGCCCCGGCACGCCGCGCCGGGACAATGCCGCAGCACACAGCCCAGGCCGCAAGGCCAGCGCCCGGCTGGCAGGCCACCCCGGAATATCGGTGGTGGAGGCAGGGGGCGGGGGCGGGGCCCGGTCGCTGCCCCGCCCGGGCGCGGTGCGGGGGCGGCAGCCGTCTGCAGGGCCGGGTACTGACGCCGCCGGGGTGCAGCTGCTCCAGTCGGTGCCCCTCTCTCCCCCCTTGCCCTCCCTGTCGGCCTCCCAGCGCAGCCGGGTGCCGGCACTTGACCTGGCGGGGGCGGCTGCAGGGAACGCCTGCTGCCACGGCGGAGGCGGCGGCAGCCAGCGGCAACTGCAGGGCGGCGGCGTTGCGGCGGCGGGCGAGGACGCGCCCTGGCGGCACAGGGCGGCGGCGCTGCAGCCGTCGCTGCGGGACGCGGCGCTGCGGAGCCTCACGCACAGCCCCGCGGTGTCGCAGCGGGGGGCGGCGCATTGGGCAGGTGCTAGCTGCCACGGTGGGTGCGCTGGCGGGCCTACCAATACGCCAGCTGGCGCGGACGTGGGGCTGTGCGGCGCTGGCGGCTCACGCAGCGCAGGCGCCACAGCGGACGGCGGGGCGGAGTTGGCGCCGCTGCCGGCGGCCCTAGGGGGTGGTCCCTTGGCCACGTGGCGGCGCACACCGTCGGGCCCGCAGGTGCTGCCCAGCGGTGACGCTGCGTCGCCGGGCCCCACAGGCGGCTCCTGCGTCCCCACTAAGCACCCCTTGGAGCCGCTCTTGCCGCACCTGTCCCAGCTGCATTCCCCCTCGCAACCTCACCACCAGCCCGACCACCCGTCCGCCCCGCCGCCGGCCACCCCGCTCCCCCGCCCCGCCCACCTTGACCCCCTGCCGCCGCACCCAACCAGCCCCCTGGGCCCGCAGTTACCGGACGGGTTAACGGAGCCCTCGCAGTGCCCCGGCGGCATGCACGCGCCACCGGACCACACCCCGCAGGCCCTACATGCCGCTCAGCACCAATTATGTTCTCCCGCAGCGGTGGGTGCCCCAAGCCGCGTGGTAGCACTGCTGCGGCACCAGGGCCCGGGGCAAGGGCCTGAGGCTGCGGGCGCGGGGGGCGGTGCGGCCGCGCAGCTGCTCGCCGGGCGCTGCGGCACGGCCCGGATCCCGGGGTCTCAGGCAGCGGCAGCAGGAGCGGCAGCAGCCGCGACTGCGAGCGGCTGGGGCTGCCTCACCGGCGGCGGCATCTCCGGTGCTGCGCTGGCGCCCGGCCGCCGCGCCGCCTCCAGCCGCCACGCCAGCCCTGCCCGGACATCCCTGTTCCGAACGCAGCAGCTGCAGCCGCCCGCCTCTCCGCCGCTGGTCCACTCGCCGCTGCGCGCCACTGGGCATCCGCATCGAGCCGACGGACACGGGGGCGGCGCGGGCGCGACCGAGGGCGAGGGCGAGGCGCGGCCCCACCCGCACCACGCGCACCAACCTCCCCACTTGCACCACCCTTCCCATCTGCCGCACCACCCGCAGCAGCACACCGCCTATGACCCAGCCGAGGAGGTCCGGAAGGCGCAGGTGAGGACGGTGCGCAAGCACAAAGTAGGGCAGCGCGGGAGTGCCATGCACGAGGTTTACCATCTGCCTGGAACAGCAGTCCGCCGCATATTGTGTGGGTTTATAGCTGGGGAGGGCCCACACGAATTCTCGTTTGGCCCTGCGTTGCTGCAGGAGCGGCTGGGAGCCTACAGTCGCGCCCAGAAGGAAAGAGTGCGGGCGGCGGAGGCGGAGGAGGCGGCGCGGCGGCACAAGGCGGTGGGTGGGGCGCAGGGGCAGCGCTGGCACCCAGGGGCTAGGACGGCTGCACCGGCACAGGAGTAGGAAGGGAACACGGGACGATCTCGGCTTCAGTGCGTGACATGTTGTGCTGCCATCCTTGCCTGTACCTCCAGCCTACGGTACGCGCCAGCCTTCCTTCCAGCTCAGCCGTGCTCTTACGTTTGCCTTGTTCGTCACTACCCACCGTGTCCTGCTCGCTTCCCCCCAGGCGGAGGAGCGCTCCCGGCAGGCGGCCGCCAAGGAGCGGCGGCGCGTGGAGATATATGCCCTCAACGCCGTGCTGGCCAGGTGGGGGCGCGTGACTTGCAAACAAGCGTGCAAGCGGTCAGGGAGTCACAGAAACGCTAGTATCTTTGAGTTCACGAAAGTAAATGGGGCCTTGGGGGAGGGGGGGCAGGTGGGGCAGGGGCGGTTGGGTAGGTGGGGCAGGTTGGTGCCGTGCATTGGGGCTGCATGCCTGTGGGTCGGAGGGCCCGGGCAGCTGCCACTGGCTGTGGCGGCTGCGGGAAGGTTGGGCCCGGGGGGCATGACCACCTTGCTTCACCGCCGTGCGGCGATCCTCTACGCACTTGAACCCCCCTGAGCGCTGCAATCTGCCGAGTTGTAAACGGACTGCCCTCGCTCCCCGAAGTGATTTGATCTGAATGATCCGCGCCTGTAACGCCTGTAACGCTTCGCCTGTAATGCGATGCCACATGGCTGGCCCCCAGGTCCGAGGCGGCCCGCACGCGCCTGCTGCTGGAGGCCATGGCGGCGGCGGAGGAACAGCAGCAGCAGCAGGAAGGGGAGGAAGGGGCAACGAACGAGGCAGGGCAGGGTGCGGACGGGGCGGCCGCGGCGGCGTGTGCCGAGGGGCCACACGGCGTCGGGCCCAAGCCGGCGCCTGGGCCGGGTCCTGGTGCAGGGGATGACGGTTCGCAAGGCGACAGTGCAGACGAAAGTGACGATGCCGGCATCGAAGGCCCAGACAGCGGTAGCGACGAGGACTCCGATGGGGTTGATGGGGCAGACGGAGGGGCTGGGGGCGGCGCCCGGGCAGCGGTGCGGCCTGCCGGGGCTGGCGGCGGCAGCCACGCTGCTGCGGCGGCATTAGCGCTGATGCAGCACCACGGAGTGTAGGCGGGGTGTGGGGTGTGGGGTATGGGGTGTGGGTATGGGGTACTGTGTGTGGGGGGTATGGGGAAGGGGGGAGGGGTTGCTCAAAGGAGGATGCCTGAAGCGAAATGCCGTACTCGTTGCTACTATTTACTATGAGCAAGATATGTTTGCACTGCATGCAGTAACTGAGAGACTGAAGGGACTGGAGATGCTGCATGCTGGTATATGGGTGGTGCTGCGGGTGCCGGGGCAAGGTGACGGCCGCACGCGGAAGCACGGAACAGGGAGGCGGCTTTGGCCAGACGTGCGGGCTCGGCGAGTCGGCGTTCGTTGCGCCAGTGCACACGTGCCTTGTGACGACCTGTGTCGACCACCTCTTGGCCAATACCGGTGCATTGCATAGGTCCACGTGTCGTCATTTTGCTATAGGAGCAAAGGAACTGTGTTACGCACAAGGTAGCATGCGTTGTGGCTTATATTGACGCGGGTTTGCCCTTGACTTCAGACCTGCTTGCGGATCGTGCGACAGGGAGGTGGTAGCACGGTACACGAGGCCAACTGTCCTGACAGAATCCATGCATTGACGACGCAAATCGCACGCATGTGTCGATTTCATATGAAATATTGCGCCTGAGCGTTATTGCTTGCAGAGCTCTGCGCACCCGTTGAAGGTGGCCTTGCTTATTTCGCAGCGTCATTTTGAGCGATCCGGGCGCTAAACGTGCGGCCGCGCGGTTCTTAGCTCATGATCCTTTGTAACTATAGTCGACAGGTTGCGAAGCACAGGGCTTCGCCGTTGGCGATCACCGTCTGTGAAGCATTCACGCCTGTTTGTACGCCGGGTAGCACCAGCCGCAGCACCTTAGCGGGAAGGCGGATCTCTGGATACCAGCAGAGCAGTAACGGCCTCGGTAACTTCCGGGCACGTACCGCTGCAACTGGGGCGTTCTTCGGGTGAGGCCTCTTACAGCCGGGGCGGCATCCCGGGCCTTACACCGGCACCACACGCACCCGGGGCAGTGTGCAGAGCCTCACAGCGCGCATGCATGCAGACCAGGAGATGCATCGAGGAGGCCGTGTGGCCCTACGGCACCTGCCGTGACCTCTGTTCCACTTATCCGCGCCGCATGTCCGGCAACCCCCTGTCCACGCCCTGCCAGGCAACCTGGAGCTCACTGCTTTTGACTGGTCCGCTAACCTTCACAATTACCGCACATGCTACCGTTCTCGCTTCATGCCTTCATTAGACACACGCCACGTTAACCCCAACGCCGCACCACCACACGCCGGCCAACCACCCACGCCGAACTCCTCCGCCCACCGCGCCCCCGAAACGCCTGCGCTCACGGCCCGCTCCCTCCCACGGCTCCAGGTGCCAATGCCCTTGCCTCCCCTCGCCGGGCCTTGACACAACTCCATTCGCCCTTCCACACTAACCACAACACCGCTCCCGATCGCCTGCAGACGCCAGCTGACCAAGCGGCACACCGCCACCCTAGCCATGTCGGCCCTAACCAACGCGGACCCCCTCCTGGACGCCGCGCCCCCGGCTGCTGCTGCGCCCTCCGCCGCCCCTGCCTCCGGCCCGGCCGAGGCTCCCCGCGGCATGGAGTCTGAGGCGGCGCTGTTGTCCGCCCTGGCGGAGGTGCCCGCCGTCGGCCGGGCGGTGGCCAGGGCGGCGGCAGGGGGCGTCGTGGTCACGGTGCGGCAGGGGGGCCGGGGCATGGGGCACGGGAAATGGGACCGGTGGTAGGGGGACGGGGGCAGCGAGCGTGCAGGGGGCGTGCAGCGAGCGTGCAGGGGACATGCACAGCCCGGCACATAGCGCAGGGTTGTCAAGAAACAAGCAGCGCATCTGCGGGCTCTGCTGGGGGTGGAAGACAGGCCCGCGTTCGGGTCGGCTCACGGCCCGGGGTTGCGCCCTGTTGCATAGTGGAACAAGGAAGCTAGGCTCTTGACGTATGTGAAGCAGAGGGCGGAGACAGGGTGGCCTAGTGGCCGCTGGCCCGTCCAGGTGGCACTCGCACTTACATGTCGTCCGGACGCTCCCGCAACACCCTTTCCTGCCCTTCCCCCCCTTCCCCTCCTGCCCTCTGTCCCCCTCCCTGCCCCCAGGCCACCCTGCAGCAGCGCAACCTGCCGGCCAACGCACAGCGGCGCTACACTGTCACCGCCGCACTGCCCCCGGGGGCGCTGCAGGTGCAGGGTGGCGGGGAGGCGGGGGGCGACGTGACGGCACTCCTGGGCGTGCCCCAGGTGGGCGGGGTGGGGCCCACAGGCGCCTGATGTGGCAGTGCATGCGTGCAGAGGGTATGGCGGCTGCGAGAGGCCCCGGCGGGTGAACGGAGCTGGTGACCAGCGCGGTTTGCTTCGCCCCTTTTTCATGTGCGCTGCCTCGCACCTCCGCCGCTGGCTTTCATGCATACGGCGCCCCTCCGCCACCCCTGTGACCACCTTGTGTGTGCCGCCCCCTCCCGCTGCCCCCCTGCAGGAGCTGTCGGGTGACGTACTGATGACCAGCCTGTCGCCCTCGGGTGGGTCATGGGTACGGGGCGGTACCTGTTCGGGGCGGGCGGGAGGGCAGGCGGGCGAGTGCCTGGCGGTGCTTGCGTGGACGTGCCCTGTGTCTCAGTGTGTCGTACTGTGTGGGTGTGGCCTGCCTGTCCTGCCGTGTGCTTCCTAACCGCCGTCTTGTCCCCCATGCCAGCCCCTGCCCCCTCGCCCCTGCCCCACCCCCTCCCCTCCCCCCAGGCCGCCAGCAGCTGGTGGTGCTCAAGGGCAGCGGCGAGGCGGTGAGCGCCGTGCTGCAGCTGTGGAGGGGCGGGCGCATGGCCATGGAGCTGCACGTGCCCAAGGTGGGGTGTGAGTGTATGTGCGCCGGTGCACCTCAACGGTCTGCGGCCGAGCGGTCGCCGTCTGTGTGACTGCGGGCTCGGGTTTGGGGGCTCCGCGCGGCTGCTGCGCATCAGAGGGGCAGGGCGCAGGGAAAGAGGGGGGACTCAGGGGCAGGGGGCTGCCGGTCACAGTGCATGGGGCGACAGGCAGGTCCCAGCATCAACAGGAGTTGCAGCCCCGCGTGCACCCCCCTCGCAGCTTTGGCCTGCGGTGTGTTGACACGTGTACCGCTGCCCCACCCCCTGCTGGCTGTCAAAGCCGTGCCCCTGAGCCCGACACGCTCCCGTCCACCCCTCCCATGCCGCTATGCCGTCGCACCGGTGCACCGTGCACCCTGACCCCCTTCCCTGCCTGGCAAGAGGTCTTACGTTGGAGTTTGACTGCTTTACGGTCAGTTTACAACATCATACGTCGCAGACTGCTCCCAAGTTCCCCGAGTTCAGTGTCACTTTTTCCGTGACCTCTCTGCTGCCCACCTCCCTCCCCAGGCGCTGCACGGCCCGCTGGTGAACGACGGCTACTTCGCCAGCGGGGCGGCGTGGGCGGCGGACGAGAGCGCGGTGGTGTACACGGCGGAGGTGCGTGGATGCGTGGTGGCAGGGAAAGGGGGAGGAGGAGTGAGGTGACAGAGGCCCTGGTTTGGCCTCGGTTGAGGCATGGCGGTCATGCGGTGGTCGGGTGAGGGGACCTATGCGTTGCGGTGGATAAGACGGGGGGTTGGCGGGAGGTGAGGGCCGACATTTCAGCTTTCCGGCCGGGAAATGTCTCAAGCGGCGCGACATGTCGTCGCGCAAAACACTCTCCCATGGTGGGAGTCACAGAAACTAGCGTGAAGTACAGCGCTGACCGGGATACTGGGTGAGGGGCACGCGTTGATCGCTTGAGTCTCGTCGTCAATTGCGTCAATGCAGGGTTGGTGCCTCCTTACCTCATCTCCCGCCCCTCACGTCTGCCACACGGCGGCTAGTCCAACGTGTTCTGAGGACTCAGCACAAGTCCCCCGCTCTCCTCCCTCCCGCCAGACCCCCTCCCCCGAGCGCACCCCCGCGTGGTGCGGCCCCGAGTCCCTCAAGGACGCTGCGGGGCCCAAGTCGTGGCGCGGCGTGGGCCAGGCGGCGGAGGACTGGGGCGAGCTCAACACCGGCAAGCGGCCGCCCGCGCCCTTCGTGCTGGACCTGGCGCGCAGGGAGGTGCTCAAGGTGGGTTTTGGGGGGGGGGGGGTACGCGTAAAACGCGTGAGTGGGTGGGGGGTGTAAGGGAGGTGGTCAAGGTGGGGGAGGGTGTAGGGGCGGACGCATGACGGCCGGCGGCCTGCGTGTTGGACAGGGGCAGGCCAGCAACAGGCAGACAGCAGGTGGTTGGTGAGGGGAAAGGGTTGAGGGCGAGCTGGCCAGGGGCCAGGGTCCCGCACGGTGGCCCCCGTGTCCCAGGTGGGCCGCGCTGCACCCAGCATGCGACCAGGCGCTCTGAACGCGCACTGCAGCGTACCGGCCATCCTACCGCATGCCGGCAATCAGCTCAGCATGTGCCCTGTCAGGGTACCCATCGCCGAGGACCCGCTGCCCCTCCGTAGGCATGCGCCTTGACCCACCGCCCCCCGCCTCCCACCCTCCCCTTCCCCCTTCCCGCCCCCAGGTCCCCGGCCTGCCCGAGGAGCACTCGGTGGGGCAGCCCACGTGGTGCCCCCCGCAGCCGCCAACCACCACAACCAACGCAACCGATGCAACCACCACCACCTGCACCGGCGGCGGCCCCAGCGGCCTGGTGGTGGTGGCGTGGCCGCACGCGGCGCCACCCTCCTTCCCGCGGCTGGCGGCGGCAGCAGGGCCCCGCAAGCTGGGCGTGGTGTTCTGCTACAACCGCTCGGCGCACCTGTACCACGTGCCGATGACGCGGGGGGCGGACGGGTGCGTGCGGGGAGGAAGGGGGACTCGGGCTGCGGGGCAGGATGTGCCGTGGGTAGCTGTTGCGAATTGGCGTACCTTGGTCAAAAATGGGCTAGCACACCTCGATAGACACCGGCACCAGCTGCTGCTGCCTGCTGCATGGGCTCACAGCCGCTTCGTCGGAAGCAACGGAGCAACAGCTGTGTACGCGGAGGGGGTTACCCCAACACGAATGCCCGTCCTCTCCCTCTGCTCCCCTGCAGCGCGCTGCAGTTCGGGGGCCCCGCGCGGCGCCTGGCTGCCTCCCTGGACTCGGCGCTGAGCCCCGCCTTCACCCCCGGGGGGGAGGCGCTGGTGTTCGTGTCGCAACAGGAGGCGGTGGACACGGGTGAGAGGGAGGGAGTGTGTGTGTCATGAAGCGTTGTGCATTGATCTGTATGAATAACGCAGTCTGTTATCGCAGCAGGGGGCTGAGGTCACCGCGTGGGGCTGAGGACCTGATAGCCGTGCACTTGACGTTGTGGTGCAGCACGTGTACACAGCACACGTGCAGGGCCGCAGTAGAGTGCGTGAGCGCGCGGTGGACTGGCCTTACCATGCATAGGGCAGGCGCATCGTGGTCGGCGCGTGCATCAGGGGCACCCTCCCCAGCCTGTACTGAACCCGCGACCGCGTGTGCGTGCAGCGTTGTCTGCATTCATGACCGCTGTGCCTGCCCGCCTGCCCCCTACCAATGCCCCCTGCCCTGCCCCCAGGCACCCACAGCGCCACCGCACGGTTGTACCGCACGGACTGGGCGCCGTCGCAGGTGGGGGTGGAACGGGAGACACGTGCCGAGCGACACGTGTCGCGCAAAACACTTCTGCTAGCGTGCCGCGTCTGCCGCAAACCTTCACATGCACTTGCTGCCGGGGCACGTGCGCCCTGCCCCGTACTCGGCGCCCGTGCGGTGGGCGCACCGTCCCCGCGGACATGACATGGTCCAGCAGCTCACCAAATACCATACGCGTCGGATTGCCACGTGCTGCTGGGCAAGGCCGGGTGTCCATGTATGGTAGCGCTGTGCCCAAAGGGCGCCGTAAACCTTTGTTGCGCCGCGGCACACTGCCAGGCAACAGTGCCTCCCCGGTCCCCGCCCAGTAGTCCGGCTCCCCCGAGGGCCCCCTGGCGCTGCTGGTGGATGTGGTGGGGCGGCCGGGGGAGGGGGGCGCAGGGGAGGGACCCCCCGCCGCCCCCTTCCCGGGGCTCTACACCGCCGGCCTGCCTGACGACGGCTTCGTGGGTGAGGCGCTGGGGGCCGGGATGCAGGGCATGGGGGGGGGGGGGGGCATGCGCCCCTCACGTAATTGGTCATAAGCCGTTACAGCGAACAGTAAGGGCACGGCCACGGACCTTCCCGGATTCCTCGCCCCAAGCTGCCGCACCAACCGCGGCGTTGTCAACACGTTGACACCCAATACCAGGTATTGTTTCTGTCAGTACGAGTTAATGACGGCTAGCGGCTTTGCGGTGTAGGGACGTTGGCACGTCGACTTTCACAGCGTCCCATGGGGCCCTTCACCCCGGCGCCGCCCCACCTGCTGTGCCCAACCCCCACCCCCTACCACCCTCGGCCCCCCCTTCCACCAGGCCCCAGCACGCTGCTGCTCAACACGCAGTGGGGCGCCGTCAGCGCCATCGCCGCCGTCGACGTCGCGCCCAGCCCCGCCGGCGCCGCGCGCCCGCCGCCGGTGCCGCTGACGCCGGTTGACGCCTCCGCCGCCGGCGCCGCCAGCTGGTCGCTGCTGGCGGCGACTGGCGGCGTGGCGGTGGCGGCGCGCGCCGCCCCCGACGGCCCCACGGAGCTGTACGTGGCGCAGCTGCCGGTGCGCGCCCTGGCCACCCGTGCACGTGTCTTGGCCAGCTGGCCAAAGGCCGGCCTGCTATTCGACTTCAGTGTGCATTCCTTCTCGTCTGGGTTCGTTCTGGAATGCAGGGGGTGTTCCCCACGGGCGCACTCACTCAGATGCTGGTACCTGCGTTCATTCAGATGTCCACTTGTGCGCGTATGGCCTTGGTCCCTCACTTGTGGTACGGCTGCCGCTCCGGCAACGGCAACAGGCTGACTACGACCCTCCTCACACGCGTCCCTCCGCCGGCCGCCCCAGGCCGACCCCCGCTCGCTGACCGCCCCTGGCGCGGGCCCCCTGCCCTGGCGGCGGCTGCCGCTGAGCCCCGGCGGCTCCCGCGAGGAGCTGCCCCCGGCGGCGCAGGAGGCGCTGGACGGGTTGGAGTACAGGGTGGGAGTGGGGGCGGGGGTGGGGGTGGGGGTGGGGGTGGGGGGGGGGGGGGGGGGGGGGGTGGGGGTGGGGGTGGGGGTGGGGGTGGGGGCGGGGGGGGAG
>VFQN01007039.1_pt1 | contig 12357 bp, 13 predicted proteins | sample 3512371 | NCBI WGS metagenome assembly VFQN01 (sample SAMN10412370, study PRJNA504923) | tailings metagenome | isolation source: Replicate 2 from Balatoc abandoned mine | place: Philippines: Itogon, Benguet | collected 2017-08-28
GGGGGGGGGGGGGGGGGGGGGGGGGGGGGGGGGGGGGGGGGGGGGGCAGGGGCGGGGGGGGGGGGGGGGGGGGGGGGGGGGGGGGGGGGGGGGGGAGTATTTCAGGGGAGGAGTGTGTGGGAGGAGGGCTAGGTGAGGCAAGGCTGGCGACAGCGTCGTTGGAGGGCACGCGTTGTGCCCCTGGTGCTGTTGGCACGTAGCAAGCGTGCGATGCTGCTCTGTGAGCGGGTGCGTGAAGGCAATGCGTACAGGGGACCGGCGGCATGTGAGTGGCTGGGTGTAAGCGGCAGCACCTAGCCACCTGGTGCAACGCGTGCGATTGACACGTGGCGGTGAGCATACCAGTTTATGGCCTTGAAAGAGGATTCTGCGTTGGGGCAAAGTCTTCACTGAGGCTGCTCGATATAGGATGGCTCCGCATCAATGTGTTGAGGGGCCATATCAGTACTCGGGACCCACTCGCGGGCGAGGTAGGGTTGGATTATGAAGTACAGAGCACAGTTGGAGCGGGAGGCCGCAGGGCTTGGCGGCACGCGGCTATGGCAACTACAACACCCTATGCAGTTGGTATGTCTGAACCATGCTGGCTCTGGTGGTTGGCTGGAGCGAGGGAAGGCCGCGTGCACATGGACCAGCTTCTTTGTTGTACATTTGGATTCGCCCACCTCGAGCGCCGTTCCCTGTCTGGCAAGCTGGCTACAGGCAATCCTCGCCGGCATGTTTAAGTTTGACCACGCTTGCGCGACTGCCAAACCTGGCTGTGGACAAGTTGGCGACATATACGAGTCAGGCGCTGTCCTACCCCCGATTCCGATCCGGCCTTGCTTTGTAGCTTTACGATTATACAAGATTGGCTGCATGTAACACCGCCCTTACTGACGGGACCCCGGTCCCCCGCGTCAAGCGAAATGACCTTTGCAAATAGCTGAACGACCGAAAGCGAAACAGCACTGTAGGCAGGATGGAGAAGGTAATTGTGATGTTGTGCATACCTCTACAGCAGTGAGAAGACGGACAGAGCTGAGTGTTGGCTGGGTCTTCGCGACAGGTCCACGGTCCCCGTGCCTCGGTCGGGGGAGCGAAGTATGGAGGGACGCTTGGCGATCTGGACATGTCGGAGTATCTTCAGGTCATGACGAAGCAGCTTGCAGAAATGCAGGCGCAACACCAACAGGTAATGGTAGGTGCTGTCCCCGCCAGCTGAGCAGCGTTGGCTGCACGCTGCCAAGCGAGACCATTAACGGCTCTTTTTTATGCAACAATTCAAACTGCAGTTCGTAGCTAGTCGGCAGGGCGACTTCAGGACGAACCGGGTTGGTCATCGTTCCAACCCTCGGGGTGCGGAGGTGCCGGCCCTCCGCACCAGCGCATCCTTTTCCGAGGCAACTAGCGCTTCACGAAATCGATGCGAGGTGTGTCACAGTCCTGGGCTAGGGCGAACGGCACAAAATAGCCTTGTTCTCCGTAGCCCCTTTTTCCATGTGCAGCGCCGGGATGGGTGGTCCAGTTTGACTGTGTACAACTTCCCGTGTATGTCCGTGCCACGCAGGATATCACCGGCCAGGGTTTGGGGCCTGGTGGGGGTGGGGTAAGCGAGCGCAGGCCGTCCTCTGCGATAAAACGCCGCTCCAGCGCAGGCTCAGGGTCGGGGGGAAAGCTGAAAGCGCCCGTCTCGGCGTCCAAGCAGGCGCAGGCGGAGTCGGGATCCCGCTCTCAGAGCACCGTCCACGGTGGGGCGCGCCGCTCTCTGCTCTACCCCGACGCATCCGGGCAGGGTGACCAGGGGGAAGGTACGTCGCAGGCGTATGCCGTACGGGTACTTGACGTCGCTTGCCTAGGGGAGGTGTCCGTGTGTACCCCTGTGCCCACGTCGCTCCTGTTTTGCTGAACTGAGTTTGGCTGTTGCCGACCACCTTCCGTCTGCTTGTTGCAGGTACGCACAGGAGTCCCTCAGTCCCTCGTCGGGCATCCGACGGGAGGCTGCGAGGGCCCGCAGCCAGCCAGCCTGGCGCCCGCGCCCGCGCCCGCACGCCCCCACGGGGCCCACAAGGCGCTTCCCCGCCGGCCGTCAGCCCCTCCACTGTCAGCCAACCCAGCGTGACCCCCTCTATATCGCCCTCCACGCCCGCCTCCGCCCGGCCCCGCACCTCGAGCTCCAGCACACCGCTGACAGTCCCCTCGCCAGGCTTCCCAGCGTCGTACCAGCGGCCCGGATACCCGGCAGGTGCAAGCCCCACAGACACGGAGGGGACCTCCCCAAGAGGCGCATACGCCGCGTACGACGCTAGCGGGGACATCCCCTCGTACGACACGCCCGGTTCGGTGCAGCCCATCAGCGGCGGGGCTCACAGGCCGCACGGGACGAGTGCAACCAGCAGCGCATACACGAGCCGGACTGTGTCGGAAAAGGCGGGAGCGAGCGGCTGGTACAGCCCCACACCCTCCGCCCGCAGCCTGTCGGCGGTTGAGGGGCACGGCAGCCCGGCCGTTGCGCCGTCTGAGGCCACTGGCGAGTCAACGCCCTCCTTGTCGTTGACCAACACGCCCACAGTCACAGCCACCCCGTCCAGTGTGGGTGCGGTGCACAACGGCGGCGTGGGGGCGGGCTTGGGGTATGGGGAGGAGCAGGAGGAGGAGGGCCTGCCGCACCCGCTGGCACTGGCGGGGCAGCGGTTTGATGGCGTGGACAGCGAGGAAGACGAGGACGAGGCAGCTCCGCACCAGCAGCACCAACACCAGCAGCACCAGAACAGCAGGCAACGCGCTCAATGTAGGCCTGGGGGTGTGGGTATGCCGCTGGAGGCCATCAGCGAGGTGTCGGGTCTGGAAGCCTCCCTGCGCAGCAGCCTGCAGACGGCGGGGTCCTTCCCGGCCCTGGCCACGCCACCAGGACGGTGGCCGGCGCCCAAGCAGCGCCCGGGCGCTGCGGCAGGCGACGTGGGGGAGGAGGCGGGCGCTTCGCCCTCCCTGGAGGAGTCCATTACGTACCGTGTGCCTTCAGTCGTGGCGTCAGAGGACCTCCTGCCGCCGCCCCCGCCCCCTGTGGTGTGGCAGCGGGCACCATCCGCCCGGCGGGCCTCCGCCCCCGTCGTTCCGTCCAAATCACCCGCGCCCCCGCAGCAGCAGCGCGGAAGCCTGCCGCCGCAGCTGCCGCCAGCTCCAGCGCCATCGCCAGGCCAGGCGCGGCAGCCCGCGCCGCACCGGCCCCCTGTCATAGCGGTCAGCCAGACGGAGGAGGCGCTGCGGGCGTTACTGAGCAGCCCTGCGGGGACCGACGGCGGCGTGCGTGCAAGCCGCAGCGCCGAGAGCCCCATGGGTGCAGAGGTGCCGGACGACGTGCTCAAAGCCCTTGCCCTTGCGGACGGCAACGGGCTGGATGAGGCTCTTGGGGCGGCGATGGGGGGCAGCCTACGGGAAGGCCATGGGTCAGATGGCAGCGCTGCCAGGAGGCTGAGCGGTACGGGCCAGGGCCGGGCTCCAGCCGGCGGCCGAGCGCAGTACCTTGGGACGGGACAGCTGACCGGGAATCCGGTGTCGCTGGCGGGTGGGATGGGGACTGCTCGTAGTACGTCAGGGGCAGCGCCTGCCCCCAAGCGAGTGTCTGGGTCCGGCAGCGCAGCGTCAGGCAGTGCTGCTGGTGCACCTGCCGCCGCTGCGGCGTCCGCCGGGGCCCTGGCGCACTCGTTGCGGTCGCAGGCGGCGTCTGGTGCCGCTGCACCCAGGCGACCGCAAACCCAGCAGCAGCAGCACCGGGCTGTCGCGCCGCCTGTGGACGCAAGCATCGAGCTGACGGGGGAGGGGGACGACCTCCTGTCCCGCACCATTGAGATTGAGGCCGGGGCCCCCGGCCTGTACACCGTGGCCATGCTGCGCGGCTCGATCACCAGCGCAGCGGCGGCCATGGCGGCGCAGCTGCAGCAACAGCAGCAGCAACAGCAGCCGGTGCTGTACAGCCGCATCACGAGGCCGTCGGGGACGGGGGAGGTCAGCCCCGCGCCCAGCAGCCGCAGGACGACCACAGACGGCGACGTGCTGCCGCAGGTCCCCTCGCCGCTGCCGCCCGCAGCTCCGCAGCAGCAGTACCCGCCGCCCCCGACCCAGCAGCAGAACTACAAGCCCAGCCCCAAGCCGCAGCGCCGGCGCAGGGTGGTGAGCGAGCAGGAGGCGGAGCTGGTGGCGTCGCGCAAGGCAGCGGCCTTGCTGGCAGCCGCGGCGGCGGCACTGGGAGACAGGCCGCGCACATCGGCGCTCCCTGGCGTCGCGGAAGCGCGCGAGGAGGGGCTGGAGGAGGAGCTCAGCGAGGCATGTCGCGGCCGGACGTCCGACCCTGCGGGTAGCGCCACACCGCGGGCGCCACCGCGGCCACGCACCTCGGACCCCGCGGGCTCCCCTGCTGCGTCCGTGGCCTCCTCCGCCGCCCGGCGGATGCTGGATGGGGATACAGTGCTGTACGGGAGCCCAAGCCAGAGCCACAGCCAGCGGCAATCCGGTTTCGTTGGTGCCCATGGGGCTCCCGTGCGGGAGATGAGCGCTATGCAGGCGGAGGCTAGCAGCGCCTCTGTGATCCCTGGAGCACAGTCAGAGGCCAGCGCCGCGCCGCATGGGGGCCTGCGGCCCAGCCAGGGGCCGGCGCAGCATTCGGCAGACGGTGGCGAAGGGCCAGGGCAGGGTGCCGTCACGCCGCGGCAGCAGCTGCAGTCGCGCTCGCAGCCAGAGCTGGGCGTCAGGCTCGATGCACAGCATGCGCAGCCGGCCATGTCCAGCCCCCGCCGCAGCCACATCACCGACATGTCGCTGACGCAGGCGGCCGCGGTGGCAGGCAGCGGCGGCGGCGGTGGGCTTGGCAGCTCCATGCGACAGACGCGGTCCGGCAAGCAGCTGCACCCGCCGCCCGTGCACTCCTCCTTCTCGTTGGCAGGTTACGGTGGTGGGCCCACTTCCCCGGGTGCGGCTAGCAGCGGCAGCCGGCCCAGCGACGCTGGGGAGGCTGGTGGCCGGGCCAGCACCACGGGCGGGGATGCTGTAGCTGCTGGCCGACTGAGCGTCACCAGCGGGGTAGCCTCGCACGACCTGGACGTGGACGATGCAGGGAGGCCGTACCACATGCAGCAGCAACAGCAGGAGCAGCAGCAGCAGGAGGGATCCCCGGCGCCCTCACCGCGTGGGAATTCTGCGCTTGCGCGCCCGAACCCGCCCGTTGCTGGGGGGCGCAGCTACAAGGCCATGCCGCCTACGGCGGGGCCGCCGCTGGCCGCGTTCTCCAGGGCGGCTGCGCTGGCGGCCGCAGCGGACGTGGGGCTGTCCCAGCAGGAGCTGCAGCAGCTGCAGGGGCAGCAGGCGGCGGGCCGGCGGCGCACTGTAGACGAGGGCGAGGGCGCAGAGGAGCTGGGTGTGCAGGGCAGCCAAGGAGGGATGCGTGAGCAGGAGCTGCACGTGGCGCCTGTGGGCTCGGCCCCGCATGTGCATGCGGCCCAGGAGCAGCAGCACGAAGGGGGTGCGGTGGGAGCAGGCCAGGTGGGCAGGGCTGGTGGGAACGTGGGAGGTTGCCGTCCGGCTGAAGCCATGAAGGAGCTTTTTTGCATCATAGGGGCATGCCAACGTGCTGCCTTGCTGCATCTCCGCAGTACGTTTGAGGCGTGTGTAGCAAGTGTCACTCCTACTCCGCGTTCAGCTGTCTTTCCTTTGCCCCTGTCACTCACCGGCTGCCACCCTGGTGTGTGCCGCTGCAGAGCCCCCTGGCGGTGTCCGCCAGCGTCGCCAAGCTGTCACAGCTCAAGGCCCGGCGGCAGCAGCAGTGGCAATCCGCACACGGCCTGGCGGCCCCGCCCGGCCCCGCCGCGGGACTCGACGCACCGCTCCGCAACCACCAGCAGCACCCAGCCTCCGCCTCCGTCGGCGCCGCCCCCTACCATCCCCGCCCGCCCCCGGAAAGCCACACTGGCGCTCCGCCGCCCCCGCAGCGCGCCTCCCGCTACAGCGGCGCGGGCGATAGCGGGGGATCAGACTGGAACGTCCCCGGGCGCCTGTCTGCTGAGCCCTCCGCCTCCACCACCGTGCATGAGGTGGAGGGCATGTCGCTTACAGCTGCTGCGAGGGCGGCTGCCGCACGCACCAGCGCCCAGGCAGCCATTGCGGGCCCGGGCGCGTCCAGCCGACCGGTGACCCCCGGGCCGGGTGCCCTAGGGGACCCTGCCACTCTGCCCGATGCGGTGGTCCAGGCCGTCACGCGGGCAGCCAGCGGTGCTCGGGCCAGCGTCAGCAGCCGGGGGCCGGGGTTCGGCGACAGCGTTGTGGGCCAGCAGCAGGAGGACGAGCAACACCACCACCACCACCAGGGCAGCCATCCACAGCGGGACCTGCACCAGGAGCAAAGCGAGCACGGGCAGGAGGGCGCTGCGGGCCTGCAGCACAGGGCGGCGGCGTATGCATCGTCGGAGCGGGACGAGGGGAGAGCGGGGGCAGGGGCGGGGGCGGGGGCGGCACGTGCCAGTGGCCACGCGGGCCTGACCGTCAGCGGGGAGCTCAGTCTGGGGCACGGTGTGACGGGGGCGGATGAGACTGGGCCGGTCAAGTGGGCCTGGCAGACGCAGGGGCAGGGGCAGGCCAAGGCGGCTGCTGGGCACAGCGCGGACCCTAGCCCGTGGTCATCCCCAGCGGCGGGTGCGGGCGGGGGCACGGGGCAGCAGCGTGAGGGGGCTGGGGACCACGGGCGTGGTACGGGTGGTGGTGGCTATGGACCAGGTCACAGCCAGCCTGCGGAGGTGTCGGGTGAGCTGCCGCTCCCGGAGCCGCAGTGGCAGCGGCCGGAGGACTTGGAGCGGACGCGGCGGGAGAGGCAGCGCATGGGGTCGCGCCCGTTGTACCGGGAGGAGCAGGGGCAGGGGTATTACCAGCATGGGGAGCGGGGGGTGGTCAGCGCGGGCGGGGCCTACGGCGTGGCCGCGTCGGAGGCTTGGGCGCGGCCGGCGGGAGATGGTGCTGGGAGGGGCCAGCAGGGGAGCACCAACCCGCTGTCGAGCACCGTGCCGCAGCGGGGGACTCCCCGCATGGACGACGCGGGCGCGGCAGGGGCCATGAGTGCTGGAGGCGCAGGGGCAGGGGCCGGCGGGGCGGGTGCGGCCAGCGTGGCGGGCAGCAAGGCGCTGGCGCTGCTGCGGCTGAAGCAGAAGAGCGCAATGAGGCACAACGTGGTCGTTAAAGGGTAGGCTGGGATGGGTCTGGGCGGGGTGCCGAGTCACGCCGTTCCGTTGTGTCGTGGTGTGGCTGGTTGTCCACTTTCTGGCGGCTGGGACACGGCCATGGCACCGTAAGGAGAGCGCCTGTGTCCGGGCCTTGATAGACGTACGTGAACTATTGGCATAGAATAGTCCACAAACAGCTTCTGCGCTGTGACCAGTTACATGTCGCTCACCCACCCCAGGTCGGAGGACAACTACGAGGAGCAGCAAGAGCATGCGGCCTCGCAGCAGCAGCAGCACCAGCAGCAGCAGCCCGCGGGCTACCGCTCCTCCCGCGCCACCAGCGCGCCCACCTACCACTCGCCCGCCCAGCGGCACCCCCGGCAGGAGCACTCCGAGGCGGGGGCTGTGGGCGACGGGCGGGCGGCCGCGGCGGCTGCCGTGGCGCACGGGTACTCTTGGGCCCCCGAGCCGGTGGCCGAGGAGCCGCCCCCGGCGCCGCCCAAGGCCTTCCTGAAGCGCCGCTCCGTCAAGGTGTCGATGCAAAAGGTGGACTGGTCGCACGTCAAGCCGAAGACCAACAGCAGGTAGGTCATGCCAACGTGCAGGGAAGGGTAGAGAACGGGGTAGGTAATGTTAACATGTAGGAAAGGGCAGAGAAGCAATGGCGGCAGAACTCTACCGCCAGATGGGTCGTGCGGCTTGTCGCATGCTCGGGTTGCTCTGTGATCAGCAGTACCGTGTACGTCCTCCCATACCGTGCCGCTGCACGTTGTGTGCTTGCAGGAACCCCGACTACTACAACGGAGCGGGGAGCCCCAAGGACGTGCCGTACGACTACGGGCAGCTGTACGACGCCGCAACCATCAAGGTGCGGGCCAACCCGGTCACGTCGCCCACAGGCGACGGCGGCTCGGGTGGCAAGCTGCTGCCGGTCAACGTGAGCGCCCAGAAGGCGTGGAAGGCTGGCGGCCAGCCGCCCGTCAGCCCAACGCAAGACAGCAGCAACAGCAGACCCGCGGAGGGCGCCGCAGCATCCGCCGCCGCGGCCGCAAGGAGGCGCATGAGCAACATCCCTCCCCCTCCAGGAAGCAACGGGGCGGGGCATGGGTACGGGCAGCAGGGTGGGGCGGCTGGTGGTGGGAGCGGCAGCAAGGCGGCAGGGGGCGGCAAGGCAGGCGGTGCGGGCAAGGGCGGGGGTGCGCTGGACGACCTGCTGGCGCACGTGAACACGCTACTCAAGGACTTTGACAAGATGGTGCAGCATTGACAGCGTGAGTGTGAGGCTGTTTTTGTGTGTTCACATGAGATAAAGGGGGGCGCGTGCGCGGGACTGCCACATTACTGGGAAGATCCGTTCACGCGGTGGCACTGACATATTGATTGGACATTCATGCTGGCGCCGTGCTGCGCTGCGTGCAAACATGCGCGCCCTCAAGTAGCGTGCGGCGTAGTCGGAGGTGGACACCATTATTGTGCACACGTTGTGTCTTTGGTGTGCAGCTGTGCACATACATGTGTGCATAACGGGTGTGTGCGTCCGTAGCTCTGGGACCTGTATTGATGCGCCATACCTGAGCTGCGAGTGCGCGGCATCTTGGTCCAGGGCATGCACCGGGACGACTGCATTACCGTGCGGAGGCTTGCAATGTGCGGGCTCCCCTGGGAGCCACGGCCCGAACATGTGTATACCGTAAACAAGTGGTACACTAAAGTGTTGCGTGCGCTGTTAGAAGAAGGTTATGTGCACGTGACTGTTGCTGTGGCCCTTTAAGGGGCTCTTCTACTTGGCACAGAGTCGCAAACGTTTTGCTGTTGAGTAATACGGATATAGGAGCCGGGAGGCGCTCAAAAGGGCGACGAGTACCACTCCGTTCTTCGGCTAGGTGCTCCAAACACTGGTCAACGCTTCACGGCACAGTGGCCAGACAATACCCTTGCCAGGCCCAGCTACTGAGGAACTACCGTAGCAGCACAAACCGTAGCAGCACAAAGGCGTCTAGGCGTGCATCCTACCCTGCCATACCCCCGTACCAACCCCTCATGCCCCCTCTTTATACAAAAACGGTTTGGCTCAGTGGGGTTTATGTTAAATGGTCGAGGGCGAGGGGAGGACTGTGTGTGCCGGGGTCCCCTCCCCTAAGTTGCACCCCTCTTTCCAGTGTACACACATTCTAGCTCAGTTGGGGCATGTTGTGCAGTAGGGGATGGGGGGAGGACTGTGTGCCGGGCCCCCTCCCCGAACTTGCACGCCCCCCTTCCAACATTGTGCACACAGTTCAGCTCGGTTGCGGCATGTTGAATGGTAGGGGGGGGGGACTACGGTATGTGGGCCGGGTCCCCCTCCCCTAATTCTAGCCCCCCTCCTAACCAACACACATTCACACAGTTCAGCTCAGCTGGTCCAGTTCAAAGGCTGTAAGAACCACGGGCGAGGGCCCCAGGGTGCCCCAGGGACCTCACCCAGAGGCGCCTGCCACAGCTGTATGCTTGCTGCTAGCAGGTATGTCAACGTTTATCGTAGGTTTAAACAGTACGGTAGTTGGGCTACGCCATGGGCGGCGGCAGTGCAGCCCTTGCGGCCGGTTGCTGTGCCACCCAGGTGCCACCGCCACGCAGGCAGCATCTCTCACCCCGTAACTGTGCAGGCCGCTGCCATACCTGATGCGCAATGACGTAGAAGTTGCTCAGAGCATTTTCCCTGTTGTCTACCGCATAGAACCGCGACCACGCCTTTGACTGCATTGTTTGCGACTGTCGAGGTCTCGAGCCGTACAGCGTCACGCTCGCGAACAACCCTTATAACATCAACACGGCGTATACATATCTATAGTTATTGCTTTATATTAACACCGATTCTGACCATGTTTCTTTCTTCCTGTGCTCCGCGACCGGCAGTTGCCCGCCGGGGACATGCCCCGACGGGCGCGCTGCGACCCACGGCCCTCGTTGGCTCAGCATTCGCAAAACCCACGTGCATGGGCTTCCATGCCAGCCAGGGACGCCTGCATGCTGCACCTTCGGGTCGGAGCTCAGGGACATGGCCTCGTCGCACGCATCCCCTAGGTAGGCTGGAAGACAGTAAGGCGTGCAGCGCTGCCGCAGTATGCCGAAGTACATGCCTACAATTAAACCTGCCCAACCTCGATGCCCTGCAGGCCTACGGGGCGTAACTCGGGCCTTCCAGGTGTGTTTGTAGGTGACGATTCATTTCTTCTCAAGAGGTTCTGTGAGGTTGTAGCCTACGTCGTGCCTGTGTGCTGCAGCCATGTGCCTGCAATTGTGCCAACCGACTGTCCCCCTTCCTTGCTTGTACCGTGCATGAAGCTTGAGGAGTTCCCCGAGGCTGGCGTTGGCTTCGACGTCCACTCCGATGATGACTACTCCAACGTCTCCGTTACTAAGTATGATGACCATGCTCACGACACCGATAACTCTCACTTTGACGACAAGTACGAGTTCCCCCTGCACTCGGCGACTGTTCGGGGTGACCTGGAGGAGATGCGGCGGTTGCTGGGGCGCACGCGTGATGAGGAGGCGGAGGAGGAGGAGGAGGTAACGGTGGTGAACGTGGATGCAGAGGAGTGGATGGTGAGTGAGCTCTGTGCTAAGGAAACGGCTAGGAAGGAGCAGCTACCGGTATGCTTGACCGAGCGACCCAAGCAGCGTTTCGGACCTCATCTGTTTGTCCGCCCTTGCCATGCATGCGTCCTCTACTATACATGGCATGGAGATGACGTATGCGCACAAATCTCTCCTCCACCGCAGTACGAGAACACTGCGCTTCACCTGGCCGCCGGCCAAGGGAACGTGGAGGCGATGCAGCTGCTGCTGGAGGCCGGGGCGACGGTGGATGCCATGGACAAGGTGAGTCTTCATTCCAGGACAAAACTTGGATGACTTTGCGGTGTGTACGTATGGTAATGGCTTGCGGTTACAGAGGGGCTAGCACACTTGTTCGCTAAGGGATGGAGCACCAAGACGTCCGTACAACAGGTGCATGGCGCATTGGCCGCTTGCATGCTTGGTGCCCTACGGTACGTACATACGGTACGGGACGATAGCGGGCGTATGCGTGGGTGGCATGGGTGGTACACGCAAGTGCATCGACACCGATTATCTCAGGCCGCGGACAAGGTGCGGGGGCGTGTGAGGCAGTTGTATGCACATACCACCGCCAATAGCTGTGTAAGCCAAACCTGACTGAACGCACCGCAGGTGCCAGTCCGGCAAGTAACCGTATCCACGCTTACTAGAGTTGTTTTGCCGCGTCATGCTTTTTGCACAGTGGGACGTGACCCCCTTGTCCAAGGCTGCCTACAACGGCCACACCGAGGCGGTACGGCTGCTGCTGGAGCAAGGGGCGGACGCGGACGCCAGGGACAAGGTGGGTTTGCAGTAGCTGTGTAAAGCAGCGTATGTTGTGTTGCGAGGTGCCGAGAGCGAGCACACTCAGCGAGAACAGCTACCATGACGAAGATGCGTGTCCTTATCTTCTTTAGGCATCATGACACGGTGGCGAGCGGTGGGTATATACATCCGCATGTGCATTCCGCATGTTACGTTTGATGTGTGCGTGGGTCAGGGTTCGTGGGTGGGGGTGGGCTGGGACGGAGGATGGCAGATAGTACAAGTGGGCAGATTTTCCCTTCGACTCCCTTGGAGATACCATGACGTCTTTCATTCCTTTTTGTGTTTGCTGCTTGCCTTGTCGTACCCTCTGCACAGCTGGGTATTACCCCATTATACAAGGCTGCCTGGCGGGGGCATACCAAGGTGTTACAGCTGCTGCTGCAGCACGGGGCGGACGCCAACGTTGCACCGCGCAGCAAGGTGCGTGAACATAGCAGACGCTACTGGGCTGACGGAGAAGGAGCTTATTACGCCACGGAAACCAGCCATCTTGCACATGCCGCCCCTTCTTTAAGGATATCTCCGTGGTGGTGTAGGGGGGGGTGGATGTTTAGAATTCTCCGTTCTGGACACCGGTCCCAACTAAGCCTCAGGAGGGGCGTCCAGACCCACCGCCCGGCCCTGTATGGTGCCGTAACATTATTTAATCACGAAAGAGGAGCCCCCCCAAAAGCAAAATTTTGGACCCCCCATCCGAAAGTTGGGTCCCTGGAGGCACCTGTTTCGACGCGCCATCCGAAAGGCCCCACGGAAGATCGGAACACTG
>VFQN01007040.1_pt1 | contig 12356 bp, 9 predicted proteins | sample 3512371 | NCBI WGS metagenome assembly VFQN01 (sample SAMN10412370, study PRJNA504923) | tailings metagenome | isolation source: Replicate 2 from Balatoc abandoned mine | place: Philippines: Itogon, Benguet | collected 2017-08-28
GAGCGATATACACTCACAGTATAGTAGTAGTATACGACTAATAGTATAATAACTGGGTTGTATTATCCTTCCTTGATTTCACTAAAGCTTCCTTCAGACGATGCTTCCTGGATACGATGGAGAAATAGGAAACATCAGTAGAGACTGAAGTCGATGACTATGTTGCAGATGAAGATGGACAATATTTAATTATGAAGTTTGACTGTACAATTTGTGGAAACCGATTGTTTCAATGAAGCTCTTTGTAAAACAAACAAAAAAATCATTTGCTGGAGTTGTTTCTTTGATTTTATTTCGCAATTTAATGTTCATCTAGGTCATTCAACAGGTCACGATTTATTGTCAATGGATGAAAAATATGATCACTATACTGTATTTATAATTATAAACAAAGAAACGGATTCAATGTAAGCGAACTAACGACTGAATGACTAATCGCATTATTATCTTATACTGGTGTGGTATCTAATGTGTAATTAGCAATCGAAATAATCGTAACAAATCCTCCAATTGACACGATTGCATCGAGAGGACCGTCAAGAAAGTAATGTCCGAGGATTGTGGACAGAACGATCGCGCCAGCAGCAGCGAGAGTCTTGAGGATAGAATCAGCATACTTCAATGTGGCAGCCACTAATAGCCCACCGACTGCGCCTAATGTGGCGACAGTCAGCGTAATCCAACTCCAATTACTCCATGCTGATCGTTGAACGGCGTTTACACTGAGATCAGAGGAGTGACTAGACTCGTAGAAGACGATGACGCCATACATCAGAATGCTGTAGAAACCAAGCTGAACATTCCTCTCCCAGATGGAAGCGACTTCAGTTGTGTTTTTAATAACTTTCTCGAAATAAATTGATGCGAATCCACTGAGTACGACCTCAGTGAGCACTGCACTGTAACCAAAGATCTGTGACGTCAGACTCACCGCCTCCTTCCCTTGACCTTGAGAATTAGTGAATACAGGCGATGCGACAAGAATACATCCTAAGACTAGTAAGACGAGGGCTCTCCACTTCGTCGCGGTGAGGGAGGTGTGGAGGATGAGCACAGAGAAGACTGCAGTCGTCAGAATCTTCAACTGTGCGCAGATCGTGAATTCCCCTGCACCAATATACTGCAAAGCAACAAAGCTGAGGATATTCATAATACCATAGATTACTGCGAGAACCAGCATCTTCTGACTGTTTTTAATCAGTTGAATGATCTTATTGAATCCCCTGTTAGAGGACTCTGACTCAAGGTCAGGTTTCGCTGCATCCTCTTGTAAGACCATATAGATGGAGAAGATCATCTTAACGAATTCTGATACGAGTAATATCTCCTTCGAAGAGACATCTTCATACTTAGTTGTATATTTTCTTAGTAGAGTATAGCCAGCATTCTGTAGACAGAGAGAGATTAAGATAATACTCTTCAAGGAATACATATCTGTTGAGATGAAGTAACTTCCTTTGTTCTCTTTCACGTAGGCCATATAAGAGGCTTGTAATCTATCGAGTAGGGGTATATGTTATTGTTGTTGTTGTGCAGTTTCAGATTCGCTCATTCAAATGCTTTCCACAAATATACATCACACAGCACTGGCCTGATATGATGGCCTCCTCCAGTACCAATAATACTTACTTGATTGAACAACTTATCATTGTTTTCTCTTTCTCCCTTGACTTTAATTTTCTTTTTTTGTAGGATTTCAAAAATTCGGGTTACAATTGATCGGTGGCCTGCTGGACCATTATCAATCGCATTCAAGGGAGGACAGGGAGAGTAGAATAGGAGAAATCAGCTGATATGAGAAAAGCTTGCTATTGACAATCCTTTTTAAACATTTACAGACTTCAAAAATTTAGAATCGAAGCTTGTTGAAGAAGTATTGAACACCAACAGCCTTCTTATCGCTCTTAGCGGTCTGAGTCTTGTATTTGTCTTCTAAGATCTTCTTGACAGCCTTGCGGGTTTCGACTCTCTTCTCGGAAGCTAAGGAGCTCTCATCGACGGTCTTCTTTAAATCAATATCGACAGAGTATCTACAGAGACGAAAGCAATGAAACGGCGATACAGTGAGAACGAGAAAGATAGGCGGAGTTTTAAGAGTATTTACCTGGTTGGTAAGATGTGGTTGAAGTTTAAGACCTTGACGAAAGGCTTAATCTTGGATCTCTTCTCGATCTTCTTCTTGTTCATCGATCTTGTGACCTTTCTTGGATATCTGTCGATACCAGCGACTACAAAACAATCGACATCATGTCACCAACACTCACAACAACATGTACAAGCAGCAATTACCTAAAGCCTGACCGAATTTCTTGTCAGCACCACCTTCGGTGGCCTTGACGACGACTGCCTTGCGTCCAGCGTATTTACCAGCCAAGACGATGACAACTCTTCCGTTCTTGATGCTATTGAAAGAATCGAAAGAGATAGAAGTGAGTTGACAGGATAACGATAGATTGGCATCTAGCCAGGTCATGAAAAGTCTTACATTCCCATTTTGTTTGATGTTGTATGGATTGTCAAATATTATTAATAAACCACTGCTATTGGCTGATTTGTGGTGGACTGTAGGATTAGCAAAGTCGACTTTCTTAAAAGTCGATCTATTACTGACAGTAGTCGGCGTGTAGTGTGGGTGTTGACCTAGATTCCTAGTGTCTCAGATGTCTAGTTGCATCGTCCATCCCTTCCCATCATATCATATCATACATACATCAAGACAACGCTCTTGACTGACTAGATAGAAGTATGGAGGCCACACACAAGTTACCCAAGTTAGAGATTCACTTTAATCCAGAAGGATGGGGACCAATCAATGGCGAAAAAATTGCAAAGTTTGGAAATGTCCCTTATCTTCATTTTGATAAGAAGGATAAAATCTCAAGACCTGCTGACTTCGTTTCACAAAATCCATCAAATAATTTCAACAACAGAAATACTTATATCCGTAGACGTATTGCAGAGGATGGAATTGGAGGAGATTATTTCGCCCGTCATGAGGCAAACGAGGAGAAGTCTTTCCAGCTGGTTGACACCACTAAAGGACAACAACGCCACAAGCACACTGGTAAGAAATACAGAGTACTCTTTGTTTTGTGACTGTTGTAATGTGTTTTGTTGTTCATAGCTAAGCGTCAAAATGCTAAACCACAGACGAGAAATAATCGCGGTGGAAAGACCGGACAACAAGACTTCTCACAGGCAGCGAAGAGCAAGATAGATGCTTTACGAACGAAGTATGGCCGCAATGGTGGTAAGAAGCAAGATCGCAAGTTAGATCGCACTGCCTCAGTGGCTGTGGGTCCTGACTGGTCTCTCGTTGAGGAGTTCGACCTCGCCCAGCTGCTCAAACTAGTCGCCAATCCCCCTGCTGTCGAAGATCTTCTCTGGTGTGGATTCGTCGATCAGTATGATGATAACTATGATAGATTAACAACAAAGACATCACGAGGGTTGAAGAGATGTGAGAATAAGCTCTTCTATGACGTCACTACCACCGATGATCCGATCCTCGAGAGATTCGCTGTCGACGGACTGGGAGAAGTCATCGCCACTGATAGCATCATTGCTCAGTTGATGGCTGCCCCTCGCTCTGTGTATAGTTGGGATATCGTGGTGCAGAAGTTGAATGGCATCATCTTCTTAGACAAGCGAGAGAACTCCGCCTTCGACTTCCTCACAGTGTCAGAGACCGCTCTCGAACCACCAAACAGTGAGGCCGATGAAATCAATCAACCTGATAAATTAGCAATCGAAGCAACTTTAATTAATCAAAACTTCGGTCAGCAGATCTTACTCAACGAGACCGAGGAGAACAGAAAGACTGTAAGTGATAACTCACACCTCATACCACCTGATATCTTAACTTTATGATAGTTCGAGCCTAATCCTTTCTTCGACGAAGCTCAGCCGTCTGTGGAGCCTGCTTCCATCGCCTATCGCTATCGTAAATTCACTCTGGGGAACATCCGCCTTGTTCTCCGCACTGAGCTTCATGGCTGGATCGAGAAGCACAACGAGGCTGTCTTCATGAACTCTTTCGCTCTGAATGAATGGGATTCTCGCTTTTCTGGCGGTGTCAACTGGCGTCAGAAGATTGACTCTCAGCGAGGAGCAGTTCTCGCCACTGAGGTTAAGAACAACTCCTGCAAGGTCGCCAAATGGACTGCACAGTCGCTGCTCTCAGGTGCTGGTCAGATGAAGATCGGTTACGTCAGTCGTGTTGGTGCTGCTAATAATGAAGTTCACACGATCTTAGCGACTCAGTTCTTCAAGCCAAAGGATCTCGCCCAACAGATTAACCTTCAGATCAACAATGTGTGGGGTATCGTGAAGATGATCTGCGAGCTCTTACTCAACAAACCTGATGGTAAATACGTCCTCTTAAAAGACCCTATGAAGCCAATCATTCGAATCTACTCCACTCCTCTCAATACCTTCGAGGAAGATGATGAAGAAGACGAGGAAGGAGAAGAGGGCGAGGAAGGTCGCGATGACGGCAATGACAGTGCTAATGCGTAGATACCGAAACCCATAAAACCATTCATTGATCATGCGACTGATAATAATTAACTGCACCGATGTTATGTTATTCCTAGTAGAAGATCTGTTGCTTGCCGCATGTCGGACAATACGACAGATGCTTCTGAGTTTCTCTCTTACAGAAGCGACAATAGACCACTTCATCGTTCTTCTCTGTCAGCTTATTGATGAGCTCTCGCTTCTTATCCTTTCTCTCGATGAGTTGGAGCTCTGTCTTCTCTACTACCTCGCTCAGTCTCATGACCAACCAAGAGGCGTAGTTGAACTCGTCAGCGAGGGCTTTGTCGAGAGGTTTGTCGACGATAGATGTTGGCTCGTAAAGGGCTTTGGCTCGAATGATGAAAGCACTCAACTGCTGCACTTGAGGAGAGTTTCTAATCTTCATCATCATCTTGTGCATCTGATGCTTGTCTTGGATGTGGAAGATGTGTTCATATTCCTCCCACAGAGTCTTGCAGAGGTAGACGAGATAGCGCATCTCTTGCATCACGTACTTCCTCTGCTGTAAAGTATCTTCATCGATGTCGTTCTTAAAGCGAGGATCCTCGTAAAGCATCTGATGAGTGACGGTGTTGTAGAAGACAGGGAAGCCATAGCCGTCATCCTGCACAATCCATTCTAATGCATTAGGCTGTCCTGAGCGAATCTCTCCAGTGATCGCAGACAAGAACATGATCTGATTGTTGTAGTCGTCGATGAAGGACTTCCATTGAGTCGCGTCACGGAATGCCTTGGCTTTGTATTCATCTCGTTTAGCCTTCTCCTCTTGCTTACGCACTTCATCCTGTTTCGCCTCGCTCTGATACATGAGATACTATGATAACAAGACACAGAGTGAGTTGTTAGACGAGGTGATGTCATAGAGGGGTGACGATAGATATTTTTTCTTACCAAGATCCAGGTGTTATCCTCTGCGAGGACTTGCACTCGCTCTCCTTCCGCCTCAAGATTCATCCACTCATGATCGCCGTCATCGTACTCAATCCGGTGACGACCTTTGCGAATATGATAGCGAGTGACTGTACCCTCATACCACGCCGACTGCACCACCCAATAGACTTTGACTCGTTTACCGATCATTCCCTTCTCATGAGCAAGAGGGATGTGAGGCTCGTCATAAGTGATCTCATTGGTCGCGAAGTTCTGCCAGTAAGGGAGCTTCTTCTTGACATCGAACTGCTGAGTCCAAGGAACTTGTTCATCTTCCTCGGTGTCAGGCTCTGACGCAGAGTCTTGTTGATTCATTAAGATATACTGACGGTAGCGTATGCGAGCAGCCTCCACTCTCTCACGACGCTCCACGTAATGGCGATCGAGAACGAAGGCAGCAATGACGTTAAGCCGAAGATCTTTGTAGTGCAACACTCTGCTGCCACGGAATATTCTCTGGATCTCTCTCGCTGCGTAGTGTCTTGTTGCTTGCTCGATGCGCAGTTTCTGTAAGGCCTGACGTGCCTTGAACCCTCGGTAGACTCGCTGTGCGACGATACTCGCTGTCCACTTGTGTCTGAAGAAACGCTTGAGCTCTTCTCCACTGAGGCGCGCCTTGTATCTTTGCATTCCTTCGACGGAGAACTTCTTGATCTTTAGTCCAGCTGTGCGACGAGCTTCCTCGAGGTTCTTCTTCTTGGTGTGTCGTCGCCTTAACTCCTTCTTCGATAAGAACCTTCTTACCAGCATTTGAATGATCAAGATCGCATCATAGACGTTTTGTCGGTATCTTATCTGTAGCTCGCGATAGGAGATGACGTATAGCTTGGCTAGGAAGGCGCGTGCATGAGCTTGAATCCTCACAGCGAGTGCTGACTCCACCTCTCTGCGTCGAATGATGTAGAGCTCACGTATCCTCTGAGAGACGGCTTCATTCTTTAGTCGACAAAGATAGCCTCTGACGTGACATTGGAGGAGCTGTGCTTGAGGACTCTTCGCGAGGAATGCGAGGTATTCTTCTCTCTCTTGAAAAGCTTTCAGTCGACCACGATACCCTCGATAGACACGTTGAATATTCCCCACAGCAATCTTCGCGAGACGAAACTGCCAGAGTCGATAGAAATGCATTCGTTTCTTGTATCGGAAGAGATATTGCTGGATTAGTGTCGCTGATCTTGTGATGAGAAGATGATACTTCTCTGCACGAACCTTCTCCTCTGCTGTCTTCCGTCGCACTTCCTCCTCGAAATTCATCGAGTCTCTTGTTAATACCATTTTAAGCTTCATGTCTAATATCTTCTCAAGGTAAGCATCGATGGGTTTAAAGCCGAAGAAGGTCGTCGCCTTCTCTACAAACTTCATTCCCATCACAAGATTATCCAGACCATTCGTTGTAACACGTTCACAACCAGTCAGATTCATTGTTAGCATTCCTTTACATGAGTCTACGAGACAGAACATCGACTCCTCAGAGATCTTTACTAATCCTGACAGGTTTACAGCCTGCAGGCCCTTACAACCCAAGGCCACTGTCTTCATAGACTTGTCAGTGATTTGAGCACATCGAGACAGGTTCAAAGTAACGAGTTGTGATAGATTCCTTCCAATAGCTGAGACAGTCTTATTAGTAATTCCGAAGCATCCGTTGAGGTTTAGTAGTTGAATCTTCTTGCAGTTAGTGCAGATCTCCACCATCGACTTGTCTGTAATTGATGACAGGTTTTCGAGGTTGAGAAACCTCAGACGTCGACAACCATGAGATAGCGCTATCAGGCCTCGATCATCGATGTTCGAGCAATCAGATAGATCGAGTGTTCGCAGTTGAGACAGTGCGAGGCCTGCCAGAGATCCCTTCCCACCAATCCATTGCACCACCTCATTCGACACTGAGATGCAGCGGTGAAGGTAGAGCTCTTGTAAACACCTGCTAACTAAGGGAACAAAGGCCATAGCTGCCTTCACGTCGACATTGGGACAGTTATTCAGCCTCAAAGTTCTGAGATTCACTGTTCTGACTAACACGACTTCTAAGTGAGGAGCAGCAACCATCGATCCAGAGAGATCCAATTCCAGCAAGGTCTCACCACATGCGATAGAAATACAGCGAAGAACATTAACAGACATCGTTGTCCATCGTAAGAGGACGAGACATTCGCACTTAGGAAACTGAGAGAAGAAGAGACATTGCTCGTCTTCAGACAACAATCCCAAGACATCAGAGGCGTCTAATGGACCTGTGACAACTGGATGATCTTCTAATGCCTTTCTGACGTTATAATTACTGTGAATTGACTTAGAAATCGTTAGAGATGATGCGTGTGATCCAACTGTTTCATTATCATCTGTCAGAGTCTCCTTCTCTCTTCGCTTCAAGTTCCAATATGTTCTCTCACCCCAATTAATCGGTTTGTTTGCTTCTCTTTCCCATCTCGCTAGTTCCATTCCATTAGAAGTCAAATGACTGTGCCTGTAGTCTCGTTCAAAGTAGTTTAGTGTGAGTGCAAAGAATGAAACGGTATGTTTGCAAAAGGAAGACACAAAGCAGTCTCCTAAAAACTAGAGTTTTTGTTTTATTCGATTTCTTTCTTTCTTGAGATTTTCAATAATCGTGATTTCATGAAGAGGACGTGTTTCGTGAGTTAACCGTCACTTGTTTAAATAAAAACAATTATAACAATAATTAAGACAACATAATACAACGAATAACACCTTAACCACAGCTATTCTTACACCTTATTATTATTATAGTAGAGAGATAGAAGACCATGTTTGAAGAGAATAACTCTCAAGAAAAAATCTTTAACCTTCAACTAACCATCCAAAAATTAGAAGAAGAATTACAATTATATAGGAATGGTACATCAGTGACAGAACTATTAGAACTAATCCATGAGAAAGATGTTGAAATTGAAACATTACAATTACAAAATGAAGAAAAAGGTAATAAACTAAAGAAGCTAGCCAAGACATCGGGGGAAGTGTTAATAAAGTATGAAAACATTCAAATCGAATTACAGAATAAACAAGACTATATCTATGATCTCGAGAAGAATCTACTGCAATTACAGAATTTAGTCACAGAAAAAGAAGATTTCATTGAGCATGAGATTAAAGTGAAGCAGGAGGAGGCGAAGAGAGTGATAGCGGAGAAGGACTCCATCATAGGCGAGTTAGAGTTAAAACTATGGGAAAAGAATGAAGAATCGGCAAAGCAATGTAAATTATGGGAAGAGGAGAGGAATGAGACGAAGGAGTTGTTAACTCGCGCGAGTGAGAGGATCGAAGGTCTTGAGAGTGATTTCCTTCACTGTCAGCAACAGTTAAAGAAGTCTCAAGACACTGTACTGTTACTCGAGAAAGAGACTCCCTTCCTCAGAGAGCAGGTCGGTAGTTTAGATAAATTAGTCGAGCAGCAGAAGAAGATCATCGTCGAGTCGGATCAGAGCATTCAACAACTACAGAAGCGATGCTCGACACTCATCTCAGAGCACAAGGAAAAGCAGAAGATTCTAGATTCTGAGAGACAGCAGATGATTAAGAATATCCAAGAATTCAGAGATACAATGAACAACACCCTCCTTCAACGCGACGAAAGTTTAAGAAAGAAAGATGATAAGATTCGTGAGGTAAGACAAACAACACTTCGCCTTCTATCTTCACTATTCGTAACAATTTATATCCTCTCTTATTCCATTCTATAGTTAAGCTTGCAAATATCAGTGCTCCAGCAACAAAAGAGTCGTATGACTATGAAAGATCTTGATAAAGAGAATGTGCTTAATAAATAAGTAAATAATAATAAATCTCTTTTTTTTCTCTACGTGTATGTAATAACATTTTTGTATATTGATTTTATGTTGTGTATTAGCATGATGATGGCTCATCTAACATAAATATAAACAAATCATAGATTTTAGTTGGTATAAGATTAGAGATGATTCCTACTGTGCGGCCCTTGACGGCCTCTGTAAACGGCCCGTGAAGGCCTTCAAAGGCCCATCATGAAAAGGCCTAGCACGGCCCATGACGGCCCATGACGGCCGGCCTCTGCTGTCTGTTGTCTTCTTCATCATCGAAGAATTTTACTCGAAGAAAATCAAAAAATCCCCACAACAACAGCAACAACAACAACTACACCCATTATAGACTCCTGTTAATCTCCTTCATTGTCACGGAACACACCCTGTATTTATTCTTCCATCCAAATATTATTCTTCCATTATTCGATTTGAACGAGAGGGAAGAGAGTGCTGGTATCTTTCATCCTTCTAACCTGAACTCCTAGACTATTCAAATTGCAGTGAATAGTTAGGACTACTTATCTGCTACTCACTCGTTTGTACTAGTGGAGTAGCAATTATTGTGCCTTTGTTTGCCTCATTGAGGTCAGTGTTGCAGCAAAGTCATGACCGAGGGCACTGTCGTGTTAGACATCGAGGAGATCGATAAATATCAATTCGTTGATGTTCCGATTATGATCACAGCTAATTTAATCGATGTGTCTAACAATCAGAGGAAGCTGGGAGAGACGTCTAATGTGAAGGTGTTGCTCGCCTTCGAAGGCAATGCATCAGTGGAGCATCGATGTCGTGAACACCATCCCAATCTATTAGAAGTATTGAGCAATACAGGTATCCAAGAGGATGGCACAGCGAAGATTGAGATCAAGATTAAAGACGTGTCGATGAATCATGACAATCAGAAGTTCGTCGTCTATCTCGAGGCTTACCGTCCTCACGGCGAGAACAACATTATCTGTGCTGTGAGCAACCCTATTACCTGTGTCCGTCATAAGCTAGTACTGTCTGAAGCCTATACAGCGCCTTATATCTGGTATAAGGACGAAGGAGCGAAGGACAAGTGCATCAGAATCCTCGTGAAGTTAATCGATTCCAACAAAAACCTCGTCAAAGATCGCAGCGTCGTGCTCGTCCCGACCTTAATCTATTCCTCAGGACTGTCAGTTCAACCTGCTAATGTGTTAAATTTGTTTCATGATCGTGAGAAACCCTTTATGATCAGTCATAACGGCACTGACGTCATTCGATTTAGAGTGAATGAGGTGTCTCGCAACCATCGCAAACAACTCTTCCATCTCCTCATCGCACCTGATCTCACGGCGAATCCCTCTGCAGCAGACATCAGTCCTGCGATCAGTCTCGCCTTCGAGGTGAAGTCCAAGAGGACGTCAGACGCGAAGAAGGAACAACTGCTCAGTAGGAATGACGATGACTCAGATGAGGAGTTCGTCTCGAGCAATCTCCCAACCAAGTCCATCTCCTCTGAGGCAGTTTTACCAGATCATTTACTTATTAATCGAGGGAATGCGTCGATAAGCAGTAGCAATGGACAGAGAGGAGGGAATGACGTCGAGGCTAGCAGTAAGACACCTCACTCCACCTCCATATCACCTCGTGGTGTCCTTCCTGATAAAACCGCCGGTAGTAAGAGACCGCTCCCAGCCTATCATGCTGATTCCCACTCCTCTGCTACTGTGCCTCTAATGGAGGTTGACCCTCACTCCTTCTCCACCCCTTCGCACTACGAGAACCCGACGAGTCGAGGTTCTCACAACACTAATAACGGACTAAATGCTCCTTCATTACTCAATAGAGACTCATCAGAGTCTTTTAAACAAAGCCATGCTCCAATGAGTAAGATAATTCTATACTATCGCCTCTCCTCTGACCTGACAGTCTTCGCAACAGATCATGACGACACAATAGACACACCACTGCAAGCTCTGAGCCATCTAACGGAATGGATGAATGCTGCATACTCTGCGATGAATTCAATTCGTTCTCCTCCGCCATCGAATCGATCGAATCAGCATAACTCCAGCGCAGAGATCGAGGAGCTCATGAGTCAGTTGATAGAGCTCTTTCCCATCAGAACTCTCAGTAGTGTGCAGTTCCTCCAGCAATTCCTCACCATTCATGAATCCTACCTTCTACAACAGAATCAACTAGTCTTTCAGTTCTATCAACAGCAACAACATCTCAATGCTCTAGTAGCAGGGAGACACGACCTACTGCCCACACCGAGAACATTGGCAGGAGCATATCCCATGGGCTTGAACGGCTCTGTAGGTCGCATCGGAACTCCATCTGCTGCTACTGGGTTTCCAATGCCTTCTCCATTAGCTGGCTTTACTATGCAAGGCAGGGGACTCGGTGCAGCAGGTGCTAAGATGGATGTTCCTTCTTCTGCTCGCAGTATGAGAGGCTATCCGATGTCAGACCCGATGGCGAACAGATATCCCCGCTACCTCCCCTACTCTGATTTAAAGCGGAGAAGAGTCGATAACAGTGCAGTGGCAATGATGGAGACAGTGCCCGTGAATCCCAACATAATACCCAACTCCATCGCCTCCTTCGAGTCATTTATCACTGTGATCATCGCGAAATACGTGAAAACACCAAAAGATGACAAGGACTTCATTCACCTTGGTATACCTGCTTATTCTACTCTATTCCCTCCCATCAGATTGGTGAGTATGATGACTGTCCTGTTTTATTCGCGATCATATCTCACCTCTATTCCCTTGCATAGGTTGGCTTCTATCAGAGGACGAATAAGAACAGCAGTAGCAGTAATAGCGACGTCAATCTGTTGAGCGAGTGGGTGTTTAAACCCTTGCAATCACTCGCCATCCTCAGCGATCCTGAAGTCAGTGGGTTGTTGTATGAGGAGATGATGGAGATAGTGGAGAACCCTGACCTTGCTCAGACTGGCTTAGCCTTTGACCTCTCTCGCTATCAATCGAATCTAAACCTCATGAAGCGAGAGGTTTTCTCGAGATTCATTGACTTTGATTCGTCGGATAACAGTGATGGTGAGTGAAGTATACTATACTATTAGACAATAAGAACCATTCTAATCAATCT